>Ga0183101_1000018_pt12 | contig 20572 bp, 15 predicted proteins | sample Biomet3_FD_127790 | JGI IMG/M metagenome (GOLD analysis project Ga0183101, IMG submission 127790) | Microbial communities from bioreactor (seeded with sewage sludge) at LBNL, California, USA - Biofuel metagenome 3 | ecosystem: Engineered > Bioreactor > Anaerobic > Unclassified ...
TTTCTCTTTAAATTCATTAGAATTTTTATTCTCTTTTTTATAAAAGTTGTACATATTCGATATACCAAATAAATGATACACCGTCTATGTACAACTCACGACTGATATTGATTATAACTTTATAAACGTCTATTCATCAAGCTTCACAATAATATCATCAAAATAACAACGATTTTTGCTTTGCCCAATATTCTTCAAGGCATCCCCCCAAGCTGAACCACCAACAAAAATAATTTGAGTTTTTGCTGTTGCACCTTTAATTTTAAATGAGAACTTAGCTCCAGGTTGTCCCCAAGCATCATAAGCGGCTCCATTTTCCTGATTTTTAGAATTAGGATAAACAGTAATATTAAAAGTCGCAACGTTATAATCTTTATTATTGATTTTCATATTTTTTGTACTATGATCACTAATAAAGCCATCACCGGCAATTGCGATATTGAGGACTCCATCATCTTTAGTACCACCTACTGAGATATAGCCAATAGACTTGAATGTTACAATTAAATCTTTTGTACCTTCAATACTAGAAAAAACAGGAGAGACTAAATCACCACCATAGTTTGTTTTGCCTACTTTCAAATAGCCACGACCTCCATACATAGAAACGCCCAATGTTGTCCATCCATAATTTTTTTCAACAGTAGACCAACCAGTACTATTAACTTCTGGATAATTGTACAAAGAGTCAACAACACCTTCTTGCATCCAATCAAAGTGTTCATTTATAATGATGCCAACAGTAGACTGAGTTATAATTGTTTGTGAAGATAAAGAGGAGTAACTTCCTGTTCCAACAACTTTTAGCGTCACACAACGTGGATCGTTAGTATCATTAATTTGAGTCTTTATATAAACAGTATCCTTTCCTACTGAATCTATGGCAGCCCAATCGCTTGCAGATAAAGACGCCTCCCACTTGACATTATTAGTAACAGGCACTTTCAATATCGTACTCCTACCAAGCACGGTATATCCGGCAGCAGCATTAACAATAGTGACTCCGGGAACATCAGCTTTCTGATCTACACGAAACATTACCGGTTGTTCCTGACCATCAACCTTAAAAATCAAATTGCCTGTACGAGAAGTGAAATTAGGATTTTTATCTATCCATATATCAAATATCCCATCATCTTCACCTTCATCGGCAAATACATGAAGCCAATCAGTAGTCTTTTCTTGAGTAATTGCCCACGGTCGATTAGAACGAATAGTATAAGCTTTCCTATTTGCTTGTAAAATACCGCTTGCATCTACACTAACAGCTGACATTTGATCCTCAATATAAAAATAAGGATCTTCATTATATTTATCACTCGAACAAGACATCATCGACATGATAAACAAGGTAGACATGACGAGAGTCAATAGGTTCGAATTTCTTTTCTGAAATATATTGTTCATCTTATTCATTTTTTTGAAATAGTTACTATTTACCCGCATCAATGGCTTGTTTACTCCACCATACAGGAGTTTTCATATCGTTATCACCTCCCATACGTGTTAACGCAGCTTTTGCATTATTAGAATTTGTCGCCATTGTTGTATTGGGATAAGCAAAGCGAGTAGGAAGTATAAAATTATTATATACACAGCCCTTTCCTATAGTCAATACAGGATAGCCCGTCCTTGTATATTCATGATATGGTTCCATTCCTGTCATAAAAAGAGCTAAATATTTTTGATTGGCAATAAGTACTTCCTTATCTTCTTTATCCAAAGCACTGTCCCACGAACCCAAACTAGAATTCAAAAAAGCAGTAACTTCATCAGGAGTTATAGAACAAGGAGTTTTACTATAAGTTCCCATAGCAGACCATTTTTCCATAGAAGCTGCAACAGCTGCTTCGTAATATGTTTTTGCCGCTGTTTCACCACCAATAATATACCCTTTCAAAGCTGCTTCAGCAAGAATAAATTTCACTTCTGCATAATCCATAAACCATTCATCTGCAGTAGCACGGCAGAATACTTCGTAATTCAAATAAGAAGCGCCCTTATCGGCAATGGTCTGTTCTCCAACATCACATCCGGCAATTGTTCCTTTCCAATCAGTATATGATACGGCTTTCTTTCCAAAAATTTTTAGTCGAGGATCTTCATAAGTTGCTTGACCAGTAGCATTTCTTATAACGGTCATTTTTATCAATTGCTCAGTCAATTTATACCCGCCAGCCGTAAAGGTATTTTCAGTATACACGCCAGGATCAAATTGACTATAATAAGGAGCAACACCCGAGAATTTAACTGTTGCATTATCGGCGTTTGATGAAAAGACAGGATATGTTGTAGGGTTAGAAACTATTTGTTGCATTTTTCGAGCAACTGTATTCGTCTCATCAATCAAAGTAGAAGTGCGTCCACTTATACGACATAATAAGCGGAGATACAAGGAATTATTAAATTTACGCCATTTTGCCATATCAAATTGATACATACCGTCTCGCGAAGTATCGTCAGGATCAACATAAGGACTTGTAGCATAAATTTCATTAGCCTTTTCTAGTTCTAAACACATTTGTTTATACACAGATTCTTGAGAATCGAAAGCTGGCTTGTCTATTCCATTATCTATTTTAAAAGCCTCAGAATAAGGAATATCACCGTACATATCAGTAAGATTGCTCATAAAAAGCACTTTCAAGGTCAGAGCCACAGCCTGTATCGCAGTATAATTCTGTTTTACAGCAAGATTATACATATTCACATCATTATTAGCATAAGAAGCAAAGGTATTCCATACAGATTGCCAATTACTATCCCCAATAAAATACCTATGTTCTTGGCGAGTCGTACCACCAGTAAAAGCTGTAAACTGCACTAATTCATCATTCCAAAACCAAGAATAGTAAGTCAAAGCCTTAGAGCCGCCATAAAGAATCGGTTCATACATAGAAGTACATTTCAATATTCCAGAATTAACTGTTATCTTATTAGGGTTTGTATTTGCTTCTTCAAAATTCGAAGTGCAAGCAGTCAAACTAGTCGCTAATAAAACAACAACTGCTATTTTTTTATAGATTTTCATAATACTCTTTAGAATGAAAGTTTAACATTAAAACCATACGAGCGAGTCATTGGATATGCCATTGCCTCAATACCTCGGTGTATATTAGAGCCATCGACCATACCGGTATCCGGATCATACTGTGGAAAACTAGTCAAGCAAAATAAATTTGTCGCAAAAAATCCCAAATCGGCACTTTGTAAGAATTTTGTTTTAGCACACCAACCAGCTGGGATATGATAATCAAGGCGCAGCTCTTTCAATTTCAAGTATGAAGTATTGAAAGTATTTTCTTCAACATTATTGCGATTCCATACATAAGAATTATAATAAGTAGAAATATTTGGCGTTATTGTAGTGTTCTTGTTATATGTTGTAACCCCATCAACTGTTGTAGCCTGTACACCATCAACTACAAGCCCATCATAGCGGCCTTTCAATGAATTTTTTAATTTTCCTTGATAAGATAAAGAGAAATTAGTAACGGAATAACAATGTCCTCCATATTGACCTGTGAATACAAGAGATAAAGACAAATTTTTATATGTTAACCGAGTTGATAGACCAGCACGCCAATCCGGATTAACTTTTCCAATACGTCGATCAGAATTTGTATCAAGAATAGGATAACCATTAGAATCTAATAACTTCATACCAGAACAATCTACCTTATTACCGTCCTGGTCAGTATAAGAAGAGCCTTTCGGAGCACGTTGATAGCCTCGCCCATAAATTTGATTCATTTCACTGCCCACATAAGAATAGATATAGACACGACTACCAATAGTAGTTCCCATATCTGTTTGATAAGGCTGCGAGACTTTCCATCCATCTTGCAGATTTACCAGTTTATTCCAATTCTTAGACCAATTCATATCCACATTCCACGTAAAATTACGATTTCTTACAGGAGTTACGGATGCAGAGATTTCTATTCCCTTATTAACAATCTTTCCGGCATTAATCTTAAATCCATTAGCACCTGTTATTTGATCTATATCTACAGACAATATTTGATCTGTTGTAGAAGAATGGTATAAAGTCAAGTCAAAAGAAAAACGATTTTTAAAGAACTTTCCTTCCATACCAGTTTCCCAACTCTGTACATTTTCAGGCTTAATATCTGGATTTGGAATAGTTCCCGACATTGTATAACCACCAGTATATGTATCTGAAGCATTATAATAGCGATCCAAAGAATAGGGAGAGGTATCATTACCTACATTCGCCCACGACAAACGATATTTCAAAAAATCGACCCATGCTGCTATTTTATCGAGACGAAGTACTTTATCAAGCAAGATACTACTACAAACAGAAGGATAAAAATAAGACCGATTATTTTTGCCCAATGTACTTGACCAATCGTTACGAGCTGTTAAATCCAAGAAATAAGTATCATCCCAACTTAACGAAGCAAATCCATAAAAACTATTAACAATTTTCTTGCTTCTATAATTATAAACTTCGGGTTTATCTTTCGAAGGTACATTATAAATATTATAAACGCCAGGCATATCCAGCTTATTTAGTGTGACCATATTTTGGAAATATTTATATTGCATATTATTACCACCAAAAGCCGCCGAAAAACCTAAGCGCTTATCAAACCAATCATTATGAGTATACCGTAACAAAAAATCAGAATTATATTCATACGTTCTCATACTCTGTTCACGATAAAAACCGGAAATATAATTTGCAGTCAAGAATGGCTTTTGTTGACTACGCCATTCATCCGTCATATCCATCGCCGTACGTAAGTTCAAATTCAAATCCTTAGTAAGCTGGATGTTCAATTGAACATTGCCATACACACGATTTTTATCTAACTTATTAAGTTCTTCATATGCTGTACGATATGGGTTATATGTGTCATCTCCAGGATAAACTAAGCTCTTGCCATGCAAGCCTGAAGTACTTTTATAATTCTCTTTATTATATCGCCCATTAAAATATTCATCTTTCCAATTATTGACACTATTGTTTGTATACCCCCAAACTAGGGCATACATCGGACTTTGTGCACTATAGCCGCTAACAGGCAAATTATCACTACCTTTGTGTATATAGTTAACACGAGTACTTAATTTTATATATTTATTCAGTTCAGTATCAAAAGCCAAAGATATGGCATCACTTTGATATCCAGTATTCGGCGTTATCCAGTTATTACGGGTATCAGTAATAGACGCACGTCCACTTGTACCTTTCCCATTGCCACCAGAAACGGTCACAGAGTTATTCCAGGTAACACCAGTCTGAAAGAAGCCTTTATACCAATCGTCTTTATATTCCCAAGGTAATTTGGTATATGTATTGCTATTCCAATCCTTAGAAGCATATTGATAGCGAAGCTTATTAGAACCATATTTTTCACCAAAAGCATAACGTGAAATATTTCTCTGAGTTGCTATACCATCCGGAGCCTCAGAAGCATCTAAAGGCCAAAAACAAAAAGGATTAAGCCCCATATCAGAACCAGAGCCGTATTCTCCTTGGAAACTAGGCCAATAGCTCGCTTTTTCAAAGGTCAACGAAGAATTGACAGTTACACCAATTCCCTTATCTTTACGACCGGACTTAGTTGTAATCACAATAGCTCCATTACCTGCCAACGAACCATATAATGCCGTTGCTGCAGCACCTTTCAGAACAGTTACCGATTCTACATCTTCGGGATTAATATCGCCGGCTCCATTACCAAAATCGACAGGAGCATCACCGTTGGCATAATTACTACCACTACCGGTAACAGAAGTTCCTGACGTTATTGGGACGCCATCAACTACAAAGAGAGCACCGTTGTTTCCATAATTCAAGGACTGATCACCACGAAGTGTCACACGCATTGAGCTCATAGGGCCAGTAGAAGCATTATCAAATGTCAAACCGGCTACTTTACCAGCCATTGCATTCATCCAGTTTCCAGAAACCGTATTTGTCAAAGCGGTGTTATCAACTTTTGCAACTGAATAGCCTAATGATTTTTCTTTACGAGAGATACCCAATGCCGTCACAACAACCCCTTGTAAGGCTGTAGTCGATTCAACCATTGTCACCTTAAGTATACGACGTCCATTGAGCGGTATTTCTTGCGTATCATAACCAACAGATCTAAATATTAGAATAGGGTTGGTACCTGTTACATGAAGAGTAAACTTACCATTTAAATCTGTTACTACCCCCTTTGCCATGCCTTTTTGCAACACATTGACGCCAATCATTCCAGTGGTACCATCTTGTTCAAGAACCGTACCTGTGACAGTTACTGTTTGTGCCGTCAACGATGTGATAGAAACCAGAAAAGCTATCAAAAAAGCCAAACACTTTGTATTCTGTTTTAAATTCATCGCATTATTGTTATTAAAGTTAACTATTTCATACTATAATTGAAAGCTTTCGGACGAGTCATCGTCTCAGAATAAGTATTACCAAATCTATCGGTAACTTTTATTACCAAAGAAGAAGTAGCACTCGAAGCTTTGACTTTAAAAAGATGTGCAGTCTGTTCGCTTGGGAAAGTTACAGCACTTGCTCCACCTGTCTTGATACGTGCTGCATCGTAAGATATGATATGCAACGGATCGTATGTACAAACTCGCGTAACAGACAACGATGTGCCATTTTCAGAAACTTCCACTTTCCATTGAGGATCATAGTTCCATACATTAATCAAGACCTCATTGGCGGTACTAGGAGTAGCATATTCATGAGCATATGCCGCCATATCAGACACATAATTAGGAGCGTACACACTAGGATCAATATAGGTTGTATTCAAATCGTATGCTCTGAATTGATAATCTTTTGTATATCCATAACTCTTATAATACCATCCCAAGTTATCCCCGCTAAAATTGTAAACGCCATAACCGCCTGGAGTTCCATCGCAACAGATATGATTTTTCACCAATTTGTTTGTCCACCACCAAGTAGCACAAACGGCAGCGGTATTATGCTCCGTGAGATTGTTTTCTTTAGAAACATTATAATTGACATGTGTATGCCCCGTTAGAACTTGCACATTAGAGAACCCACTAAAATAACTGATAAAATTGGCACCACCTGTCATATCATACGCATCTACCTGATTTTGTCCCGAAAGAGAGGGCCGCTGATACAAAGGAGCATGCATGCCAACAACAACAGGAGTATTTTTGTCAGAAATAAGAGCCAAATCTTTCTTCAGCCATTCTATTTCTTCATTAATAAGTACTTTATTGTAATTGCGTTCGCCTATAGTACCTTGGTTAGCACCCGTATTCAGATATTGTATATTATCCAAAACGATGTAATGAACCTTACCTATATTAAACGAATAATAAACCGGACCACAGACACGACGCCAAGCAGCTTCGGCCAACCAATCGTCCGGACAATAAGGATCATTGTCATGATTGCCCATACAATGAAAAGTAGTAGCATTCAATCCCTGCATTTCTACATACGATTGAGGAAGAGCGTAGCTATTAACATACCAATAAGCATCCCAACTTTCATCTCCCATACTCATTACATATACACGATAACCCGCGGTAGACAAATCAGAGATAGTACTATTCACATCTTTAACAAAAGCTCTAAATTGCATAACATCATCATTACGATTGGCCAAATGGAAATCAGTCAAAGCTAAAACAGCATGTTTTTGATTATCCACTTTCCTTAAAGAGAAATCAGCTTGTTCTACAGTTGCCGGAGAAGCACTATTCACCCGAGCATAAAACAACGGTGCATTTCCATCATTAGTCACTTCATAACCACTAGGGATCGAAATAAATACATATCCGTATTTTTTGTTTGAAGGAAGATAATAAATACCATTCGCATCGGTTTGCGTCACTTCTATACCATCTGAGACTGCAACCCCCTTTATACCTTCACCATTGCAATAGACGACACCCTTAACAGTCATTCCGTCTTTGTCGGGAATAGAAAGATTGACAGTAATCTGAATAGCGACTTTCGAAAGACTTACTTTAACATTACCACGAGTCAAGTAAAAATAATAAGTCCCGGTAGAAAAATCGGAAGGCAGAGTAAACGACCAAGAAGAGTCTGTAACAGAACTTACCGAAGTAGTATATTCGGCACCATCTGTTGATGTAAACGTCAGCTTGTCACCTACTACAATACCTTTTCCAGATAAAGTAACGACAGTTCCGTTTTCCACTGAAAGTGGATTAGGAATCGACACACCTGTAATGCCAAGCGTCTCAATCTTGGCGGTATTATCATCATCCTTGCAACTAGTACAAGATAATCCGAAGCCAAGACACAACACAATAACCAAAAACTGCCGCAGAACTTTTTTCGACGGAGCATAACGGTTATCATTTCTCAAAAAGGAATTTCTCATTTCCATATAATAAGATTTTGAAACAATATATTAGATTTTAAAGCACAGTATTCAATTTTTTTGCAATTATAAGACAAATATAACGAAACGACAAGTAAAAAAAGAAATATTTTTCATTTCATGGCGTTTTTTTTCACAAACAACAATTTTAATTAATATTTTATCGTTTTGAAATGGTTTTGAAACAAAATAAAAAAAGTGAAATATTACATCCGATCATATCAACTAAATTCACTTTATAAATCATTTAGAACCAGGCGCTTTTACCAAAGACATGATTCCCTTACTTTTGATGTATACACATATTACATTCTTTTCTTAATAGCAACCTTCTATATCTTAATATGATATCATACATATGAGACATTTGAACTTGACATGTACTGAATAAGTTGACACAAACTTATTCAAAAATGAGAAATAATAAGAAGATTGACGATCACATTCGTCTAGAGATTTTAAACTCTTACCTTCATGGAAGCAAGGGTAAGTATACCATTGAAAAAGAAAATGGTATATCCAGAGGTGCAATTCGTAAATGGCTTCGTATCTTTGGGCTGGAAGACAAACCATTCCCATTATATATGAAGGATAAAGCTGTATCAACCGGTATTGAGGATGTGTCTTCAGAAGAAGATATCACCTCTTTGAAAGTGCGCATTAAGCAATTGGAATCAGAACTGAAGCGTGCAGAGATGGCCCGTGACGTGTATGATTGCATGATTGACCTGGCTGAAGAGAAGTATCACATCAAGGTACGAAAAAACTCCGATGTCAAGTAGTAGGTTGCTTGTCACAAAAGGCGGGTAAAGGTATAAGTTATACCATATCCGCCCTTTGCGGACTGCTTGACATTTCCCGACAAGGGTACTACAAGCACAAAGAAACAAATGCCGAACAAGATGTACTCATAAGCAGCATCACGTATTACTGTCAATCTCTGCGTCAGGAGCTTCCCCGAAGCGGTTGCCGCGAGCTTTACAGTCTGTGTAAGTCTCGGTTCGGAGAAAAGTTCACGATAGGACGCGACCGATTTATCGATGTCCTTCGGGCCAACGGGATGATGCTGCGCCGCAGACGTTACAGACCTCGTACGACCAACTCCGATCATCCGTATCGGATCTATCCGGATTTGCTTAACACATCTCCTAAATACGTGGCCTGTGGTGTTTGCCGCATGATGGTGGGTGACATCACTTATATATCCACGAAAGAAGGATTTGCCTATCTTTCGCTGCTGACGGATGTCTTCAGCCGCATCATTGTGGGATATGCCCTCTTTCGGACTCTTGAAGCGGAAGGACCGGCAAAAGCGTTGATGATGGCCTGCGACTTTTATAAAGGCCAGGGATTCAACCTTTCAGGTCTTATCCATCACTCCGACCGAGGCGTGCAGTATGCATCAAAAGGTTATGTGTCACTGCTCAAAGAAAGAGGAATCGCTATCAGTATGACGCAAACGGGCGACCCCTTGCACAATGCCCTGGCCGAGAGGATGAACAATACCGTTAAGAACGGATGGCTCTTCGATTATGAGAATAAAACATTTGATGAAGCCCTGGAAGGTGTCGCCAGATCCATATATCTCTACAATTGGGCACGACCGCACCAAGCTCTGGCGATGAAAACACCGATGCAAATGCTCCCGGGAGAACATCCAAACCCACTTTGTTCAGCTGATGCTTTAAAGCATCAGCTGAACAAAACAGACTATAAAGAACAAACAATACTTGTTTGTCAATAAAAATAGGATTAACTTTGCAGAGTTGACAACTCCTTTAGGTATACATGATTGTACTTGTCAACTCCCTTAGGTTTACTAGTGTTTAACTGTCAACCAAATTCAGTACACCACAACTTGTAGTATATCCTAGAATTGTCGTATGTTAGTTTTTTCGGTGACGTCCTTATGTTTTTCGCGTGACGTACATACGACAACAAAAAAACATACATATGTGGATGGGGCGAAGTATGGATTATCGGCGAGACAAGAGAATTTGTTTTGTGTTATCATATTTTACCAAAAGTGCCGAAGGTGCCGAAGTACATATAGGGAGTTCTGAATTTTTTTTATTCGACGTTTTATACTAATATCAAAAAGATATATATAATTAGTAATTATACTATACAAAAGATATAAAATTAAAAAAAATAAAGAGGAGTGGAAAGTACTTCGGCACCTTCGGCAGGGGTATGTCGATTTTCGAAGCGATAGTATATTGTGAGTGCGATTTTCCGAAAGAGGAGTTTTTTTGTGTTTTTTTGAAATTTGCCGTTTCCTCTCTAAAGAACACTACTTCACTCTTTTTCCAAAAGGCTCATCAAACTGTTGATTCGTAATCTATTTGATACAGATATATTAGATTTGTATGAATGATGGTATTGCATAAAAAGCTAAAAATGGACAGATTTACGTCTTTTCTGGAATTTGCCTAAAAAACTCCCTCAAAATAAAACATCTCTATTTTGTAACTTCTATTCATAACATCCAAAAAGAAATAAGGCGAATAAAACAATTCATAAGAGCCCAAATAGCATCCTACAGGGGCATACCACTTACGTTAGGATAAGAAAAGTATCTTATAAATACAAGCCAAGGCATTGCATTTATAATAATAAGAAGAAAGAGTTCTATTTAAAAGCAGTTGAAACAACGTCGTCCCTTCTATTTATCAAAGACAAAAGTAAATTCATTCTCTTTATCAGCCCTGGTAGACAAATGCCTGGTAGAAGGTGAACAATCAAGCAGCGGCGAAAAGGTTTTCACTTTCACTGTCTTACCGTCAGGAAAGAATTCTAATATACGAAGCCATCCATCTCCTCCATTACCATTCCGATGTCCTCCTCCTTCCGATTGCGCATCAAAGAGCATTTGATATACATTTTGACCCGAAATATTTTTATCTTGCCTGAATCCTTTTCCCATAATATGACCACAAAGCACTAGCTCTATATTATTAGGTTTCACCAGTTTTTCCCAAATATCCTTGCCCGAATTCCCATCTTCCAAACCAACTCCGGCTCTTCTAAAAACATTATCGGAAACATAAGAAGGAGAAATCATACCTTGTTTGCCCGTTACATATTCATTATTCGCTCTAATATAAGAATGAGTAAGAAGTACTATTCGATCATCCTTGTATTCAGGCAACTTTACCACATTGTTAGCCCATCTCATCACAGTATCTCTAGGAGCGTACTCTAGTGAAAGAAAAAGATAATTTTTCTGATCGGGCATCTTCATTTCAAAAGCAGCATTTTCCGTCGTCATATAGCCTTCACAATCCGGTGTCGTCTGGCACAAATACTTCTGATTAAGCACATTGCGATTGGAAGTTATATAATGGCGATATTGCGAAAAAGCTTTTTTGCCGTCCAATGTATAAGAATAATCGTGATTACCGGTAGCAAGAACATAAGGAACTTTCCCATTCAATCGATCAAAAGCGTGCGCCACAAACTCCCATTGCCCATTTGACGGGACGTTGCCGTCGTTGTTGTTCACGATCCAATCGTTATACTCCACCAAGTCACCCGGACACATCACCAATTTAATGTGCAACGAATCGATGTGACTTTCAATCCAAGCCAACATCAAGTCCAGAATAGGTTGATTGCGGGAATATTTTGAATAATTCTGAATATCGGGTATGAAAACTAATGTCCAAGAATCGGGATTATCCAATTTGATACCCTTATCACCAGATTTCCCCCAGCATAAAGGAACCGATACAAACAATATCAGCAGAAATAGCGTAAGAACTTTTCTATTCATAACAATGTTTTTTTATTAGTTCACAAATTTCGAAATAAAACTTCATATAATGAATACCATATTCTTATTTTTTCTCATGGTTTTAATATTATTTATTCTTTAAGCTGAAAAGTACATTGTATTTCTCACTTATTAGTGACGAGCCACGGTCTTCAAATAGGCTAAAAGAAAAGAAATGAAAGAATATAAAAACATAAACGTTTATTTTGCGTCATATTATTTGTTTTTTATGTTTTTTATTTCTTTCTTTGTACCTGATAAATCATTAAATGAAAATTGAAAAACTAATGAACGAATACGATGTCATTATTATAGGAGGCGGAGCTACCGGAGCCGGTACGCTACGCGACTGTTCATTACGTGGACTGAAAGCAGCATTAATAGAGCGCTCGGATATTGCAACCGGAGCTACCGGAAGAAACCACGGTTTACTCCACAGTGGAGCACGTTATGCTGTAACCGATCAAGAGTCGGCACAAGAATGCATTAGTGAGAATCAGATTCTCAGACACATAGCCAGACATTGTGTAGACCAGACCGATGGTTTCTTCATCAGTCTACCTGATGATGATTTAGCTTTTCAAAATAAATTTGTAGAATCATGCCTGAAAGCAGGAATTCGTGCCGATGTTCTCGACCCGAAAGAAGCCCTATCACTGGAGCCATCGATGAATCCTTCGGCAATAGGCGCCGTAAGAGTGCCGGATGGTTCTATCGACCCTTTCAGACTTACAGCTTCGAATATTCAAGACGCAAAAGCTCACGGAGCTACCGTGTTGACATATCATCTCGTTACTGAGCTGCTACACCGGCAAGGAGTAATTACCGGAGTAAGAGCCACCGATATGAGAACCGGAGAACAAACCGAACTGCATGCCCCCATTGTCGTAAATGCTTGTGGCATTTGGGGAGCGCATCTGGCTCAAATGGCAGGAGTCAAAATTTCCATGTTTCCTGCCAAAGGTGCTTTGCTCATATACGGACATCGCGTCAACAAAATTGTATTGAACCGTTGCCGCAAACCTTCGGATGCCGATATTCTCGTACCGGGCGATACCATTTGTTTGATAGGAACCACTTCGACAAAAGTTCCTTACGATGAGATAGACAATATGTATGTGTTGCCCGAAGAAGTAGAGATCTTACGCAAGGGAGCCCAAGAGCTCTCACCTATTTTAGAAAAGACTCGAATACTGAGATGCTATGCTGGTGTCAGACCGCTAGTCGCTTCAGACGACGATCCATCAGGGCGCAGTGTGAGTCGGGGCATCGTACTTTTCGATCACGAAAAGCGCGACGGTCTGAAAGGCTTTGTCACTATTACCGGTGGTAAATTAATGACTTATCGCCTAATGGCGGAAAAAGCGACCGACTTGGTATGCGAAAAGCTCCATGTAAATAAAAAGTGTGAAACAGCACATATCAAACTACCCGGATCGCGCGAAGACAAAGAGACAACGCTCAAGAAACTATATTCAATGCCGGTTTCTATCCAAGAATCGATGGTATATCGACACGGTGATATGGCAGAGAAAATGTCAAAGAACAATACGATAAACAACAGCTTGGTGTGCGAATGCGAAGAAGTATCGTATGGAGAAGTAAGTTATGCCATCGACCACATGGACGTACACAATCTGATCGATCTTAGACGCCGTACACGTGTAGGAATGGGAACATGTCAAGGTGAGTTTTGTGCATGTCGGGCCATCGGCATATTGGCCAAACAAAAACAAATCTGTCCAACTCGGGAGAAAGAAGAACTCATTGCTTTTCTGAATGAACGCTGGAAAGGTGTGAAACCTATTGCATGGGGCGACAGTCTGCGCGAAAGCCAATATGCCTCATGGGTATACGAAAGTGTTTGTGGACTTGGTGATGAAAATAAAAATAAAGAACAATGATTTTTGATACAGTAATAATAGGAGGAGGATCTTCCGGATTGGCTTGCGGCATACGGCTGCAAGAAGCGGGGAAGAAATGTGTTATTATTTCTTCGGGACAAAGTGCACTTCATTTTTCATCGGGCTCGTTCGATTTACTAAACACACTACCCGACGGTACAAAAGTGGCAAACCCTATTGAGGCCCTAAAGGAACTAAAAGCGCAGAATCCAAAACATCCGTATACAAAGATAGGAGAAGAAAAGTTTGCCCATCTTGCACAAGAAGCGCAAAGATTACTTTCCGATGCCAAAATTCGAATGGTCGGTTCTTATCATGCAAATCACTATCGCCTGACCCCCTTCGCCATAACCAAACCGACTTGGCTTACAATGGCCGATTATGTCTATGCCGAGCAGCCCGATACTTTCGCGTGGAAAAATATATCTGTCGTCAACTTCACCGCTTATCTCGACTTCCACCCCAATTTCTTTGCCGACAAGTTTAGGCGGATGGGCATGAGTGTTCGCGATATAGAGATCGACTTGGCTACTATCGCAAACAATAAAAACAATCTGAGCGAAATGCGTTCCACGAATATTGCCCGATTGTTCGAAAACGAGAAAGCGTTTGCAAACTTTGTGGATCTTCTGAAATCGAAAATAGAAAAGAGCGACGCTGTTTTACTTCCAGCTTGCTTAGGACTTGAGCATACGGACATCGTAGAGACACTTTCCAATATCTTGGGCGTGACGGTAAAGTTGCTACCCACTTTTCCTCCATCCGTATCGGGTATTTGCGCTCAACATTTATTGAAACAGCGTTTCATGAATCTAGGAGGCACATATATGCTTGGCGACACCGTCAACAAAGTAGAATTCGAAGACAACCGTGTAACTAAAATATATACCGTCAATCACAATGATATTCCATTACGCGGCGAACAATATGTTTTATGTTCAGGAAGTTTCTTCAGCCAGGGACTGTTAGCACTGCCCAACGATATAATCGACCCCATTTGCGGTTTAGACATCGATTACATTTCGGACCGTAAGCAATGGTTTGCCGATAACACATTCGATAAGCAGAATTACGGGTCGTTCGGTATAAAGACCGACGAACACTTTTTAGCAATAAAAGACCAGAAAACGATCGACAACTTACACGTTTGCGGAGCTTCTCTTGGAGGTTTCAACGCTTTGAAGGAAGGTTGTGGAGGCGGCGTATCGCTATTGACCGCACTCTATGCAGCCGAAGAGATTTTAGGTAACAAGAAGTAATATTATACAAAGACAATGGAATCAATAAATAAAAGCGACAATAATTTTGAGCAATGCCTGAAGTGTACCATCTGTACGGTTTATTGTCCGGTATTGGCTGTAAACCCACAGTTTCCGGGTCCCAAACATGGCGGCCCCGATCAAGAACGCCTGCGTCTCAAGATGCCTTCTTTTTATGAAGAGGCAAACAAATATTGCATGAATTGTAAACGATGCGAAGTAGCATGTCCCTCTAACGTACGCATTGGCGATATCATTCAGAAAGCGAAGCTCAAATATAGCCGACACAGACCATCGGTACGAGATTTCTTCTTGTCGCACACCGACTTGGTCGGAACCTTATCATCTCCATTCGCACCATTGGTCAATAAAGCTCTAGGCTGGAATGTGACCAAACAAATACTTGACGGAGTTCTCAAAGTGGACCGCCATCGTACATTCCCGAAATATTCGCACGAAAAATTTGCTACATGGATGAAAAAGCATGCAGACGAACAGAAACAATATCCACATCAGCTATGCTATTTTCATGGATGTTATGTCAACTACAACTTCCCCGATCTAGGAAAAGACCTAGTCCGAATAATGAATGCTTTCGACTATGGCGTAGAGCTTCTGGAAGAAGAGAAATGTTGTGGAGTAGCGCTAATATCGAACGGTTTCGTAGGCCAAGCGCGCAAGCAGGCAGAGACCAATTTAAAATCGATCCGCAAGGCCGTGTCACAGGAGAAACCGATCATTCTCACCTCTTCGACTTGTGCAATGACTTTGCGCGACGAATATCCGCATGTCTTAAATCTCGACAACAAGGATGTGCGCGATCACATTGAGATAGCCACTCGTTTCATTTATCGCATGATTCACGAAACAAAAGCATTCGACGTCTCAAAACTAACATTCAGCAATCGTCCCCTAAAGATAGCCTATCATACTCCATGCCATCTGGAAAAACTTGGCTGGGAGTACTACTCACTCGAACTATTACGACTTATCCCTAACATTAACCTTACGGTTTTGAAGCCCAACTGCTGCGGTATTGGCGGAACATACGGGTTCAAAAAAGAAAACTATGAAAACGCACAAAAGATAGGAGCTCCCCTGTTTAAAGAGATAGAAGAAGGAGATTTTGATTTTATCGTTTCAGATTGTGAAACCTGCAAATGGCAAATAGAGATGTCCACTTCTAAGAAATGCATACATCCACTCAGCGTCTTTGCACAAGCGTTGGATCTAGCATAAAACAGGATCGTCTACTTATTAATAGTAGGTTCTTTTATCATTATTCTTTAACGAGGCGCATAGAAACGCAGGTACTTGTCAATATTATCCCGCAAGTACGCCACATTATGATGCCCTGCAAACACATGGTTTTGCACATTTATTTCTCTATTTTTCAGTATCTTATCGAGGGCGGAACAACCGGCATAAAAGCCGCCCTCGTCTTTATCACCTGCATCCAGATAGAAATGCATATCTGCCATAATATCTTTTCGTGCAGCGATATGCAACGGATCATATTCCAGCCACATTTCTTCAGAACGAAAATAAGGTTTATCCTCTTCTTCCAATGTAAGTTCCAACGCCGGCATGTGCCCGCCTACCTTGGTGAATAAAGACTGATGGCGAAGAGCTAAATGCAATGCTTCATATCCACCGGCCGATGCTCCTCCCACATATCGATAGCGCCTATCTGCCAATGTTTTGAAACGACTATCCACAAAAGGTATTACTTCATCAATGAAATAATCTTCGTAGCGACCGAGGTTTATAATCATACCATTCGAGGAAACGACCTCTGTACAAGTATCGGCAGAATTCAAACCACGACTGTTTTCCATATTAGGACAAACAATGATTAAGGGCCTCATCTCGCCACAGTCGATTAATCGATCGGCCATATCTTTCGCTCCCACATCGTAGATAAATTTTTCATCCCCACTCCGTCCGTGCAGCAAATAGAGCACAGGCAATCCTTCTGCTTCTTCGTACCCCACAGGCAAATACACACAAAGATTCATGTCCTTACCCAGTGCATTGCTATTTATTTTTGTATCTATGACTTGCGAACCGCTATTTATCATTTTATTTCTACTACTCTTATTAAATGAAGACCCCAAAGTTAGTAAATAATCAAATACACTTATCAACCGCCAAAGTAGAATAGAAATTTTCCAATCGTTGAATCTCTGTATTGAAGAGTGCTACCGTCTTTTTAGGCGTTTGCTTAAAGAAAGAAAGTTCTATTCGTACTGCCTTTTTCTGTACAATCTTCTTCCACGAACCCACTATTTCACCATTGAGCATAATGGTAGGAGAGAACAATCCGTTCCGAGTCATTACTTTACCATAATAAGCATCTTCAATAATCTCGGAACGATCTTTATAACTAACCACATATTCGTCGAATGGAGGAAGCAACAATGCAGATGCCTCACCGGCAGCAGGCACTTCGATATCGTTCTTCATCCAGAATTCGCGTCCATTGACCGCTTCACAAACGAAATCGGCTTTAATCATCTCTATAGCCGTCCTGCATTCGGTCATCGATAGTCCCGACCACCAGGCGAAGTCAGATACGGTAGCTGGCCCGTGACTCGCAAAGTACTTTCGCGCCAAACGCCCCAAAGCCTCTTCCTTACTAATTTTCGGCATACAAGGCACCCATTCGTCAAGCAAAGTAAATGTCTGTTTATTCCCCTTCACCCCTCCATTAACCAAAACTCCTTCTACCTCGGCATAAGAAATCGCCAACCTCAAATGATCGGGGTCTAATGTCATCTTTTCATTTTGCAAGGCGCTTCCTATTTCTTCTTTCGTCAGATGTTTACCTCCCGTCAATACCTTTTCCAAGAAAGGAATAGTGCGGTATATATCCGATTCGCCTATACCGTGTATCTTGGCATAAGAAAGATAAACAGGTTTGAGGCGCGAGGCAGACAAATCAAGCATCCAACGAATATCTTCGGCAGATACGAAATGCCACGTTGGGCGCAATATATGAGTACGTATAATCTTTCCGGCATTCAAAGCCTCATCAATATCTTTCACCCTTTTATTTTCGAGCCGTGCTCCGATTGCCCACTTTGCCATATCGAGTGTTTGGGATTGCATGGCTCCCATCCATGACACAATTTCGTAAGGTTCTTTCAATTGATGATTTGCAAGCAACTGATTGTATAAACGAATTCGAAGTAGTTCTGATGTATTCATTAGCAAATATTAAAAAAGGTGACACCATATATGATATTAAAAAAAGCGAAAGCCCATTGACTGACATCATTCTATCTGCACGACAAACGCACGCACAAGACACAGAGCTGTTTTTGTCATAAGGCGGTAAAGTTACAGAAATATTCTATCTCGCAAACGAGTTTAATCAAATATTTAGAACTTCTCGAAGACAAATTCTTCGAATCACTCATACAGATTCTCTATCAATTGGAGAGGCTTATTCGCAACAGAGTCATCAAAAGTTATAAACATATCAAGCACATTATTCAAAAAAATATATTACTTTTGCTATAACAAAGATTCCTCTTTCAGCGAGGTTCATATCTCCGAATTAGTCAGTCACATCCCCATACAAATCAACGAACAACAAATGGAAATAAAATCTCTATACGGTATAGATCCCGAAACAATCAGTCAAGGCTTTATCGAAGCATTCGCCGACTACGACATACAGATAAGTAAAGAACAGTTTCAAAAGATGCTGAAGCGAAGAGGTTTCAATGCCGAGCTCTCTTTCGCTGCATTCGAGGGAGACAGAATCGTAGCTTTCACACTGAATGGCATTGGCTCTTTTGGCGGCAAACCCACTGCTTACGACACCGGTACGGGGACAGTAAAAGAATACAGGGGACAAAAGTTAGCTTCCGCCATTTTCGAATATTCCATTCCGTTTCTCAAGACGGAAGGAATACAGCAATATTTGTTAGAAGTGCTGCAACACAATGCCAAGGCTATCTCCATCTACCAACAGTTAGGGTTTCAAGTGAGTCGTGAATTCAACTACTATATGCAGCAAGTCAGCGACATTCATCCCAACATCACACACGAGAAGTCGTCTTATACCATAGAGCAAATAGACATTAACACATACCCGTATCTCTCCACCTTCTGGGATTTCTGTCCGTCGTGGCAAAACAGCCTGGATTCTATACAAAGAGCACACTCCGATTTCGTCTATCTAGGAGCTTTTGTTGATGATGAACTGATAGGATACGCCGTATTCGAACCGCTATCGGGCGACATTGCGCAACTAGCCATCAAACCACAAGAGAGAAGAAAGGGCGCGGCCTCTCTATTGTTGAACAAAATGATAGAGTTGGACCAAAGTAACATACTGAAGATTGTCAACACAGACACTACGTGCCATTCCCTATCGGCATTCCTCCAGGCAAACGGCATCAAAGAGGGTGGAAAACAATACGAAATGATAAAAGACCTATAAGTACTTTCGCCCGCTTTCTTTGGCTACAACGAATATTCATCTTGCATATCACCTCATAACCATACAATACAAATGAACAGTATCAAAACAAAACTCCCCAAAGAGTCGATGCTCTTTGCCGACCGTGCCGAATACGACTATGAAGATAGTTTTCAATACACCATCAAAGTATCTCCTTCGCAAATGGATATACTCGCTATCGGACGTGCATTTTCGCAACCGGGTCCCAAATGGTTCAAGATGTTGTTCAGTCTCCGAAACAAGATTGCCAAGTTAGTACATCTGAAGACGCCCGATATAACAACCGAAGGGCAACAGGAAAACGACCAGTGGGAGATCGGCAAAAAAGCAGGTATCTTTACGTTCTATGCCAAGACAGAGCACGAACTTATTCTAGGCGATGACGATAAGCACCTCAATTTCAGAGTTTCCCTATTCATGCAACCCGCCACACAAGAGTCTTCAGAGACGATAGTAACAGTAAGTACCGTAGTCAAACTGAACAACCGGCTGGGAAAGATTTACTTTTTCTTTGTCAAGCCGCTCCACCGAATGTTCGTTCCTATTATCATGGGGAGAAATTTTCAAAAGTTGGAATCTGCAAAGCAAAAGTAGGATTGCCTCCATATACAGAGAGCAATCCTACCTACTCAATACACTTTTCTATCGTTTAGCCTTTCTTCCCAATATAAAAGACATAGCCATAGTATTCCTTGTATTTTGCATACATCTGCGCTTCATGTCGCTGGGCGGTAACAAGGTCACATGCAGTCCGATTATCTTTATATTTAAGTAGAAACGTTTCATGT
>Ga0183101_1000217_pt3 | contig 20521 bp, 22 predicted proteins | sample Biomet3_FD_127790 | JGI IMG/M metagenome (GOLD analysis project Ga0183101, IMG submission 127790) | Microbial communities from bioreactor (seeded with sewage sludge) at LBNL, California, USA - Biofuel metagenome 3 | ecosystem: Engineered > Bioreactor > Anaerobic > Unclassified ...
TATATTAAATTTTTAAATTAGAATAATAATATGAGTAAAATATTGCTTCATATAGATTTAAATGCATTTTTTGCAACATGCGAAGAAATTAAAAATCCATCACTTATAGGAAAACCTTTGATTGTTGGTGGCGATGGAAGGTCTGGTATAGTTTCAACAGCATCATATGAAGCTAGAAAATATGGCATTCATAGTGGAATGCCAACTTTTCAAGCAAAAATGCTTTGTAAAAACCTAATTATATGTAATTGTGATTTTAATTATTACTCTTTAATGTCAAAAGAGTTTATTCATTATATTGAACAATATTCCCCATTAATTGAGCAAATGTCAATTGATGAATGCTTTGTTGACATTACAGAAACATATAAAAAATATGGGAATAATGATATTAATCAATATCTAAAAAATATTCAGGATGGTCTTTTTAAAAAAACAAAACTAAAATGTTCGATAGGTGTAGCACCAACAAAATTTTTAGCAAAAATGGCTAGCGATATGAAAAAGCCTATGGGAATTACAATTGTTAGAAAAAAAGATATTCCAAATATGATATTTCCATTGTCGATTAAGAATTATTTTGGAATTGGTAAAAAAACATATCCGAAGCTTGAAAAAATGGGCATATTGACTATTGGTGATTTATATAGTGCACTTAAAAGCAATAATCAAGATATTATTGATTTCATGGGCTCTTTTTCAAATTCAATCATCCAAGAATTAGAAGGTAATTCAGACGACCAGTTAAATCTAATTAGTTCCGATCCAAAGTCAATTGGTGTTAGTAGAACTTTAATGTCAGATAGTGATGACTCAAGAGAAATTAAAGATTACTTATTAAAACTTGCAAAAGGTGTTGTTGAGGATATGAAATCAAAGAATTTCTTGACTAAAACAATTACAATACAGTTCAAAGATGCTAATTTTGATACAACATTTAAAACTAAATCATATTCCAAATCTTTTGATGAACCAACCGAAGACATTGATCAAATTTTAATGGCTACAAGCACTTTATTTGATAATTCATATAGTGGAAACCTTATAAGACTGGTTGGTTTTAGTGTTAAAAATTTAAAAGAAAAGCATTCAGTAGTAACACAAATGCATTTTGATGATTATGAAGAACATGAAAAAGAAAATGAAATAAGTATGATAATTGGTGACTTAAATCGAAAGATGAAATCAAATACTTTTATTAGATTATCAGATTTAGAAAAGAAGAAATAAAATGGAAATACAATTAGCAATCGAACAATTTTTACAACATGCTTTGTTTGAAAAAGGTCTACAAAATTTAACAATTGAAGATTATAAAGAAGACTTTAAATCTTTTTTTGATTATTTTCCATATATAAAGGATACAGATGACTTAACTGAGGATGATATTGAAAATTTTACATATAAGCAGGGGCTTGACGAACTAAAAGCGTCGACAATATGCAGGCGAATATCAACCATAAAAACTTTCTTCTTGTTTCTCGATAATGAGGGAATAAAAAAGAATCTAGTTCACGATGTTATAATGCCAAAAAAAGAAAGACATATTCCTAGTGTTTTAACAACCGAAGAAATTGATAAACTATTAGATGCTCCAGATTTAAATACAAAATCTGGCATCCGTGATAAAGCTATGCTTGAAGTAATGTATGGCTGTGGTTTAAGAGTAAGCGAACTAGTTGGTCTATTAAAGAAAAATATTAATTATACTGAAAGAATTATTACATTAATTGGAAAAGGCGCGAAAGAACGAAGTATTCCAATTGATGATTATGCAATTAAATTTCTTGATCAATATATAGTTGAAGTTAGAGACAACATTCCTAGTTCATCGGCAAATAATTATATATTCCTTAATATGAGAGGGCAAAAGATATCACGACAATATTTTTTCATGCAAATAAAAAAGTATGCAAAAGAAGCTGGGATTGAAAAGGAAATTTCTCCACATACTTTACGACACTCATTTGCAACACATCTATTAGAAAACGGAGCAAATTTACGAACAGTTCAAAGAATTTTAGGTCATGCAAACGCAGAAACTACTCAAATTTATACTCATTTATCAAATAAAACTCTTCATAACGCATATGATTTGTATTGGAAGAAAAAATAATCTATAATTTTAACAGTTTAAGAGGTATTGTTATGAAAAATTTCAAAAGAATTTTTGTCATCGTAATGGATAGTGCAGGTATTGGACACGCCAAAGATGCAAAAAAGTTTGATGATGAAGGAGCTAATACTTTTGGACATATTTCTCAAAATATGCCTAATGGTTTAAACATACCAACCTTAAATAGTTTAGGAATTGGCGATCTTGATGAAATTAAAGGTTGTTCAATTGTTAAACATCCATCATCCTTTAGTATTAAGCTTAATGAAGCTAGTAATGGAAAAGATACCATGACTGGTCATTGGGAGATGATGGGCATTAAAACTACAAAACCTTTCCAAACATTTACTGATACTGGTTTCCCTAAAGAATTAATTGATGAACTTGAAAAAGAAACTGGCCATAAAATTATTGGAAATTACGCCTCTAGTGGAACTGAAATTCTTAAGGTTTTAGGCGAAGAGCAAATGAAAGAGAATTCACTTATAGTTTATACATCAAGTGATAGTGTTCTTCAAATCGCAGCGCATGAAGGAGTTACCGGTCTTGAAGAACTCTATCGTTGCTGTGAAATTGCTCGTAAACTTTGCATGAAACCTGAATGGTTCGTTGGTCGTATTATTGCTAGACCTTATATTGGCACTAATCGCGATGACTTCAAGCGAACTCCTAATCGACACGATTACACAATTTCACCTAGTGGAATAACAGCGATGGATATCTTAAAAAATAACGGCTATACAGTTAGTTGTGTCGGAAAAATTAACGATATCTTTAATGGATGTGGTGTTACCGAAACGGTTCACACAATTTCAAATGAAGATGGAATGGATAAAACAATTGCAATTTGCAAAAACCCTAATTTCAAAACAGGATTTTGTTTTGTTAATTTAGTTGAATTTGATAGTGAATTTGGCCACCGAAGAAATGTTTTAGGGTATGGAAATGCTCTTGAACAATTCGATAAACGCTTGAAAGAACTTATGAGCGTTATGAACGATGATGATTTAGTTATGGTAACAGCCGATCACGGAAATGATCCAACATATAAAGGAACAGATCATACTCGTGAAAAAGTCCCATTACTTTGTTATTCTAGATTAATTACTGATGGAAAGTATTTATGTGATCGCGAAGGTTTTGCCGATATTGGTGACTCGGTTCTTTACAACTTTAATCTTAAAAAAGATCAAAGCATGATTGGTCAACCAATTAAAGAATTATTTAAATAGTTCTTTAATATCTTTATTTATATAGGAGAGTTTTTAAATGAGTAAAAATTTAAAATTGTTTTTGTGTAGCACAAGTTTAATTATTGGTGCTAGTTTAAGTGCGATTTCTTTGGTTTCTTGCAATAATGGAACTAATATTGTTGATTCTAAAATAACTGCATTTGATGTTTCTTTAAAATCTGGTAATTTATCTCTCGAAGTCGGTTCAACCGATACAATCATCGTTTCTAATGTCACACCTTCAACATTAAGTGGGAGTTATTCTTTCTCAAGTAGTGATAGTAATATTGCGAGTGTTGATTCTAACGGCTTAATAACGGCTTTAAAAAAAGGTGAAGTCACTATTTTAGTAACTGAAAATAGTGGGGCAAGTAATTCGCTTAAAATCAGCGTTAATGAAGGAAACGAAGAATTTTCATTAATTTCACCTGCTGGAGCGCCTACGTTAGCTTTATATGATACAATTGCCCAAAAACAAGGTTCAGAGACAACATCACAAGTCACTCAAATTCCTTTAGCTTTGAAATCCGGAACATACAATTATGTTGTTTTTGATTCGATTTCTGCCTTAAAACTTATTAATGCAAAAGCTGCTAATTATACTTATGAAATGATGTTAACTGGTGGAAACTTCCATTTAGCTGGATTTAATACCAAAGAACAACCTAAAGTTGGCGATAAAATCGTAACGTTTGGTCAAAATCTTGTGCCTGATTTGGCATTTAAAACGGCTTATCCTGAACTATTTGTTACTTCAAATCTTGACAATATTCAATATGTCAATTCTGTAACTGATGTCGTGCCTATTTTAAAAACTGGCTTATACCAAGGTTCTGCAATTAATTATTGTTTTATTGCACAACCAGCTTTATTTAGCGTCATGAGCGCAAACAATAAAGATACGGATACAACTAATGATATTACAGATATTCAAAATTTAAATGATAAAATAAGCGAAATTACCAATGGAAAGTTTAATTATATTCCACAAGGTGCTTTATTTGTTAAAAACGATTATCTTAGTAAAAAACCTTCATATGTTGCTGATTTTTTAACTGACGTTAAAAATCAAATGAAAAATGCTAGAGGAGCAGATTTGAATGCAGTTGCTTCGAGTATGGAAAAAGTTTCAACAAACGCTCAAGAACAAGCTGCAAAGTATGGATTCAATGAAAATATCGTTAAAGCTTTACAAGCTAATAACAAGAATCAATTTGGTATTATGGATCCAGATTCTCCAATAACATTAGAAAATATTAGCGAATTCTTGACTACAATTAATTATAAATAATCAGATTTTAATCTATAATTAAAGAAACTATATGGTTAAGAGATCTGACAACAAGATTTTAAATGTAATTTATGTATTAATCGGATTTATCGGATTGCTTTTGATTTGGGAAATTTCCAGTAAAATTAATAACAATCCGAGTACATATCCGGATGTTATCGATACATTCAAAAAGCTTATCGAACTTTTAAGCAATCAGCAAACCTATAAAGCAATTTTTACAAGTTTAGGAACGATCTTAATAACATTACTAATTTCTTTCATTTTTGCAATTATTTTAGGTACTTTGTCAGGACTTTTTAATTCAATAAATAAAATACTTACTCCATTAATAACATTTATGAAAGTAATTCCAACAGCCTGTATTGTTGTCTTATTAATTGTATTTGTTAAATCATTTTATTCGACCATTATCGTAATTTTTTTAGTAGTTTTTCCAATTTTATATGAGGCTATTGTAAATGGAATCAAAAACATTGATAAAAATATTATTAACTCGTTAAGACTTGAAGGTTTATACACTTGGAACTCAATTTCAAAGGTCATTATCCCATCAATTTTGCCTTATATGTATGTTGGCATTGTTTCATCTTTTGGTCTAGGAATGAAAGTCGAAATAATGTCTGAAATAATTGTTGGATCAGCAAGTATTGCTGGCCTCGGACATTTAATTTACTTATCATATGCAGTAAATTTTGATTTTGTTGAACTATTTGCTTTATCAATTTTAACACTAATTTCTTTCGGTATAATCGATACTATTCTATATTTTGTAAAAAAATTAATCAAAGAAAAATATAATTTTTAGTAAAAAACTCAAATTCCTCTCAATTAATTAATTAGGAGGAATTTTTTTATGGAAAAAATAAAAGGAAAAACCATTTATTTAGCGAAATTTCATAATAATAATGTTTTGGAAGATCAATTAGATTGGTCAAATAAGTTTTTAAATTGTAACTCATCATATAAAAACTCATCAAAAACGGTTTATTTAAGACAAGGAGATGTTTATGAATTCAAGTTTTCAAAAAATAAAACTACCTTAGGTATTATTTTAAGTGATTCAAATGAATATCAATCAAAAGTTTTGATTTGTCCTATATACATCGTTAAAGACGATAATTTACATGATGGTCTTGAAATAGGACTGATTCCAGAAATTTCAACAAAGTACGATTTCATAGCTGCGGTACAAGAAATACGTTTTGTTAGTGTGCAGTTTTTATTCTTTAAAGAATCAAATTATAATCCAGTTAGTTTAGCAAGAATCATGAAATCAAAGCTAATTGATATAGTGTATTTATATAAATCCTTAATTGAAACTATCATAAAAATACCAAAAAAATTTGAAGATATACACATTTGTTAGTTGATACTATGTAGATAATTAGTACATTTCTAGTATGTTATAAGTATCTTTCTTGGTGGAAAAGTACATTTTTAGCATAGTTTAAAAATCGCAAAATGTACTTTTTTAATAAGATATTTAAAACAAAATAAGCCTTTAATCAATCTTTTTTAAACTTTTACTTAACATAATAGATATTATGCGAAGTTATATTATTTTTAAAAAGGAAGGTTTAAAAGTAAATCTTCCATAATAGATATCTATTTTGAAACAATAACACTATCTAAGTCAATTCTCTTTCTTTCGTCTTCTGTCATTATATGAATCACAATGTCATTAAGATCAACAACAATCCATTTTGAACTATTTCGACCTTCAATATGATTAATCTTCATCTTATTCGAGAAAGCAACATCTTCAATTGATTCTTCGATTCCATTTAAATTGCGTTCATTTAGAGCTGAGCAAATAATAATTGAATCGCATAATGGACTAATTCCTTTAACATTATAAAATTTAACATTTTTCGCTTTTTTATCTTTTATTGCTTTTAAAACTGCTTTTTCATATTTATTCATATTACTTAATCCATTTGCTGAGATAGCATTTTAGACATCGCTTAGTAAAGAAATTCATCGATGGAGAGCCATTTTCTTGTGAAATAAACTCCATATTCTTATCTAAAACAATTAAAAAACCATTATCATAATTTTCTTTGCAACACTTAATAAGTTCACTACTGTCATAGCCTCTTGTAGGCTCGATTTTATCCGATGCATAGATAACTTTTTGCATTGGAGTCATATTTTCATCACCGGTCGCATGCGACAAAATTGCTTTAATACATTCTTTATTAACTGATGGAAACAATTTTTGTGCATACACTGCTCCAACAAATTCATGTAGAGAGAAACTTGGCATATCAATGTAACAACGATAATATTTCTCCATTATATCTATTGATTCATCATTTGAAGCTTGCTTACCAACATCATGTAAAATACCAGCAATATAATAAAGATCTGGTCGATCTAATTTGTTTGAAATCGCAATATCATAAGCAGTGTTTGCTACACTTATACAATGTTCAAGTCTCTTACCCTTAATAAAGTTTTCTATTAATGGCATAAAATATAAATGATTTGTGACAATATAGTCGATGATTACTTTAGGAATATTTAAATTTTGAAGAACTCTAATACCTTTTGAATGGTCAAAAGCATTTTCATTAACTTTTAATTTTCCTTTAGTGCTTAAAATCTTGTCTTCATTTACTAAGTAAGATTTATCATCATGAATAATAAATTTAACATCATTGATTTTGTTGTGATGCAAATCATTAATAATTGATGATAAATCGACAGTATTCATAGGTAATTCTGATAATGTAATCAAATATTGATATTTTACTCCACTATCTTTCAAAGCCAAATCAATCATTTCTTGACGACTTTTAATAGAAGAATATCTTGAAAATAAAATACAAAAATAAAAGATAGTATCAGGACTATTAAATTTTTTAATGTCTTCAATATTCTCGTTATTGATTGGATCAAATGATGAAACTAAAATTAAATTATTCATTTTAAAACTTCAAAGGATTCTTTAATTTTGGATTGGCTCTATAAAGAATAACAGTATGACCAATTTCTTGAACAACATCGGCATGAATACCACTGCTAACATCCAAAACAAGTTCTTCGAATTGTTTTCCATCTAATGCACTCTTTAAAAAAGCAACTTTAATTAGTTCGTGCGCAATAATGCCATTTTCCAAAGATGTCAAAACATTCTTATCTATTTCACCTTTACCAATATTAAATTTTATAATATTTGTTGAATGAGCAATCTTTCTTAAAGATATTTTTTGTTTACTATTAAGCATTTTTTATCTTACTACGTGTTGTATAAACGTAGACTCCTTTTGGTACAAAAACACGATAGACTTGACCATTTCCAATAAAATGGAACCAACCCAAACCTAAAATTCCTAAGTCACGATCGCCAATTTCAGTTATTTCTAAATCATACACATCAAAATCAGCAAAACTTCTTAATTTATTCGAACATGGTTTCAAAGTATGTCTTGTTAATGCGGAACCGAAATGGGCCTCACCATTTTTGGTAACTTTTAAATCTACAGAAAATTTTGCATAAACATCAATCTTTGTTTCTTCACCTTTAAGTAGTTCAACTAAAGCTAAACCACCAAATAATAAAGACATGCCGAGTCCCAATTTATAGCTTCGAGCATGAATAGTTTCATTTGGAATAATAGCATGTCCAACCAACAACTCAACTTGACTAAGCATTGAGTTATTAATGGAAAGACCAGGAGTTTCATAAATATATGTATTTTGTCCCATTGGAATTTTAAAACCACGCAAACTAGTTCCAGGGAAATTATATGTAATAATCAATTCTTGCGTATTGTTCTTATATTTTTTCAAAAATTCAGCAATTAAAGCAGATTTTCCACTAACTGTAGAACCTACAAAATAAACATCTTTATTTGATGATAATTTCTTGATTTTCTCATACATTAAATCAATATTATAGCCAGTGGTCGATGAAGTTAGTACTACATCTTTTACTGCTAAATGAGCAACTCTTAATCTATGGCTAACATATTCTAGTAATTCTTTATCGTCGATGTTGCTTGGCAATAAATCTCTTTTATTACCGATTGCTAAAACATCACAACCCTGAAGCATTTCATTAACTCGTGAAATAAATGAACCTTCAAAAGAAAATAAATCAACTACATAAACAACAAGGCATTTATGTGAACGAATTTGATCTAAAATTTTATCAAAATCTTCATCAAGCATTGCTTCTTGTGGAGTTTTTGATTTTTCAATAGAATAGCAATTATTGCAAAGTAAAACACCATCAGGATACCTTTCCATTGTCTCTTTATCAATATATCCTGGACGTGTAGGATCTTCTGATTGTAAAATTTCGCCACAGTGACTACATTTTTTTACTTTGTTAAATTTTGGCATAAATAGCCCTCCAATCATCGGTTAACTTAAGCCTATCAAGCTTCTTACGATAATGAATATCAATCTTACGGTTGAAAAATGTAATTAATTGTTCTTTTTCATATAAAGGAGATGTTAATACACATTTGACTTTAAGATTGTTTGCACATAAGACATCAGTCATTATCTGATCACCTATAATTATAACTGATTTTAGCGAAATATTCTTGCTTTTAATGTATCTTTTAATTCTAAAAGTAAAAGGTTTAAATGAATGATGTAAATATTCGACACCAAGATCATTCGCATATAAAGACACTCTTTTTCTATTGTTGTTACTAATAATAATAGGAATAAGGCCATTATCTTTAATTTTTTTAATCAATTTCTTTGTTTCTATCGTTGGATGAGCGGTATGTGGAGAATCTAGGGTATTATCCAAATCTATAAGTAAAAAAGATATGCCGATTTTTTTAAAAAAATCGGTATCAATTTCATAAATAGATTTAGCTGTGCAATATGGAATATACTTTTTCATTTTTCTCTCTTATTTATTATAAATAAAGTTGTCTATTAAATCTATTTCTAATAGAATAATAATATGAATAAAACTGAATTATTTAATGATTTATCAAGATTTCTCGGATTTTTTGGAATATTTTTCTCAACAATGATCCCATTTTTAGGTTATCCATTCTATATAATTGCTTTAATTCTTGCATTAAAAAACAAAAATACGAAGGATGGATTCTATAATATTATCTTTATAAGTGTAGCAATACTTTTATCAACTGTTTTATCTATTTTTATTTTGTTAAATTTAGCAAAAGCCAGTTAGTCTCCCATATCGTCAAAAATTGATATTTGTTCATAGTTATCATCTTTTTTCTTATCATCCGAAGTGTCATCAGGTTTTTTAACTTCTTTTTTGGTATCCTTGCTTTCGCTAACAATAGGTGAAGCTCCACCATTGTTTCCACCATCATTTGGATTTTTACCTTTTTCTTCTATAAAATTTTCATCGATTAAATCAACATTATTTTGATAAATAGATTTAATCTTTTGATTACTATTCAACTCCATATTTGCCTTGCAATATTTATCGATTGGAGTCAAATAAAAATCATTTAAAGAATAATTAATAACTGAATTATCACCCATTAAACAATAAAGATTGATTGGTTGATCTTTAGATAAAATCTTTTGTGCATAAACCAAAAGATGCAAATCACTCTTGAATGACTTGAATGCAAATTGGGTTTTCCCAAGTCTAGCAGTCACTTCGGCGTTATTATTATCATAAAGTCGATACATTTTATTATCAGTTATTAGCAATACTTTATTTTTCTCATCTTTTCTAAATCCAAAAACAGCTTTAACAGTTGAATTCTTTAAAGTTGAAATAGCTTTAACACCACTTGATTTTAATCCAGTACATGAAATTTCATTTTCATTGAAATATGTAAGATTTCCTTTTTCAGTTAAAATCAAAATGTTACTATCGCCACTTAAAACAGTTACATCTACAACTTCATCATCTTGTCCTAAACGCATGCAAGTAATTGGCTTTGAGTTTCTAGATGCTTGAAAATCACTAAGCAAAGATTTTTTAATTTGCCCATTTTTAGAAACTAAACAAATATTTGCCTTTTTTGCAAAATCACGAACGATAATAGATTTAATAATATACTCATCAAATGGAAGATTCGAAATGTAATTAATATGCTTCCCTTGATCTTTATATTTTCCTTCATCAATATCACAAACAGGAATAAAAATATAATTGCCTTTATTAGTAAAAGCAAGGATATAATCAATAGTATTACATAATGCAGACATTACAAAACAATCTCCTTCTTTTATAGTTGGAAGTTGATTATTGCTTGCATCATGTGACTTAACCGAAGCTCTATTAATATAGCCATCAACAGATAAAGTAACATAGCAATCTTCTTTAATAATCAAAGCTCGTTTATCAATTACAATTCTTGAATCGTAATCATCAACGATTTTAGTTTTTCTTGCCACTCCAAACTTTTTAGATATATCCTTAAGGTCATCAATAATAATATGCTTAACCTTAATCGGACTTGCTAATGTTTCTTTTAAATCAAGAATAATCGCATCTAGCGATTTCTTTTCTTCAATATATGTTGTTACATCTGTATTGCTTAATCTATATAAATGCATCATTACAATAGCTTCAGCCTGTGGCTCAGTAAAGCCAAATTTACTGATAAGATTCTTTTTAGAATCTTCCTTATCTTTACTAGCTTTAATTGTATCAACAACTTCATTGACGATTGAAACAGCTTTAATTAATCCTTCAACAATTGAAACTCTTTCTTCGGCTTTTGCTAAATCAAACTTGCTTCTACGAACAATGACATCTTCTTGAAACGAAATAAAATCATCTAAATAGTCGATTAATGGTAGTATTCTAGGAGAATTATTAGATATAGCAACGATGTTCGCACTATATGAAATCTTAAGCTGAGTACGACTTAATAAATATTTTAGAACGACTTCTGGATCGATTTCTTTTTTAAGAGTAACCACAATTTTTACAATATCCCCAGCAGTTTCATCAATTACTTCAAGAATTCCATCAATCTCTTTTGATTTTCGTATTTTATCAATACTATAGACTAAATCAATTTTAACAACTCCAAAAGGAACTGAATGAATAATTAATCTATTAATATTTTTATCTGAAGTATCAATATCAACATCAGCTGCCAAATCAATTTTTCCACGACCAGTACTATATATATCTTTTAAACCAGTTGAATTATATATGATCCCGCCTGTTGGAAAATCTGGACCTTTAACAATTTCTAGTAAATCATCTAAAGAACAATTTGGATGATTGATTCTATGGATTGTTGCTTCACACATTTCAACTAAATTATGAGGAGGTATTTCGGTAGCGATTGCGAAAGCAATTCCGCTTCCACCATTTACAAATAAATTAGGAAAACGAACCGGTAAAACAACTGGCTCAAATAAAGTATCATCAAAATTAAGAGTCATATCAACGGTATCTTTATCAATATCGTTAACAAGATAACTCGAAAATTGATTTAATTTCGCTTCAGTATAACGATAAGCAGCAGCTGGATCGTTATCAATAGATCCGTTATTGCCTTGGAATTTAATCAATGGAACTTCCATCTTCCAATCTTGAGACATTCTTACTAATGCATCATAAATAGAAGAATCACCGTGTGGGTGGTACTTTCCCATTACATCACCAACGATACCAGCACATTTTCTAGTTGGTTTATCAAAAGTATTATTTGCACGATACATTGCATAAATAATACGTCTTTGAACTGGTTTTAAGCCATCTCTTACATCTGGAATCGCACGATCTTGAATAACATCCTTTGCATAAAGAGCACTTCTGGTATCCATAACGGTGTCCATAGGTTCAATAGAAATGTTTTCAACATAAGAAGGAGTTATATTATCTTTTTTAGACATTATTTCTTAACCTCCTTAATAAATGTATCAATTTCATTAAAATTAATATTTTCAACAATCCACTCTTTACGTAAATCTGCATCATTACCCATCAAAATATGTACTTTCTTTTCAACTGATAAAGGATCTTCAATCGAAACACGCAATAATTCACGATGTTCAGGATTCATTGTTGTATAACTTAATTGATCGGCATTCATTTCGCCTAATCCTTTATAACGGTTAATCTTGTATCCCGCACCAATTTCAGCTTTTGCAGCCTCTAATTCTTTATCTTGCCAAACATATTTTTCTTTAATTTTGTCTTTACTATCAACTTTGTAAACACGATATAAAGGTGGAATTGCAACATAGACCATTCCACTAGTAATTAAGGTTTTCATATATAAATAAAAGAATGTTAACAAAAGAGTTTGAATGTGAGCACCATCAGTATCGGCATCAGTCATAATAATAATTTTTCCATAATGACTATCTTCAACATCAAAAGATTGACCAAAACCTGCACCAATCGTATTAATTATGGTTGAGATTTCTTCATTTTTTAAAATCTTATCGACTGATAAGCCATAAGTATTAAGTGGTTTACCTCTTAATGGTAAAATTGCTTGAAATTGTGGGAAACGACCTTTTTTAGCACTACCACCAGCCGAATCACCTTCAACGATAAATAATTCATTTTTCTTATAATCTTTGCCTTGAGCAGGCGTTAATTTATCACTGACTAAAACTGCTTCTTTAAGTTTTTTTGTAGATCTTGCATCATTTTTAGCTTGACGAGCAGCTAATCTCGCACGCTGACTACTAAAGCATTTATCAATAAAATCAACTGCAAAGTCTTTGTTTTCATTTAAATAATAAGTAAATTTTGTTGAAACCAAGTTAGCCACAGCACTCATTGCTTGTTGTGTGCCAAGTTTTTCCTTCGTTTGTCCTTCAAATTCAAGAATGGACTCAGGAAGTCTAAGCGAAATAATCGCAGTTAAACCTTCACGAATATCGGTACCATCTAATTTTTCTTTAGACTTAGATAATCCATTGTTATCAATGAAGTCATTGACGGCTTTTGTTAGTCCAGTACGGAAGCCAACTTCATGTGTTCCGCCATCTCTAGTGCGTACATTGTTAACGTAACTGAAAATATTTTCGTTATAATCTTCTTTGCAATATTGCATTGCAACCTCAATATGAATTCCATCAACAGTATCTTCAAAATCAATTGCATTATCAATCTTTTCTTTGTTTTGATTTAAAACATCAATATATTCTTTTAACCCATTTTCATAGTAAAAATCTTCTTCTTTTTTGACTCGTTCATCAACAAGATAAAAATGAACTTTTTTTAGCAAAAAAGCTTCTTCTTGTAAATGATTTGCTATTGTATCCCATTTAAAATCAACTGTTGAAAAAATTAATGGATCAGGTTTAAAAGTCACTGTTGTTCCGTGCTTAAAAGTTTTGCCTAAAACTTCGAGTGGAACTTTAGTTTTTCCACCATTTTCAAATCTAATATGATAAATCTGGCCTTCATTACATACAGTAACATCACAAAAAACGCTTAGAGCATTAGTAACTGAACTACCAACACCATGAAGACCAGCACTTGATTTATATGAATTATCATTAAATTTTGCACCACTATGTAGTGTCGTGAAAATCAATTCAACAGCAGGCATACCAGTTTGTTTATTTATTCCACAAGGAATACCACGACCTTCATCTTCTACAGTTACTGACCCATCTTTATGAATAGTAACGGTTATTTTATTGCCAAATCCGTTTAATGCTTCATCAACAGCATTATCAACAATTTCCCAAACCAAATGATGAAGTCCAAAAGAATTTGTACTACCTATATACATTGCAGGTCTTTTTCTAACACCTTCTAAACCTGTTAAAAGTTCGATACTATTCGCATTATAATCATTTTTTTCGGCCATTATTTATTACTCACTTCATTCAATAGATTATACAGTAAAAAGTCATTAATTTCTAGATTTAATATAACAATTATACTAAAATAATTTCATGACAATATTCTATGCTATTTTAGCGATTATGCTATCTGCTTTATTTGGTTATTTATTTGGATCAATTCCTAACGGAGTAATAATTGGTAAAATTTTTTACCATAAAGACCCAAGACAATTAGGAAGCAAAAATTCTGGGGGTACGAATGTTGGCCGCAACTTTGGACTAGTTGCTGGAATAACAGTCATTTTACTAGATGCTTTTAAAATAATAATTCCATTTTTAACAACATACTTTCTATTTACACGAGTTGCTATATTAAAAGATCTAACATTCTATTCAGATGAAATTAATGCTTTTGGCCGAGGAAATACCATAAACCAATTAGCTTACTACATTACGCCTCTATTTGGGGTAATCGGGCATTGTTATAGCATATATATTAAATTCTCAGGTGGTAAAGCAGTAAGTTCATATATGGGCTTTTGCACTGGAATTTCATGGATGGCCGTCCCTATTTTTGCGATTTCATTCTTTACAACAGTAAAAATTGATAAACACGTAAGTACAGCTTCCATTGTTTCAACAGCCATATTTACTTTTATATCATGGGTCATATACTTTATTTTCATTTTTTGTGGAGTTAAAATTGCTAATTATTTTACATATTTTGAATTGGGCCCAGAGGTTTGCATCTACTTCCCAATAGAGGTTACAATAGCCTTTATAATTATTGTAATTAGACATAAACAAAATCTTAAAAAGTTAAAAGAAGGCAAAGAAAGCAAAGCTTTTTGGCTAAAATAGTAAATATATTTTTAGTAAATATTTAGTAGTTTACTAGTATTGTGTATAACTCAATGAATTTAAATAATAATTAAAATTAATATGACAGTTATCGCCTTTTTGATTGACATTTTATATGTTAAATAATAAAACATAAAAAAAGCAGTAGGCATAGCCCTACTGCTTATCTTTATAAATAAATTTATTTATTTTGACTATTAACGTTATTCATTACAGCTCTAATTTGTGCTTCACTTGGTTTTCTACCCATTTGCATAAACATAGCACGAATCATTTTCTCGTTAATTGGAGGATTCTTTTGAAGTTCTCTCTTAAAGAAATATCGAGCACCAAAGAAACCAGCAACTGCACCAGCAAGAAGAGCTAAGATTAAATAAACAACGAATTGCCACACTTGCATATCAGGCATAGTTAATTACCTGTTGATCTTCCATCATATTCACCATTATCAGTTCTAACTTGGACGCTATCGCCCTCGTTAATAAATAATGGAACACGAATTTTCCAACCAGTCTCAACTGTAGCATCTTTCATAGCCTTATTAACTGTATCACCACGAACAGCTGGTTCACAATGAGTAATAGTTAAATCAACCTTAGCAGGTAAGTTAATACCTAAAATCTCTCCTTCATAGCTAACAATTTCAATTTCTTGATTAGCTTTCAAGAAGTTAATTTCCCATTCAAGTCTTGCTTTTTCAACATTAACTTGTTCAAAAGTTTCTTGATCCATAAAAACTAAGAAATTACCATCATCATAAAGATAATTCATCTTTTTCTTATCTAAACGAATTGGTTCAACATCATAACCACTATTAGCTGACATTTCAGTAATAGCACCTGTTCTAACATCTTTTACCTTAACCTTAGCAACCATTTTTCTCATTGCAGTCTTGTTAAGTAAAATATCAATAACAAGTAAAATCTTACCACCATCAATAAAATAATTGCCTGGTCTTAATTCTGTAACGTTCATATTTTCCTCCTATTTATTAAAATAAATGTTTTCTTTTAATTCTTTTCCAAGAACAGTATCATCTCCATGTCCTGGATAGATACGTAAGCTCGGATCAAGATTTTTTAACTTTGCCATAGATTGTGATTGCATTCTACCGGCGCTGTGAGGAAGATCAGTTCTTCCAACACTACCTTTAAAAAGTGTATCTCCCGTAAATAAAGCATTTTCATGCTTATATAGAAAACAAACACTTCCTAAAGTATGGAATGAAGTTTCGATAACTTCAAACACCAAGTTAGTCGAAAACTTCAATTCATCGCCATCTTCGATTCTATAAGGCTCAATATCCACAACACCATCCTTGACATCCATACTTTTTGAACAATTAAGGTATGAATCTATCAAGAGTTTATCATCGTTTTCATCGATAAACACCGTAGTGCCAGGGAAACTTTCAAGGAATTTTGGTATTCCTCTAATGTGATCCCAATGACCATGAGTCAATAAAATTCCGCTACAACCACTATGATTTGCTTTTATATATTTAATAACACGATCTGTAGTAGACCCTAAATCAATTACAACACATGGCCCACCTTTATCGCCAACGACATAAGAATTTGCAGAAAATTCATCTACATCGTCTTCATATCTAAAAGTCTTAATCATTTTTCAAGATTTACTTCTTTTCCTTGTGAAGAGTCATCTTCTTACATCTTGGACAATATTTCATCTTTTCAATTCTATCAGGATTGTTCTTTTTGTTCTTTTCATCAATGTAGTTTTCTTCACCACAAACAGAACACTTTAAAATAAAACTATCTCTCGCCATATAAAAAATTCCTTTCTTATGCTTCAAAATAATATCATAAGTGAAGGGAAAAATCTATAATTTATTGCTTCTTTAAGATATAATCTTAAATATGATAAAACGTGAACAAACAAGATTAGTCCAAAATAACACTCTTTACTTTGGTCACTCGAACAATGTTTTAATTCAATCAATGTGCGATATTAAGACAAGTAAAGTTGATGAAGTAATTAAAGAAATAAACAAATGTGCTCGAGCTGGTGCTAATTTAATGCGCTTAAGTGTTCTTGATGAAGACGATGCAAACGCTATTAAACTTATTAAGAGCAAAGTAAAAATTCCTCTAGTTGCTGATATTCATTTTAATTATAAACTTGCACTACTTGCCATGGAAAATGGTGTTGATAAAATTAGAATAAATCCTGGAAATATTTCGAAGGAAGATGAATTAAAAGAAATTATTGAATGTGCAAAAAAATATGACACAATAATTAGAATCGGTATTAACTCTGGATCGATGCCTAAAAATATTGAAGGAACTACCGAAGAAGAAAAAGTCGTAAATTGTGCTTTAAAGTATATTCATTTCTTTGAAGATAATGGTTTTACAAAACTTGTTATTAGTCTAAAATCAAGTAACCCTATTATAACATATAAATCTTATATGCTTTTTAGTGAAAAAAGTGATTACCCAACTCATATTGGAGTTACTGAATCTGGATTTGATGATATTGGAATTATTCGAAGTGTTGCTGGTTTAGCTCCATTATTAATTAATGGTATTGGCAATACTATCAGAATTTCACTAACAAAAAATCCACTTAAAGAAATTGAAACCTGTAAAAGACTTTTACATGATTTAGGTTTATTTAAAAATTATCCTACTATTATTTCATGCCCAACTTGTGGGAGATGTGAAGTGAATAACACAAAAATCATGGCTCAAAAAACACTAAAATATTGTATTAGAAAAAATAAATACCTCACCATTGCCATTATGGGTTGTATTGTTAATGGGATAGGTGAAGGAAAAAATGCTGATATCGGTCTAGCTGGTGGAAAAGATTCCTTTATTATATTTAAAAAAGGTCAAATAGTTAGAACAATTAGCCAAAAAGATGCACTCAAAGAGCTTTTTTACGAAATAGATAATTTTTCTAAATAAATTTATTTTTAACTACAAATTCTTTAAGATTGGAATCAAATTTCTTTGATTTAATCATAATAATTTCATCTTTATATGGAGGATAACCATCAATATATGGCGTTTCTAAAATTTTTGGTATATTTTCTAAACGAGGATCATAAACATATTTAATTAAAGCATCAAACCCAATCTCGCCAAAGCCTATATTTTCATGACGATCTTTATGAGATGATCTTGGATTTTTACTATCATTTAAATGAATTACTTTTAACTTTGATAAACCAATGATGGCATCAAAGGATTTTATGATATTGTCCTCATCAGAAACATTATATCCTGCATCATTAATATGGCATGTATCCAAACATACACCCAATCTATTAGGGTTTTTGGAATGTGAAATAATGAATGATATTTGTTCAAATGTTCTTCCAATTTCGTGACCTTTTCCCGCCATAGTTTCTAAAGCCACAACAACATTTGTTTCATCCCTACTAAAAGCCTCATCAAGTCCTTTAATTACTTGATTTAGAGCTTCTGTGTCATCGCCGCTTACTGCCGATCCTGGATGTAAAACCAAAGTTTTAACGCCAAAAGCATCAGTTCTCTTTAATTCATTAACTAAAGTAGCAACTGAAAAATCAAATTTTTCTTTATCAAGTGTATTGCCTAAATTAATAACATATGGAGCATGAACTACCACTTTTGATAAATCAATATTGGATGTTTTCAAAATGTTCATTCCATCGCTAATTTTAAGTCTTTCAATCGGCGTTCGAATACTATTTTGAGGCGCTCCAGTATAAAACATAAAAGTATTTTCACCATATCTAATGGCTGTTTTTACTGTATCTTCAAAGTAATTTGGACTTCCTAATCCAATGTGCGAACCAATAAAAATTTTATCGTTCATCATCGTAATCTTTTCGACCTTCAGCACGGTATCTTTCAGTCATTTGTCTACGAATATCTTTTCTAATAATTTCTCGTTTGTGTTTTTTTCTGACTCTTTCAACTGCTAGTTTTATTTTGCGTTTATAGCCAGGTTTGACACCTTTGCTACGAGCTTCATACGCGGCTTTTTTAATATCACGTTCTAATTCTTGATTAACCTTTTTCTTATGATGAATAGCCTCTTTTTCAATTGGTTTGTCTGGAATCAATTCATCATCTCCAAATTTCAAATACTCAAACTTAACACCATCATCAAGAAGTCTTGAAACATTCTTTAAATGATCCAAATCATATAAAACATAGGAATTACCTGATTTATAATTTCGACCAGAACGCCCTGCTCTATGATAATAATATTCAATGTTGTTTGGTAAATCAGTAGAAAGAACATCAGTGACATTTTGAATGTCGAGACCTCTACTCGCTATATCAGTACAAACAATAATTTCGAACTCATCATTTTTGATACGTCTAAGCATTGATTTACGTTCACGAGGTTGTAATTCACCACTAATGATACCGCATTTGTATTTGCACCCATTTAAAAACTTATATAACTCCATTGTTTCATCTTGAGAATTTGTAAAAATCATTAAAAGGTAGGGATTTTTAATTTTAATAAATTTATGGACACATTCTTTAATATTTGCATGTCGAGTATTAAGCAAATAATGTTTAACAGTCGAAGATGTAGAATTCTTTTCATTTAATGTCAAAACATAATCAGGAGAGATATACTTTTTTAAAAAAACTTCAACTTTTTGATCAATCGTTGCACTATAAACCTCAATTTGTGGATGATTAGTTTGTGCAATAATCCCATCGATATCATCCATAAAATCTTGATCCATCAACATATCAGCTTCATCTAAAATAATTGTTTTAATCTCGCTGTTATTCTTGTTAAGATATTTTTTTAAAAAATTTAGTCTTCCAGGGGTGGCAACTATAATTTGACAACCATTCTTAATTGATGCAATATCTCGACTTTGATCTTCACCACTAATAAATAATTTACAATTCAATGCATTTAAATATTTTTTAAAATCTACGATAAAATCGTAAGTTTGTCTTGCTAATTCGCGAGTTGGAGAAATAATAATAGCCTGAATCTTTTCATTAAAAATCAAATTGTTAATGATTGGCACAATAAAAGCATGAGTCTTGCCAGAACCAGTTTCGCTTTGAACAATAATGTTCTCGTTTTTTAAAGCTTTTGGAATAACTACATCTTGAACAGGAGTAGCATCGTAATAGCCTTGTGAATTTAAAGCTTTAATAATTTCAGGTTTTAAGTTAAATGATGTAAATTTCATAACTAATATTCTACATTATTAATTAGCAAAATAATATCTAAATATTATTTAATCTTCGAATCGAAAAAATGATGTAAGATGAAATGACAAAAATAATCTAA
>Ga0183101_1000181_pt2 | contig 20501 bp, 25 predicted proteins | sample Biomet3_FD_127790 | JGI IMG/M metagenome (GOLD analysis project Ga0183101, IMG submission 127790) | Microbial communities from bioreactor (seeded with sewage sludge) at LBNL, California, USA - Biofuel metagenome 3 | ecosystem: Engineered > Bioreactor > Anaerobic > Unclassified ...
GTTGAGATTACCCAACGAAAGGTGAATATAGACAGAACACTATAGTTCAGGTACATCCATGCCAAGGATCAATCCCGAATACCGCAATGTTGCAAAAAAGAAGATCATCGATGCCACCCTGGAGATCGCCCACGAGGCCGGGTGGAACACCGTAACCCTTGAAACCGTAGCCCGAAAAGTCGGCGTAACCAAGGGAGCGCTGTATACGTATTTTGAGAACAGCGACGCCCTCATGGAAGAGGTCGCCGTCGAGCTCGTAAAGCATCTCAGTTACTCCCTCAATGCCGTCCGTGCCGAGAAAGAGACAGATATTCACGAGATGCTTGCACATATCGCCGAGACGATCTTCTCCGGCAAGGAACCGGCCGCTACGATCTTCATGCAGGCCCTTGCCCGGGCTGCCCAGGATCTCCAGTTCCGCGAGAGGATCTGCAAAGGGTACGACGACACGCTCATAAAACTCCGCGATGAGTTCGAAAAACGGCAGAAAGCCGGCCAGATCCCGGCCGAAGTCGATATCAGGACCGCGGTACGGGCAATCTACGGCATGACGCTCGGCCTCGCATTCATCTACCACATGCTCGAAAAAGACCGAAGCGAGGCCCAAAAAGACTGGCTGATATCCACCGAACGGATCCTGATGCTCGTGCCAAAAGACGGGAAATGAAACTGACACCCTTCGCGCAACGGCACATATCTTTTTATCTATATCAATCTGGACAAACTCCGCTTCCACAATGATTATCAGATTACCGGTAATATTACTCACCAGAGATATGATCCTCAAGGTCGTCATTACCCCGGACACAGAAGACGGCGGATATACGGTCAGCTGTCCGGCCCTTCCCGGCTGTCATTCCGAGGGGGAGACACGGGAAGAGGCACTGGAAAACATTAAGGATGCTATCGATGGATGCATTGCGGTTCTCAACGAGCGGGCCCGCAGGCAGCGGGGCAGTACCGTTGTCGATGTAACGGTGTGATTCTGGGGATCCTTTGTTGACTTTCTTTTAAATACCCGTTTATCTCACCATTTGCGTGAACATGTCTGTACTGCCTGTGATATCCGGTGAAAAAGCCGTCAAGACATTCCATAAATTCGGTTTTGTGGCATGCAGGCAGACCGGCAGCCATATCATCATGGAAAAGGCCGGTCTTGAGGTCACGCTTTCCGTTCCACTTCACCAGGAACTAAAACGGGGAACATTACGCAATCTTATCAAAGACGCCGGGCTCACGGTTGACGAATTTGTGCTAATGCTGTGACGAGAAAGTTGCCCGTCTAGTTCAATAGCCGGAATCGGATTTCCCTGTTGCATATCTTTTGAGCTTTCCGGACAGGCAACAATACCGGATAATGATCAGAACGGACTGAAAACAAAAAGACCATACGCACAATGAAGAAGAAAAGAAAAAGGGTTTAGCCGAACAGGGCGCCGAGCCCTGCCATGCCGCTCTCTTCTTCCTGCTTCTTGTCTTCCTTGTGCTCTTCCTTGGCGGGTGCTGCTGCGGCTGCTGCGGGTGCTGCTGCGGCTGCAACGGCGACCGGTGCTGCGGCTGCCTTGCTGATAGCCTCTTCGATGTTGACACCGTCAAGGGCTGCAATGAGTGCCTTGACACGTGCGTCGTCTGCTGCTACACCTGCGGCGGTAAGGACTGCCTTGACGCCGTTCTCATCGACCTTCTTGCCTGCCTTGTGCAGGAGAAGTGCTGCATAGATATACTCCATCTCAAATTCACCTTGTTAATTTCTTATTTTACCAGGGTCTTTAATGCCTGGCTTTCTCTCTGGGCTTTACCGATAATCGCATCGACAACGTCTTTCTCGTAGATAGCCGCTTCGATTGCAAGACCGCGTGCATCACGGACCGCCTTTGTCAGGATCGGTGCCATGGTCTCCTTTGTCGGGATCGCTGCATTGACCGACAGGTTGAACGCCTGGCGACCTGCAAGCTCGATCTGGCCAAGGATCTTGGCTTCGTCGATGGCAAGCACGGACGGCTCGAACATCTGGCCTTCGTGGTAGGCTGCCTGGAGGGCAAGCCCCACATCCATGGGCTTGATATCGAGCTTGACGAGCACCTCGGCGAGTTTTGCCGAGATGACCGCGCCTTTCTTGACAACGGTCTTGGTCTCCCTGATCTTGACCTTGCCGCCTTCAATGGCCGCCGGGATGCCGGCCTGCTGGAGCTCACCGACAATCGGGCCGGGCTTGAAGCTCGTGGGGCCCTTCTCGACGACGATGTCCTCGGGAGCGGTCTCGCCGGCTTTTGCGGCCATCTTGGTCTTGGTCTTCTCGAGCTGCTTGTAGAGCTTGAACGGGTTGTCGTTCGAGAAGATCATTGCGGAATGGCCGGAGATGAACTTGGAGAGACCTTTCGCGTCCCCTCCAATCTCGACGAGCGCATGCTCGATCAAGGTGTTACGGGTCACCTTGATAACGGCCTTGCCGCGGAGGTTCCGCCTGATCTGCTGCACCTGCTGTGCCGGGATGCCGTACATGTCGACAAGCCCGATCAGGGAGTACTCCTTCGCGTGCTTCTTGATCGCTTCGACCTCGTCCTTTTTCCATGCGGGCAGGTGATGGGTATAGATTGCCATTATACCAGCCTCACGGACGGACCCATGGTGGTCTTGACGTAGATCGAGCGGACGTTCAAGTGTCCCTGTTCAAGGACAGATTCGACACGCTTGACGACCGCGTCGATGTTCTCGGAGACCTGTTCCGGAGTCATTGCCGTCGAGCCTACCTTCAGCGAGAAGACCGTCTTGTCTTTCGTGCGGATCTTCACGGAGTTTCGGAGACGTTCGACAATCGGCCGGATATCGGTCTGGCCTGCGATCGGCATCGGCATGCGGCCCCGCGGACCGAGCCGGGGACCTAAGAAACGACCGACCTGCGGCATGACCGCGGTCTCGGCAAGGAAGTACTTGTAGGTGCTTGCGACCCGGCGTGCTTCACGCGGGGCGCCTCCCAGCCTCTCGACTTCTTCGGGGCCGATGATCAGATCGACCTTGGCTTCCTTTGCCTGCGTGACGATATCGCCTTTACCGATAACACAGATACCGGTGTTTTCCCCGGTTCCGTTCGGGAGCAGTACCGTCTCGTCGATACGATTTTTCGGTTGCGCCATATCGATATTCTTGAGATTGATGGTAATATCGATGCTTTCGGAGAACTTCCGCTTTGGCGCCTTTTCAATTGCCGTTTTCACGGCTTCCAGAATTTTGGCCCTTTCAACCATCAGTATCCTCCATAGTTTTGCGACCGGACCTTACCGATCTCCTATGGTGTTCGCCTGATTATTTCACAAGGACGCTGTCGTACTTGCCGGCTTCGATGTCGGCGAGCACCTGCTTGGGGCGCTTGCCGTCAACGTTAACTCCCATGCTCACGCACGTGCCCACGACTTCCTTTGCGGCTGTCTTGAGCTCGTAGGAGAGCATGCCTTCGAGTTTCATGCTGGCAATTCTGACTGCGGCCTCGAATGGCAGGTTGCCTGCCACTGTGGCGTTGGGCGTTGCGGCACCTTTCTCGATACCGGCTTCCTTCTTGATGAGAGCCGTCGTCGGTGGAATTCCCACCGTGACCGTGAACTGCTTTTTCTCGTTGACTTCGACCTTTACCGGGACCTGCATTCCGTTGAATGTCGCGGTCTTTGCATTGATCTCGTCGACGACTGCCTTCACGTTGATACCGAGTGGTCCGAGCGCGGGTCCTAATGGCGGACCTGCGGTTGCCTTCCCGCCGGGTACTAAAACCTCGACCACTTCTGCCATAGTCTTTGCACCATGCCGTCCCGTATCTGTACGGGCACTCAGCTTGGGTCTGTTAAATTTGACGTAATGGGAAATAAAGGTGATCGTGGGAAGAAATGGATTAGAGCCGCCCTGATAATTCAATAGGTGTCCCGGGGAAGAACACGAGTGGTGTCGTACCAATAAAGAGGAAATTACGGCCACAGTCTGTATCCGTGGGAACGAGATCGATCACGAACTTCTGGTTCGGGCCCAGTACCGGTGTGTCGGGACCCATTTTTCCCAAATCCAGTTCCACAGTTGCGGTCTCGTTACATTCCAGAATTGAATTATTGAGATCACCCTGACACATTCCCGACACCAGCTTCTTTGGCTGGTAGGTCACTCTGACACCGGGGTCGCCGTACCGTACCGTCTTCATCGCATAACGGTTTGATAGAGTGTACGTAATATTCGAAATCTCATGCATCGGTTCTCCAGGAGCGAGGCTGAACCTGAACGTGATGTTGGAGATCGTGGTAAAGGTTGAGGGGTACAGGATCAGGGGGTCTTGGTTCTGGGCATCGACAAAATAACCGCACTGAAGAACATTCCCGTGATTTTTTTCCCATGCTGATTTTTCCCAGAGCGTGGCATCTTCTTCAGGAGGAGACTGAGCCAGGGAATGCGTATACCGCGCGATTCCGGGGAGTTTCACGTTAAACAGGAGAACCGTAGCAAAGATGCATGCAATGAGGATAAGGATCGCTACAACCACAATTTTTGATCGTTCCATTGTACCCAACCGGAAAAATATAAAACATCTATAAAATTACTACCAGATATCGATATTTATTGTTTGTGAGCGTCCGCTGACAAGGTTTTTACGATAGTATTCCCGGCGAGCTGAAGATCTCTGCATAACCAAATATCCAATTGTTGTAAGATCCTGCCAACCCTGCCTCCCAGAAAATCCTCTGATGTGATCGATGCACGCAGGGATCATCTTCGACAACTGGTAGAAGTATCTGGAGTCTTATCTGATAGGATGGGGCCCAGGTCAGCAGCCATTTTCTTCTCCCGGTACACGAGATACGCCGTATATGCAAAAAGGCATTAGTTTTTCTACGATTTGCCCGATTCTTCACCCGGTTACCAAAAACCGCTTACAGGCAGGAGAAGATCTTCTCCCTTTGCCATGCCGACCCCAGCACGACAGCCCCGTTATCGGGGGTCGGGACAATCCGAATGACCGAGTGCCAGCCGGAAGGTACCGGCGTCTGCCACGCAAATGTCCCGTCTTCCCTCATCCTCACGATAAAATCCGGGGTACCATAGCCGTACGACGAACCGGCATCTTTCGCCCGGAACCGGGCGGCAAAGTAATCCTGCCCGGATATGTGTGTTACGGGTGGGGAAATATCCGGCATCCGCTGATGCAGGACCGTACCGTTGTCATCGAATGTGACGGAAAAGGTTTCCAGTATATTCCCCGGTGTTACGTCAGATTTCCGGGCCGATTCGTAAAAGATCTCGAACGTTCCCGGCCGGACTTCGGCCATCAGGACCGGACGGTTGTCCCAGGACTGCCCGAGCGTTGCATTCCACACAATATTCCCTCTGCGGTCGAACCGGAAATAATTGAGTTCCCGGACATCGTCCGCATGTCCCTCAACAATACAGCCGCCATCGGATGTAGCGAGGATTGGCTGGTCATGAAGGGCAATGAGAGGGAGAGCATCGCGCTTCCAGTGTTCGCGGCCATCGGAATCAAGGCTCATGAGCGTTGAATTCCTCGCGCTGAGATTCTCCACCAGCATAAAGAACCCGCCATCGGGACCGGGTACGAAGTACGCATATGAGGAATAGTCCGCAAACGGTATCTCTCGGCTGACGTTCCCGTCAGCATCAAGGACAATAATTCTCCCGGGTAACATCGTCCCGGCAAAGAACCCGCCGTCCGGGCCCGAAAAGAGACCCGTGAACGTTCCTTTATATTCCGGGTAGAACCGGTCCCATTCCACGCCACCGCTGCTGTTGAGCCGGATGAGCCGGGCGGCCGGCAAATGGGTCCGGTAATCGTTTCGTCCCGAAAGGACATATCCGCCATCCGATACGGGAACAATCCCGTCCGCCGTGTCGTCCTCGCCGCTGTCGATCCGGGCCTGCCACTGTATGCTTCCATCAGGGCCGAGTTTCATGACCGTGATATCCGCTGGCGGAGACCCGCAATGCGCAGTACCCAAACTCTGTGAATACCATGCAACGATCCCGATAAATGCAATACCGCAGATCCCTCCGATAATTATCGCAATAAACCAGGAACGCGGGATCTCTTTTTTCAAGCGGTCGTAAAGTGGCATGTTGGATCCTGATAACTATGAGATGGTATACTACGGAGAATTGCGATCGCAGTATGATTATTCTTTGTATTTCATCCGGATTTTGTAGGTATCCCGGTAGTCCGACCGGCATTTTTCCTGTGTAACCCCTCCTCATCGTGGGAAAGGGATGGCCAGCACAGACCGCCCGTCGCCTTTTTGTGCCAAAAGAACCATCATCTGTTGAAATGACTACGATGTCGGCCCAGGAGATCCGGGCAGTTCTCCGTGACTGCCTGCCGGAGATCCGGGAGAAATACGGTGTCACCTCCATTGGCGTGTTTGGCTCATACGCCCGGGGCGAGGCCACATCGAAAAGCGATATCGATATCATCGTGGAACTGGGCCGCCCCATCGGGTGGGAACTGGTCGATCTTACTGATTACCTTGAGGCACAGCTCCACCATACAGTCGACCTTGTTATCAAACGGTCCCTGCACCCGCTGATCCGGGACCAGATCCTTTCCGAGGTCCAGTACGCATGAGCGACCGGTCGCCAAAGCAATTTTTCCCGATGAACAGGAAAGGAAATGGAGACTATACCGGAGAGCGGAAGCAATGGCTCGATAGAGATCCGGATAAATATCTGACGGAAGCCTTAGTTTATGAAAAAATGAAGAGATCCGAGTGAGAATCCCCGAACTAAATACAATACACTCAATCACAACAACTGCATGAATTCTTCTTCCGATAACTCAGCAGCTTTGATAATAGAACGGAGTGTCGTTCGGTCGAGCTCATCATGGAGCGGGATCGTAACGTTCAGTGTTGTATCGGGCATCCGTTTTTTCATGCGTACATGGCTGCCCCTCTGGCGCACAAATATAAAACCGGCCCGGGAAAGCGCCTGAACGGCCTTGTCACCGGAAATTACGGGAAGGCTACTCAAACCGCAACCTCGACGACACGTGCCCCCTTTACGGGTACGATTTCATCGTCGGGTTCTAGGTAAAGGGCGATTGCTTCTTTGATATTGTGCTTTGCCTCCTTGAGAGTCCTCCCCTGGGAAATGCAGCCGGGAAGTGAGGGTACCGTAACAACATACCAGCCGTCCTCTCCTTTGGTCATCACAACTTTGAGATGCATCGTTTCTCCCTTTTTGGTTACTCATCTTTTCGAACCGGCAGTGGATAATCTTTGTCGTGCCCGGGAACATCCATCAAGTACAGCCCCCATCCGCACTTGATGAGACACATAATATCTCCCCCACCCCCCTCCTTGTACCACATTTTCCCCCAGCCACCCCCTCCATCACCCAAACCTCACCACCACACCCAATTCTCTCTCGTAAAATCAGCACGGATCCCACCCAAAATCCGGGCAAAAACACAGGGCCACTGAGGGGGGTCATTGGGGGAATTTTGAAAAACCGTGACAATAGATGAACGAGGGAAATTCCCGTTTTGCAGGGATCGGAAAATTCCCCCGGGATCCCTCACTTGGAATCCCCAAACGATCCAATCGGGTTCCCCGGTTTACCTCCTATTGAAGTTCATGTCTGTTGAGACACCACCGGTCCCGGCCCCATCTGCGGGACTGCCGGGACCGCACTGATGGTGACATTCCACGGGTGCGGACTGGAGCGGGGAATCGCACCCAGCAGGTACGAACCGTTCTCCGGGATCTCAATGATCACGAACGGATGCTCCGAGCCCTCGCCAATGCACGGCAGCACGCAGGTGTTGTTCGCATCCATGACAACGCTCCCGTTTGCAAACCGAAGTTCGTACAGGGGCGAGGAAAAACCGGTCTCGTCCCGCGCAAAGATATACTCCCCTTTCTCCAGTGCAAAATACGGTGAGACCGCTGCACCGCTGCCGGTCAGGTTCACCGGGATGCTGAGCGGGTGCGTGCTGTCCGGCCGGGTAAGTTCGGCCGTCCATGTGCCGTTACTGGTGATATTGAGTTGGTACTCTGCGGTATCCGGCGGACCAAAGACGAGCGAGCCGGTATACGGCCCGGTTGTTACAAGGTCATCGGCCTCGCCATAGCTCGTACCCGTTCCCTCCGTGAAACTGAATGTCATGGCTTCAGCCCCGTCCGTAGTAAACGTGAGCACCACTGCACCGGGTTCGAGCATAACGCTGGTATTGGGCCGGGCAGAGGAGAGTTCGGCAAGGACCGTCCCGTTCGCGGAAGTTCCCGCGGGTATTGTCGCGGATGGTGCCGGGACCGAAGTGCTGTTGTCTGCCGGGACTGTTGTACACCCGCACGCCAGCACGAGCACTGCCAGGAACAAAATACCGTATACGAACTTCATGTACCAGAGCATAGGCGGCACGTGCAAAAAACCCGATCGATCTGTTTTCAGGGCAGAGGCGCCGGATTACAAAAAAGGATTGTCCGGTAAAAAATACGTCTGTTTTGTTATTTCTGCACAACGGGAGACGCCTTGGCGTCGAAGGGGTTCGTCCGCATCTCAAGAGAGAAGAGATAGGGATAATTGTTTTTCAGGTATTCCATGTAGTCCAGCCACTGGATAACCAGCCGCTCGTACACGCGCCGGATGTCCCCGGACAGGTGGGCATAATCCGACGGCGGGAGACAAAAGAGATCCTCCCGGCAGCGGAGTTCTTCGGAAAGGTGGAACACGGCCCGCAAAAGATCGGTGAAGGATTCGTGTTCGAGCAGGACCGGGTTTTCGAGCAGGCGGAGCATGAAGTCCCGTCGCGAGGTAAAGAATGTGCAGAACCGTGCCAGATCTTCAGCCTGCAGGTTCACGGTATAACGCTGGCCGGCAACTTTTTTCCGGACTTCTGCAAACGCCTCGGCCGTCCATTCATCCCGCACAAGAAGGGATTCTTTTAGCTTGCCGATGTCCGGATCTTTTGCGGCAATCTCTTTTATCAGCGGGGTTCCCACTTCCGTGAAAAACGTGCCGATCACCATGTTCATCTTTGCCAGTTTCTCGCGCCGGGACTGTATGGCCAGAAGCTTGTTGAGCACGAGCGTTACCAAAAGAACACTGATGGGGAGGAACCCGAGGGAATTAAAGATGTAATTTTCCGTATCCTGCGGATTTTTCAGGACTACCAGTTTGAAAGAATAGATACACAGGCTCATTGCCACGAGAACCACGGCAAGTTTTGTCTCCCAGGTGAGCTTTGCCATGGAACGGGTGTTGGAGGTATCATCAGATAAACCTGAACATGGTACCTCTCCCATCATTTTTTAAAAACACCGGATAAAGTAACAGACAAGCACGTGCAGAACCTCGACCTGATCCTGACGTTGACCGGAGGCTTTCTAGCTGCGCTGATCTTCGGGTATATCACCCACCGGATCGGCCTTTCCCCGATCGTCGGGTACCTTTTTGCCGGGATCATGGTGAGCCCGCACACCCCGGGCTTTGTCGCAAACACCGATCTCGCCCAGCAGCTCGCCGAGATCGGCGTCATCCTCTTAATGTTCGGGGTCGGCCTCCAGTTCCACGTTAAGGAGTTCTGGTCCGTCCGGTGGATCGCACTCCCCGGGGCGCTCATCCAGAGCCTGGTCACCGCCACGCTCGGGGCGGTCGTGATGCATGCCCTTGGCTGGGCGTGGCCGGCGGCCATTGTCTTTGGCCTTGCGATCTCGGTTGCAAGCACCGTGGTCATGACCCGGGTCCTCTCGGACAATAACGTGATCCACACCCAGACCGGCCACATCGCCCTTGGCTGGCTCGTGATGGAGGATATCTTTACCATCTTTGTCCTCGTTTTGCTCCCCGTCCTGCTCGGACCCGACGGCATCGGTACCGCCGGCATCATTCCGGCGTTCGGCATCACTGCGGTAAAGATCCTCGTCCTTGTCGGGATCACGTTTGCGGTCGGGAAATGGCTGATCCCCCGGGTACTCACCAATATCGCGAACACCCAGTCCCGGGAACTCTTCACGCTTGCGATCCTTGCAATAGCGCTCTCCATTGCTGTCGGCTCGGCCTACATGTTCGATGTCTCGATGGCTCTGGGGGCGTTCCTTGCCGGCATGGTGGTCGGCCAGTCGGAGTTCAGCCTGCGGGCGGCCATCGATGCACTGCCGCTCCGCGACGCATTCGCCGTCCTCTTCTTTGTCTCGGTCGGGATGCTCTTTGATTACAACAGCCTGATCCAGGCGCCGGGCCTCGTGCTCGCTACGCTTGCGATCATCCTTGTGGGAAAACCGCTCGTGGCCTTCTGCATCGTGGTCTTCCTGAAGTACCCGATAAAAACCGCCATCTCGGTTGCCCTCGTCCTCTCCCAGATCGGGGAATTTTCCTTTATCCTCGCGGCGATGGGTGCGGAACTCGGGATCCTGCCGGTCCAGGCCCAGAACATCCTTGTCGCGGCGGCGATCATCTCGATCACCTTAAACCCGCTTCTCTTCAAGAGCGGCGGCGGAATCGAACGCTGGCTCGAACGCCACACGCCCGCATTCACCGGGTATCTCCGGAACCGGAGCCGCCCGCTCCCGGAGACACCGGAGGAACCGCCCCTGCCCGGGACCCCGCATGCGGTCGTTGTCGGCTATGGCCCGGTGGGACGGACGGTCACAAAACTGCTCCGCGACAACGGGATCGTTGTGACGGTTATCGAACTGAACGTGCAGACCGTCCAGACCCTGCATGCCCACGGAATAAAGGCGATTTACGGGGATGCAACCCGGATCGATACGCTCAGGGCCGCAGGGGTCGGGACGGCCGGGGTCCTTGTGATCAGCATTCCCGACCTGCGGGAAGGGATCGGGGTCTTAAAAGAGGTGCGGGAGCTCAACCCGAAGATCCGGATCATTGCCCGGACCACGTACCTTTCGGAACAAAAAGAGCTGGCCGATGCCGGGGCGGACGATATCTTCTCGGACGAAGGCGAGATGGCGCTGTCGGTGACCGAGCTTATCCTCCGCGAATCCGGGGCAACGCCCGAGCAGATCGACCGCGAACGCCGCCGTGTCCACGAGAGCCTGTACCGGGCGTCCGCACGCGTCGGGGACGAGCGGGGATAAAACAGGGCTTTTTCACAAACATCGCGGGCCATCGGGACGTACAGGATTGTCTTTTTCGAAAAGAACCCTCTCCGGAGGATTGAGAGAAGTACCGGCCGGAACCAAAAACGTTCCCGCCCTCCTGTACCGGGATACCCTTCATTACCAAAGATTATTATGCAGTTCTCTCAAAAAACAGGGTAACGGACCCGCCGCAATGTCAGAGATGGATCAACGCCCCTCCGTTTTCCGGTTCCTTGAGAACACCACCATCGCAGTCAGCCTGATTGCTATTTCCACAGCGTGCGTAGTTCTCGTGAATTTTTATTCGATCTCACAGGGAATGACTGCCGTCTTCCCGCATCTCTTCTATATTCCCATCATCCTTGCGGCATATGCCTTTCCCCGGCGCGGAATTGCGTTCTCCGGTTTTATATCGGTGATCTATTGCGGCATGGTACTCCTGTTCGTGTCGTTTTCATCCCTGGATCTCGCATTTGCCGTAGGGAGGGCCGCGATGTTTATCCTGATTGGGGCGGTTGTCTCCTTCCTGACCATGCAGCTCCGGGAAAACGCCCGGCTTTTTATGGGTGTTGCGGAACGGAGTTCGGATATTATCCTTCTTACCGATCGGGAGGGGCAGGCGATCTACGTTTCGCCGTCGTTTGGCGTACTTCTCGGTCTCGATCGCTCTGCCTACAACGGCAGGCGGCCGTCCGACCTTGTCCATCCCGACGACCTCGACAACATGTATGCCGTGTTCCGGAACATCGCAAAGACCCTTGAACCCGCAAGCATCGCCGCAAGAACCAGAAAAGCAGACGGCGGGTATATCCTCATCGAGTACCTGGCAATTCCGGTCATTACCCAGGGTGAATTTTCGGGCCTTCAGATTGTCGGGAGAGACATGACGGAACACCAGCGGGTGGAAGAGGCGTACCGGGAAACGGGAAGGCGCATGGCCGAGATCATCAGTTTCCTGCCCGATCCGACGCTGGTGGTGGACAGGAATGGCACGGTGGTGGCATGGAACCATGCCATGGAGGTGTTGAGCGGGATCCGGGCTGCCGATGTCATAGGGAAAGGAAAAGAAACCTACAAAAGCTGGATCGTTGGGGAGACCGGACCTCTCCTGATCGAAGATGTCCTGTACAGGAACCGCGAGGAGATACGCAGCCGGTACGACCGGATCCGTTTCGATGGCGACACGATCCGTACCGAGCGCGAGGTCACCCGTACCGATGGCACCCGGTTTTTCCTCTGGGTGAGCGCCACCCGGCTTGCCGACAGTGAGGGAAAGATCACGGGGGCCATCGAATCCTTACGGGACGTTACCCATCAGAAGCGGATCGAGCGCGAGCTAAGGGAATCGAACACGTACCTTGATACGGTGATAAATACCCTTGCCGATCCCCTCTTTATCAAGGATCGCTCGTACCGCTTTGTCCGGCTCAACAACAGTTTCTGTCGGTTTACCGGCCATTCGCGCGAGGAGATGCTGGGAAAAACGGATTTTGATTTTTTTTCCCGCGAAGAGGCAGAGGTCTTCCGGAAAAACGACGACGAGGTTTTCGGGACCGGGCAGATCAATGAAAACGAGGAGACGATCACCGATGCTTCGGGAACGTTCCATACGATCGTTACAAAAAAGGCGCTCTACACCAATACCGCAGGCGAGAAATTCATTGTCGGGATCATCCGGGATATCACGGACCGCAAGAAAACCGAGTATGCCCTCCAGCAGGCCCTAAAAAAACTCAACATGCTTTCGAGCATCACCCGCCACGATATTCTCAACCAGCTCATGGGCCTGCGTACGTATCTTGCGCTCATGGAAGGCGATGAGAAAGATCCGGCGATTCTTGGATTCCTGAAAAACGCGGATCGTGCGGCGGATGCGATCCAGAGGCAGATCGAGTTTACCCGGTACTATGAGGATCTCGGGGTGCAGGCCCCCCGCTGGCAGGAGGCGGCAGAGATCTTCTCGTCGGCGGCATCCCAGATCCTGCTCGATGAGGTCGATGTGGAAATCCGGGTGGAAGGGATCTCGGTGTATGCCGATCCACTCATCGGGAAGGTCTTTTACAATCTTATCGAGAACTCGCTGCGCCACGGGGGCCATGTGACCCGGATGGAGCTTTGTGCACAGGAGACCGGTACCGGGGGGCTTGTCATTACCTACCAGGACAACGGCACGGGCATCAGCCCGGAGGATAAAAAGAACCTGTTTAAGAGAGGGTTCGGGAAGCACACCGGCCTTGGACTGTTTTTGTCGCAGGAGATCCTTTCTATCACCGGCATAACCATTGCGGAGACCGGGACGCACGGGTCGGGGGCCCGGTTCGAGATCGCCATTCCCCCCGGGGTCTGGAGGAAGGCGTAACCCAAAAAACCACGGGCGGTTTTTGGCAGCGGGTTTTGGAGAGGTTATTGTTTTTTTCGCAGGCCGTATCATGAACGGCAGGCCAAAAAAATTTAAAAAAAAAAGTGCGGGTTACTGCTCGGCATTTTTGCCGATCACGCGGACATTGTCGCCCCGCACGATCGGGATCGGGATAACGCTCTCGTAGAGGTCGACCGGGGTCTCTTCCTTTGCGGAGTCAGGCTGTTCGGGCCCGGTATTCGTCCGCAAGCATCCCGTAGTACCGGGTCGAGCGCCAGTGGTCCCGGAGCCAGACGTGCTCGCGGAGCGTGCCCTCGTACGTAAGGCCGCATTTCTCCATCACGTGGGCCGAGGCACGGTTTTCTTCATCGCATTTCGCATAGACCCGGTGAAGGGAAAGCGTGCCAAAGCCGAATGCGAGCAGGGCCCGGAGGATCTCGGTGGCGTAACCGGCATTCCAGTACTCCGGCCGGAGGATATAGCCTGCCTCGGCTGTTGTCGGTTCGTCGGGATCGATCTCGAAAAGGATGAACCCGGCAAAGTTGCCGGTCGCCGGTTCCCTGATCGCGAGCACGTAGTCGTGCCGGTCCGGTTTGGCCGCCTCGTCAATGGCGTGCTGCACGAACCCGGCGATCTGTTCGTCGTTTTCGAGCCAGATGAGCACGTACTTCATGACCCGGGGGTCACGGGCAATACCGTGCATGGCGGCAAGGTCACGGTCGTTCATGTCTTCGAGGACCAGCCGCCCGGTGTGTAAGGAAAAGACCATAGTTTTGATGCTCCGACGGGAATGCCGCGAAAGGATCCGGGCAATTATCCGCTCCCGATTTTTTTATGGATCTACCGGCAGGTAATTTCCCGGAAAAGACGATAACACTGGCGTTGTGTGAAATATTTCCGGTGGTCTCCTGAGTCCGGAAACCGGGTAAAAAAATGAATTACTGGTCGACGTTCTTGTCGACCACGCGGACATTGTCGCCCCGGACCGTGATCGGAATCGGGACAACGCTCTCGTACAGTTCGACCGTGATCTCTTCCTTTGCGGAATCGACACGCTTGACGACCGCCTTCTCGCCTTTGAACGGCCCGGCAATCAGTTCGACGATTGTGCCCTCGTCGATACCGGAGACGACCGGTTTCGGGATCAGGAAATGCCCGACTTCGGCAAGCGTTGTCTGGCCTTTTGCAAGCGCCCGGGCATGGGCGACCATCTCGACGAGCTGTTCGATCCGGTTGCGCTGCTCGGGAGTCTCCACAAGGACATAGCCCTGAAGTTCGTTCGGGACAATGATCGAAGTGACCTTGATATCAGTCGCCTTCGTCTCGATGGCCTTGAGGATATTGTCGGCGACCGTGCGCTCCTGCTTGGAAGTGGTCTTGATCGCAAAGATCCGGTTGTTGAAAACCTCGGGCTCAGCGGGAACTGACGGTGCTGCCGAGGGTGTAGGTTCCGGAGTCATGGCGATCAAGATCAGAATCCTAAGAGCGTCTTGTGGTCGAAGCACAGGTAGATGATGAATCCAATCAATCCGATGAGGAGGACCCCGGCCGCCGCAACGGTCGCGATCTTCGTAAACTCCTCCCGGGTCGGTGTGCGCGCGAGCTTTAACACACGAAGATATTTGCGGAAAAGCTCCTCGTGCACGTCTACTTTAATATCCGGCTTTGAAATTTCCATATCTAATCACTTGAGAAAATCGATCTCATACTGTTTCTGTACTTTGGGGGTAAGTTTCTCATTGCGACCATATATTTGTGGTGACCGTACGCCCGTAACTACTAAAAGGGTGCGCATCTTGTTTGCCATCGTCGGGTCGACCTGGGCCCCCCAGATGATCCGGGCGTTCTCATCGACGCGCGAGTAAACTTCCTGCACGACCCCCTCGGCTTCGGCCATGGTCATGTCCGGGCCGCCCACGACATTCACGAGCGCGGCGGTAGCACCCGAGATATCCACGTCAAGGAGCGGGGAGCGGATCGCCTTTTTCACCGAATCGACCGCCTTGTCTTCGGAATCGCTCTCGCCCATGCCGATCATGGCAACGCCGCCGCGTTCCATAACGGTCCTGACATCGGCAAAGTCCAGGTTCACGAGGCCCGGCATAGTAATGAGCTCGGTGATTCCCTTGACCGCCCGCATGAGCACCTCGTCAGAGACCTTAAAAGCGGCTGAAAGCGGGAGCTTGGGGACGACTTCGAGCAGCCGGTCGTTCGGGACCACGATAACCGTATCCGCCACATCCCGGAGGCGTTCGAGACCGGCTTCTGCGTTCTCCAGCCGGATCGCACCCTCGGAGGCAAAAGGCAGGGTGACGACCGCGATGGTGAGCGCGCCTTCTTCCCGGGCGGCTTTCGCCACTACGGGAGCGGAACCGGTCCCGGTACCGCCGCCGAGGCCGACCGTGATAAAGACCATGTCGCAGCCCGAGACCATGGCGCGGATCTCCTGCTCGTTTTCGAGCGCGGCTTCCTCGCCGATCTGCGGGATGGACCCGGCCCCGAGGCCGCGTGTCCGCTGCCGGCCGATCAGCATGCGCTGGTCGGCGTGGGTCCGGATCAGGTGCTGGGCATCGGTATTGATGGCGATGAGTTTTGCGCCGTGGATGCCCTCTTCCATCATGCGGGTGACGGTGTTGGACCCGCTGCCACCGCAGCCGATCACGGTGATCTCGGTCTTGAGTTCGCTTAAGATCTGATCAAGATCCTCGTTGTTCTGCGAAGGTGCAGCTGTCTCGTCCCTCGCTTTTGTGAGTGCCTCTTCAACAATCGATCTCATGAATGGTTCTCCAGTCCCGGGATGTGGATCCTGGTCTCGGTTGCGACAGAGACTTCGTCCGGAGTAATGATCCGGCCCCCGCATTCGACTGCCTGCCCGGAGGCAAGCTGGCGGTAGGCCGGGCCGGCCGGCACCCCGAGTGCGCGCGCTTTTGCGGGGTCGAACCGGACCTTTTTCACGATCAGGTCATCATTCTCCGTCGCAGTGATTTCCCTGTTACGTATGATTTTTACGCACAATGTATTTAAAGCATTTATTATTTCCGAAGAATTTTTGGAAAAAACGACAAATTGCGGGAGCATCCGGTTATCCTGCGTGGCGAGCCGGGCAACCGAAAGCGGTTCCATGCCGACGATAAAATCCGCCTCCCCGGCCTTTGCTGCCTCCGCCACGAGTACGGGGTCGAGGGAGACAAGCGCAAGCGGGCCGGAGCCTGAAAGGGCGTGGACATAGCACCGGGTGCCGGCCCCGAGCGTTGCGGCAAGGGCCCGTACTTCCCGGTAGGTTTCCCAGGGGAGCCGGCCAAGGGAGGCGATCTCGCTTTCCGAGAGCCGGGGGATGCCGAGTCGGTCGAGGATGCCGGCAATGCGGTCGAAATCGCCGCGGGCAAGAGACTTCCGGTCGATATACGCGGCAGCCGCCCCGGTCGTTTCGATCATCTGCCGGGCAATTGCCTCGTCAATGACCGGGACCTGCCGCTGCGAACTTGCGATGTGGCCGAACGCCCCCCGGGTGGAAAGCGCAATCTCTGTCTCCCGCACCGCGTAGTGCGTCCCGCCAAAACCGATGAGCGGGACGGCATCTGCAAGAGGAATGGCATCGAGCACGGCTTCGGCTACGGCCCGGCCGGCAACCGGGTCGCCCCATTCCTTTTCCGTGCTCCCGATCTCGACAAAGAACGAGGGTATGGTGAGCGTAGTCGGGCCGTGGTGCGTAACCTCGTACGAGACCCGGTATCCTTCCGGGCAGTGCCGGGCAAGAGACCGCAGGACCGCGTGCATCATCGCGGGTGCGGCCGGGGCAAGGGTCTTCGGGCTTCCCCCGAGTTCCGCGACCCCGTAGTTGCCGGTGACGTGGACGGTAAGCACCGGCACCGGGTTGACGCTCGAATGCCGGGAGAGGAAGATCACGAGATCCGCCCCGGTCCCGGCATCGATCCCCTCAGCGTGGATGAGCCGGCCGTCAACTTCAAAAAACCCGTACGTCCGCCCCGTATCCGGGACAGCGCCCCCGCCCAGGATCTCTTCGATATGGCGCCGGATCGTGCAGCCCGCAAGGTCCTGCCGGGAATTGACCAGTGCCACTTTCATGAAGATCCGGTAGGTGCCCGGGGGCGAATAAGCCTCGTATACAATCCGTCCCTGTTCATAATGCTTATTTGACTTTACGACACAGGTAATCGATACCATGGACGCACAGAAAAAAGACCAGATCGCACAGGCGTTGCAGGAAGCCGGCATCACCCAGGTCCTGACCTGCAGCCAGGCATGCTCGATCGCGGAAAAACACCAGATCACCCTTGCAGAGATCGGAAAATACGCCAACTCCCACGGGATCAAGATCCGCGGCTGCCAGCTCGGCTGCTTCAAGTGATCGGGTCGCCATGAGCCTCTTTTTATCCGTTGTCCCGGTCAAACGGGCCATCGAGGTTGCAAAAAGTCTTGCCACTGCGCCAAAATCAGAATGTATCTCCCTCAACGAAGCACAGGACCGGGTGCTTGCCGGGGACATGGCATCGGATATCGATATCCCCGGTTTTACCCGCTCGGTGATGGACGGGTACGCAGTGCGGGCGGCGGATACGGCAGGGGCGGGGGAGTCTGCGCCGGCGATCCTTGCCCTCAAAGGCCGGGTGCTGATGGGAAATTCCGCAGACTATACCATACAGCCGGGCGAATGCGCCTACGTCCCGACCGGCGGGATCCTCCCGGAGGGCACCGACGCCGTGGTGATGGCTGAAAATACCGAGCCGTTCGGGGACAGCATTCTGATAAAAAAACCGGCAGCGGACGGGGAGAACGTCATCCGCTATAACGAGGATTTTAAAAAAGGCGAGATAGTCCTCAAAAAAGGCCGGCGGCTCTCGGCACAGGATCTCGGCGTCCTCGCCGCGATCGGGCGTGCGGAGGTGCCGGTCACAAAAAAACCCAGGATCGGCATCCTTTCCACGGGAAACGAACTCGTACCGGTGTCCCAGGTCCCCGCGACCGGGCAGGTCCGGGATGTCAACAGTTTTGTTATCGCAGCATTTGTCCGCGACCATGGCTGTGTCCCGGTCAGTTACGGCATTGTCCGCGACGACCGGGAAGCGTTCGGGGCTGCGCTTGCCACGGCCGCCCGCGAGTGCGACGCGATCCTGATATCCGGGGGAAGCTCGAAGGATGACCGGGACATGACCGCAGTTGTGATCGCCGGGATGGGGAAGGTATTTGTCCACGGCGTAGCGATCGCGCCGGGCAAACCCACGGTCATCGGCAGGGTCGGCACCGTACCGGCGATCGGCCTGCCCGGCCACCCGGCCGCAACCTTTGTCGTGCTGGTCGCCATCGTCCGGCATCTGCTCGATGGCATGACCGGGAACGCCGCGCCGGACCCGGTCACGATCCCCGCGACCCTTGCCATGAACGTTCCCTCGACAAAAGGGCGGGAGGATTTCCTCCGGGTCTCGCTCAAAGACGGGATCGCGACCCCGCTTTTTGGTAAGTCCGGCCTCCTAAACACGCTCGCGAACAGCGACGGCGTGCTCCGGGTCCCGGCAGAGAGCGAGGGCTTCGAGAAGGGCAGCCGGGTAGAGATCATCCCCTGGTAAATGTTTTTTATATTACCCTGCTCCCGACAGGAGCTTTTTGCAGGGTCTGTTTTTATAAATGTTAGAAGGATAGCCACAGGCACATAAAGATAATTTAAATAATTTTTTTAAGATAGAGTGCCAGACTCTGAAAGGTACACGAACACGGGGGTCGTTATGTCCCAGGCAATCTCCCTTCTCTGCATCGATGACGAGCCGCTCTTCCTTGACGTGTTTAAGACCCGGCTCGAACAGGAACCGGATCTCGCCGTCACTACCGCAGCGACCGCTACGGATGCGCTCGACCTTCTCAACCGGCAGTACTTCGATGCGATCATCGCGGATTACTCGATGCCGGACATGGACGGCCTCTCCCTCCTGCGGGAAGTCCGGTCCCGGGGCGGCCAGTCGGTCTTTGTCGTAGCAACCGCAAAAAGGCTTGCCCATATCGCACGGGACGCCCTCAATACCGGGGCGGACTACTACCTCCAGAAAGGTGCGGACATGGCCGACGAGGTCCCGCGCCTTATCGATTTCCTCCGCACCCGCATCCCGCAGAAGAACGCCGAGTTCGAGCTGGTCAGCTGGGCCCGGTTCTACAACTCGGTCGTTGACAACAGCGCCGAACTCATCTGCCGGATCAGGCCGGGCGGCGAACTCACGTTTGTAAACGAGCCTTTTGTCCACCTGTTTAAAAAACCGTACCGCCAGCTCGTCCAGGAGAACTTTTTCAATTACGTGCCGGTTGCAGAACGGGAGGAAATTCTCGGCTGCCTGCGGGCCCTCTCCCCGGAATTGCCGGACTGCCTGCTCCTGCACCATGTCCTTGCCGGAGAGGGGCAGGTAGCGACCCTCGAATGGAGTTACCACGCGTTCTTCTCGGCCGAAGGCGAGCCGCAGGAGTACCAGCTCGGCGGGAGGGATACCGGTTCCCTGCGGAAGATCGGCGCTGGCGAAAAGATCCCGGCCGCCCACGTCCCTGCCGGAGGCGATGCGGAAAAAAACGATGAACTCTACGAACTGGTCGCCACGCTCCAGTCGCTCGAAGCCCCGGTCTTTGCCGTGGATAAAAACGGCGTTGTCCTTGCATGGAGCAAAAAACTCGCCGAACTTACCGGTGTTGCAGCGGCTGACATGATCGGGAAGGGCGGGCAGGAATACGGCGTCCCGTTCTACGGGAAACGTGCCCCGATGCTGGTCGACAACGTGCTTCCTTCCCCCCCGGGCGTAGAAAAGGAGGGACGGCCGGTAGCGAAAAGGGACGGCGAGACGCTGATTGGCGAACTGGAGCATATCTCCATAAAGGGGAAGCCCGTGCTCATGTGGGGCAAGTGCTCCCCGGTGTACGACAACGCCGGGCGGCTGCTCGCGGTCATCGAGGTAATCACTATCGGCGAGCCCCGTACGGATCAAAAAGCTGCCGAGAACTATCTCGGCGGGATCGCGAGCCCGACCCTCAAGGTCGCAGGGGACGGAAGCGGGGGCAGCGTCGCCGGG
>Ga0183101_1000879_pt3 | contig 20481 bp, 19 predicted proteins | sample Biomet3_FD_127790 | JGI IMG/M metagenome (GOLD analysis project Ga0183101, IMG submission 127790) | Microbial communities from bioreactor (seeded with sewage sludge) at LBNL, California, USA - Biofuel metagenome 3 | ecosystem: Engineered > Bioreactor > Anaerobic > Unclassified ...
ATAAAGGACGTCATAAATATACTTTTCAAAATATGTGCTTAGAAGATAATAGTATAATGTTAAACGATGAAGCTCAGAAAATAATATTAAATTCCAAAGGAATTATGAATGATTTAAGTGATGAGCTATTAGAATTCCTTGCTTATGTAGAAGATTCAACAGATGATAAGGTAAAGCATGCTAAAGGAAATCTTGTTAAGAATATACATAAAAGAGTGCAAGAAGTTAAAAGTGATATTTCAGTGGAGGTGGAATTTATGACTTTATTGGAAAGAGATAGAGAGAAAATTGAAGAGGGAAGAGAAGAAGGGATCCTTTTAACAAAAAAAGTTTTAAAGCTTTCAAATTCAGGATATAGCATAATCCAAATAGCAAAAGAGTGCAAAATATCTGAAGAAGAAGTAAGAAGAATACTAGAATAAAAAAATGCAGAGAGTGAAAATAATATTTCGGTGGAGGTGCACATCTTGAAAAAGTGTGGAGCACAATTATGAAATTACATGACTTTATTGGAAAGAGATAGAGAAAAACTTGAAGAAAGAATTGAAAAAAGAGCTTAATTTAATATGTTTTTAACTTAGCTAACTCCTAAATGAGTTAGCTAAGTTATTTTGGGGTTATCTTTTTTAGTCAGCACTTAGATGGCTTGAAGTTTTTTAAGCATCCTGCTTTAGGAAGCTGTATTGAGCTGAATACAGTTTATAATAATAGCCATGATTTTTAAGGAGTTCATCATGAGTACCTGACTCAACTATTCTGCCTTTAGAAAGTACAAAAATTTTATCACAATCTCTTATTGTAGAAAGTCTATGAGCTATTACTATTGAGGTCCTTCCTTCCATAAGCTTTTTTATACCTTCTTGAACTAATAATTCAGTTTCAGTATCTATATTTGCAGTTGCTTCATCTAGTATTAGTATTCTTGGATCTGCAATTAAAGCTCTTGCAAAAGCTATTAATTGTCTCTGACCAAGGGATAGTCTTGAACCTCTTTCATTTACATCAGTATCATATCCCTTTTCTAGTTTTTCAATAAACTCATGAGCATTAACAGCCTTTGCAGCTTGTATTACCTCTTCATCTGTAGCGTTTAATTTACCATAGCGTATATTTTCTTTAATTGAGGTTGAAAATAAAAATGAATCTTGAAGCATTATACCCATTTGGCTTCTTAAGCTTTCAACAGTGACGTCTTTTATATCTACACCATCAATTTTTACACAGCCAAATGTAGGGTCATAAAATCTGCTAATTAAATTAGTTATGGTTGTTTTTCCTGCACCAGTTTCACCAACTAAAGCTATTTTTTCGCCAGCTTTTAATTTAAAAGAAGTATTCTTAAGAGCCGGAATATCAGCATTAGTATAGGAAAAAGTAACATGATCAAATTCGATATCTCCTTTAATTTGAGGGAGAGCCTTAATTGATGCTTCATCTACAATATCGCTTTTGGTATCTAAAATATCAAAAATTCTTTCGCCAGCAGACATACTGGTAACAAAGGCATTATAAAATGAAGAGAGATTTATTATAGGTCTCCAAAGCATTTCAATATACATAAAAAATGCCATTAAAGTACCTAAGCTTAAATTTCCTTGTTTGCTTAACAAATATCCAGAGCCGAGTAGAATTACCATACTTAAACCACGGAAGGAAGTCAAAAACGGCCAAAAGAAATCTTGAGTAAATACAGCAGTCATAAAACCTTTTGCATGATTTCCAATATGGCTGTCAAATTTATCTTTAGCGTAATATTTTCTGCTAAAACCTTGAATTACCTTCATACCTGATAAAGATTCATGAGTGTATCCAATTAAAGAAGAACGATGTTCTCTAAAAATTTTCCATTTATTATCTGCCTTAATCTGAATGTAGAACATTGCAAATAATAATAAAGGCATTGTAATTAAGCAGATACCTGCAAGCATTGGATTTAATATAAGCATTAGACAAATTACAAGGATAATAGTAAAAACATTAGGAATTAAATTTACAATACTATTATTCAATAAATTTTGAAGAGCATTTACATCTCCAACAACTCTTGAAATAATCTTTCCAACGGGTCTATTATCAAAAAAGTTAAAGCTCAAAGTTTGTATATGAGTATATAAGCTATGTCTAATGTCCACTAAGATTTGATTGGTAATCTTAGACATGGCGATAGTTCTGATTCCTGATAAAATCATTGAAAATACATTCATAAGTATTAATCCACATCCAAGAAGAAATAAAGCCTTAACATTTTTTTCTGCAACAAAAGTATCTATAGATATTTTCATTAAATAGGGGGTAACTGAATTACAAGCCATTACAATAAGCAAAAGTAAAATTACAAAAGTAACTTTCAGTTTATAAGGTTTAACATAGGTTAATAGTCTTTTTACTATTTGAATCTTAGATGATTCATGTAAAATATCATTCATATTAATTCGCCTCCAATGTAAGTGCTTCAAAATCTTGAAATTGGTGAGAATATACACTATGATAGTAACCTTTAGCCTTTACTAAACTTGAATGATCACCTTTTTCTACAATTCGACCATCTTTCATAAATAGAATTATATCAGCGTCTTTTACACCAGATATCCTATGGGCAATTATAAAAGTAGTTGCTTTTTTCTTATCATTTTTTAGATTTTGAAGAACTTTAAATTCAGTTTCCATATCAAGGGCAGAAGTTGAATCATCCAAAATTAAGATAGGTGATTTTCTTAATATTGCTCTTGATATAGCAAGTCTTTGTTTTTGTCCTCCTGATAGGCCAAGACCTCTTTCGCCAATAATGGTATCAAAACCTTCTGGCATTTCTTTAATAAAGGAGTAAGCAGCACTATCTTTAACAGCTTTAATTAAAGCACTTTCAGATTTATCACTTCCAAAGTCTATATTGTTTTTTATTGTATCAGAAAATAAGAAAGTATCTTGAAATACAACAGACATATTAGCTCTTAAAGTTTCTAAGTTCCAGTTCTTAACATTAACATTATCAACTAAAATTTCTCCTTTAGTTACATCGTAATACCTGCCTATTAGAGAAAGTAATGTACTTTTACCACATCCAGTGGTACCCATTATTGCAACAGCACTTCCGTGAGGAATATTTAAATTTATATCATGAAGTACTTCAACATTGTTATAGGAAAAGCTTACATTTTTAAATATAATATCTCCTTTAACTTCAGTAGGGTTATAACCATTTTCCTTGGAAGTAATTTCAGAATTTCTATCTAAAATATCAGTTATCTTACCCATAGAAGCTTTATTTTGTGAAAGTAAGTTAATAAAAAAGCCTAAATTCTTTACACACCAAGAAAGATTAAAAATATAACTAGTAAATGCTACTAAACTACCAAAACTTAAATTTCCTTGAATACATAAATAACCACCATAAACAATCATTAAAATTGGTGCAGCGTTTGTTAAAAGTTCAATTATAGGACCATAAGTCCCAACTATTTTTGCTTGCTCAACATTTAAATCAAAGAATTTTTTGTTTACTTTCAAAAATTTTGATATTTCATATTTTTCACGAGCAAAAGCTTTTACAAGTCTGATACCAGAAACATCCTGCTGAACTATGGAGTTTATTTCTGCTGTTTGATCACTAATTTGTGAATATACAGTCCAGAACTTCTTGTCCATAATTGTTCCAATATAAGCAACAGGTAATAAAACAAGTAAGCAGATAATAGTTAAAGTTTTATTTATATTAAACATTATAAAAGCAGAAACTGAAAAAAGTATTATTGCTTCCAATAGCAATCTCAGTCCAAAGGATAGAGTGTCCCATACTACATCTACATCTTCAATAATTCTCGAAAGTAATTCACCAGTGTTATTATTATCGAAAAAAGAGAATTCAAAAGATTGAAATTTAGAGTATAAATCTTGTCTCAATTTTTTACACACTATAAGAGCAAATTTATCGAACAAATACTCATTTAAGTAAGAAAATAAACCATGAATTAGCGCAACTGAAACAACAACTATTAAAAATATAATTAAATAATTATCCATATGACCAAGAATTATATTATCAATAAATATCTTTTGAAAGTAAGGATAAGAGCTATCTGCACAGATGGAAACTATCATAGCAAACATAGGCAAAAGTAATAATTTCCATTGTTTTGCAATGTAATTTTTAAATAAGGTCATAAAATTTCCTCCTTTTTGGCATACGATTTAAATAATCTGATAGTTTGATATGCCTAGATATTGTATGATGTTTAAAATTTTAAATTTATAAAGTTTTTAATTAGGTGCATGAAGATAAATAACAAGTTTTGAATGTGCCCTAAGTTAAACAAAGCAACTTTATAAACTTTTAAACGCAAAAAGACACAGCTATTCAGAGCTGTGTTCAACGCAAAATAATATAAAAGTTAAACGCTAAAAGTTAGTGATAGATATCACATAGCGGTTCTTTCGCGAGGTTTCACAGATGAATAAGTACATGTATTTAATTTTATAAAAGCAATAAATAATATAAATGTATTCATAGTTAAACCTCCTTAAAAAATTATTTTTTAAACATCATGTTGCAAATATACTACAAATTAACAAAAAAGGCAAGAGAATAATTAAATTTCAATAGATTATTTTGGAGTTTGGTTATAATCGATTTTACCACCTGGGAACTCCAAAAGATTTGGTGAATTCATAACAGGAGAGCATAAAGAACATAATATTTCTTTGTTTTCATTTTTTATAATTGCAGCTACAACATTTATTCTTTTCTTCATTTTTTACACCTTAAAGGTATTTTGCAGGGTTAAGAATTTTTTCTCAGAGCTGTGTTCAACACAAAATAATATAAAGGTTAAAAAATAATATGACTATATAATACTTAGAAATTTTTATGAAATTCATTTTATGTAATATATGCTATAATAAAAATAAAAACTGGAAAAACATAGAAAGAGTGAATAATATGAAAGAAACAATAAATAGAATAAGAAAATTCCGAAATGACAGAGATTGGAGTCAATTCCACACTCCAGCCAATCTATCTAAAGCTATATCCATAGAAGCAGGAGAGCTTCTAGAAGAATTTTTATGGGATGAAGAAAACTATAATAAAGAACATGTTTTAGAAGAGTTGGCTGATGTTATGGTTTATTGTATACATATGGCTGATTCATTAGGAGTAGATTTAGAGGAAATTATAAATAGCAAAATGGATAAAAACGAAGAAAAATATCCAGTAGAAAAAGCTAAAGGTAACAGCAAGAAGTACACAGAATTATAAAGATCATATTTATAGGCTGAGATTTTTTTATATTTAGAAAATCTCAGCTTTATTATTTTTCACTGAATCGCATCAATAAAAGGGTCAGGCCCTTTTATAAATTTACCAAAAGTCTCCTTAACTTTACAACAATTATAAATTATGATATTATAACAAAAAGATTGGTAAAGTGTTATCAAATCATTATGAAAATATGAAATAAATTATCATAATGATATTAAAATTAGTAGTACAGTAGGAATGTGTTAATTATGAAAGTGAAAAATTAGGAGGACAGTAATATGGTAGGAAAAAGAAAATTGGCAATGTTATTATGTACAGTTTTAGTAGGTGGAGTGCTTTCGGGATGTGGACAAGATACAACAGGTTCTAGTAAAGAGAAAACTACTTCATCAGAAGTAAAAAATATTGGAATTATACAATTAGTACAACATGACGCATTAGATTTAACTAATAAAGGTTTTATTGATGGACTGAAAGAAAAAGGATATGAAGAAGGAAAAAACATAAAGATTGAGCAGCAAAATGCTCAAGGTGATCAATCAAATGCACAAACCATATCTAAACAATTTACAGATAGTAAGAAGGATTTAATCTTTGCAATTGCAACACCAGCAGTTCAAGCGGCGTACAATTCTACTAAAGATATACCAATAGTATGTTCTGCAGTAGTAGATCCAGTAAAAGCAGGAGTTGCAAAGGATTGGAAGAGTTCAGGTACTAATGTTACAGGTACATCAAATAAGACTCCAGTAGATAAACAAATGGAATTATTAGTAAAGTTAATTCCAAATGCTAAAACTGTAGGGGTAATTTATAATTCATCAGAAACTAATGCTGTAATTCAAGTTAATGAATTTAAGGCTGAAGCAGAAAAACATGGAATTACAGTAAAGGAAATAGCAGTCACTAATACAAATGAAATAAATCAAAACTTATCAAGTGCTCTTGGTGAAATTGATGCACTATACACACCAACAGATAATACAGTAGCTTCAAGCTATACATTAGTAGGTAAGCTTTGTTTAGAAAAAAATATTCCTGTAATTGGTGCAGAAGACGCTGCGATTAGTAAGGGCGCTCTTGCAACATTAGGTATAGATTACTATGAATTAGGAAAAGAAGCAGGCTTTGAAGCTGCAGAAATATTTGAGGGAAAGAAGCCTTCAGAAATTGAAATAACAAAATTGAGTGAAATAAAAGTAGTTATAAATACAGATGTTGCAAAGAAATTGAATATTAAGATTCCATCAGATATAGAAGCTAATGCTGAAAAAGCAACAGGTGGTATTGTTGAATAGTAGTGACTAATTTACTAATGCACAATCAAAAAAATTGAACTTGTTATTTTATTTCATGTCCCTAATTATTAATGGAAGTAGATGGTGATTAAAAATGAGTATAAAAACTAGGAAAATAGTAATAGTTGGAAGTGGAAATGTAGGTTCACATTGTGCATTTTCTCTAGCAATACAGGGTATATGTGATGAAATTGTAATGATTGATAAAATAGAAAATAAAGCAAATGCAGAAGCAGTTGATTTAAGTGATACAATTTCATATTTACCTCATTATGTAAAGAGTAAAAAAGGAACTTTTAAAGATTGCGAAGATGCAGATATTGTAGTAGTAAGTCTTGGAGTTCCACCAGAGGATAATAAATCACGTTTAGATTACTTAGAAGATACAATAAACGAAGTAAATACTATAATAGATCCAATACTAGAATCAGGATTTAATGGTATATTTATAGTTATATCAAATCCAGTAGACGTAATAGCTCATTATATATGGAAAAAAACAGGTTTTCCGAAAAACAAAGTGTTTGGAACTGGAACAACGTTAGATTCATCAAGGCTTAGAAGAATATTATCAGATGAAGCAGGCATAGATCAAAAATCTATACAAGCATATTGCATGGGAGAACATGGGGATTCACAAATGGTACCATGGTCACATGTGTATTTTGGTGGAAAACCATTATTTGATTTGATGAAGGAAAGACCAGAAACTTATGGAAATCTTAATTTAGATGAGTTAGCTAGTAGAACAGCAAATGCAGCATATGAGATAATAGCTGGAAAAGGATGTACAGAGTTTGGAATAGGCGTAGGTTTAAGTGAAATAGTTAAAGCAATACTTCATGATGAAAAGAGAATACTTCCTGCATCTACATTATTAGAAGGACAGTATGGTGAAGAAAATGTTTTTGCAAGTGTACCTGTTATATTAGGTAAAAATGGAGTAGAAGAAGTTATTGAAATAAGCTTAACGGAAAAAGAAAAATCACAATTTAATCATACATGTGGAATTTTAAAAGAATATATAGAGAAAGCCAATACTATTTAAATCTGAAAGAACCCTCAAAACAAGGGTTCTTTTTTAGCAATTAAATTAGATATTTTATATTAATAATTTTAGCCATTTGTACTTTAGAAGCACCTCTCTAGGAAATATGAGTTTACAATGCAGATAATAGAATTCATTTAATCCACATATCTAGAATCTTATATTATAATCTTTGAACATTTATAGCCATAGGTCCCTTTTCGCCACTTTCAATGTCGAAAGTAACACTTTCATCTTCATGCAGATCTTTATCAGGGCCTTTATCTTTAATTTGGGAATGATGTACAAAAACATCATCTCCTTTGTCGCAAGATATAAATCCATAGCCTCTTTCTGTATCAAACCATTTAACTACGCCAGTAACTTTAGCCATGAAAAATTCCTCCTTTTGCAATAATTATATTTTATAGTCTTTGTTAAAAGAATGTATTTTAAACATTAAAATAATATAATAAATAAAAAGTTTAAAGTAAAAAATAATCGACTTTAAGCTTTTTTTGTTTTATATTAAATTCTAATATAAAATTAGAAAAAATGTGCTATAATTATAAACAAAAGAATATTATGGGAAAATAGGTTTAAAGTGCAAGATTATTGTCAAATTTTTATAAGATTATTTTTTTATTAGTATTATGGAATAAGATAGATTCGGGGTGATTTGATTTAAAGTAGTATTTAAACAATATGATGCTTATTTATTATGGGATATAATTTAACAAATAAATATATTGAATATATAATGAGAATATATCAATATATATTTTTATGTCGAATTTGACAATAAAACGGTACTACAATATTTTTGCAGAGAGTAATGGTATAAAAAAATAGCGAAAATGAATTTGGAGGTGATTTTATTTTGAAATTAAGTAATATCAAAATAAATTACAATTATTAAGTTCAATACTATTGATTTTTACAGTATTTATTGGTGTTTTCGGTTACATTGAGCTGAAAATAAGCAACGATAATATGGAGTTAATGTATAATAATAAATTAAATTCAATTAACTGGTTAAATGATAATAGAAATCAGGCAAGGGCAATTGAAGCAGATATGTATTACATAATGTTATATCCAGATGATAAAGATAAACAAAATGAAAAAATGAAGGATATTGAACAAAGAAAGAAAATGTTTGATGATAACTTTCAAAACTATAAAAAGGTAGATTTAGATACGCATGAAAAAGATATGATTCCAATGATAGAAAATGATTTATCAACATATAGACAAGCAATGGATGAGATATTAAAACTTGCTTTAGAGGGAAAGCAAAAGGAAGCATTAGAAAAGAATGAAGATATTAAAGATGTGGCCAACAATTTTCAAGCAAATTTAAAAGAGTTAGCGGTGCATACTGTAAAAGAAGCCGATGAGATTAATGAGTTAAACAATGAGAATTACAAAAAGATAACATTAATCTTTCTTATATCTATAGCTGTTTCTATTATAGTAGGATATTCGATGTCTAAGATTATCACAAAAAATATAGTTAAACCTTTAGATATTTCAGTTAATTATTTGGACATACTATCAAGTGGAGATTTTACGAGTGAAGTATCTGTAGAATTAAAAAAGAGAAAAGATGAAATAGGAACAATGGCAAAAGCCTTAGATAATATACATGGAAGCTTAAAATCATTAATTAAAAATATTGTAGAAGAATCAGATAAAATAGAAGAGGTTGTTAACATAGTAAATAATGAAGTGAAAATTCTTAATGGGAATATAGAGGAGGTTTCAGCAACTACGCAGGAACTTTCAGCAACTATTGAGGAAACTTCAGCTTCAGCAGAAGAAACTTCAGCAACTTCTCAAGAAATAGGTAAGGCAGTACAATCAATAGCTGAAAAATCACAAGAGGGAGCGATTCAAGCAGGAGAAATAAATAAAAGAGCACAACAAACTAAAGAAAATATTGAAAATTCTCAAAAGACAGCTCATAATACATTTGTAAATACAAAAGATGGACTTGAAAAAGCTTTAGAAAAGTCAAAAGTAGTTGAAGAAATTAATGTACTATCTGATTCAATTATGCAGATAACAGAACAGACAAACCTATTGGCATTAAATGCAGCGATAGAAGCAGCAAGAGCTGGGGAAGTAGGGCGTGGATTTTCTGTAGTTGCAGACGAGGTAAGAAAACTTGCAGAACAGTCAAAAGATACTGTATCAGAAATACAGAAAGTAACAAATAAGGTAAGAGAAGCTGTTAACGATCTTTCATATAATTCAAATAATCTTTTAGAGTTTGTGTCTAAAGATGTAAAGAGAGACTATAGTAATATGCTTGAAGTAGCAGGAAAATATAGTGAAGATGCAAAATTTGTAGATGATCTTGTTATGGACTTTAGTTCAACATCAGAGGAACTTTTAGCATCAATTAATGATATTTTAAAAACTATAGATGGTGTAGCAGAAGCAACAAGCGAAGGAGCAAGTGGAACGGTAGATATAGCAAATAAAGTTGCAGAAATTAGTCATAAATCTAATGAAGTATTAGAACAGGTTACACAAACAAAAGAAAGTGCAGAAAAGTTAAAGACTGAAATGTCTAAGTTTAAAGTTTAAGTTATATATATGAAGAAAACTCAAATAAGTAATACAATAAATATTAATATTGGGCCTGTAACAAGGCTCTTTTTTTATTCTTTAGGAATTTATATTCTCTCGACTACAACCTCTGAGGGCCATAAATTATATACTTAGTAACTGCTAAATGTATTTGTGTAAAAATTTTCATCTGCAATCAAAGTAAAAACAAAAAATTAAGATGTCTTTGTGATTATATGTTATAATTATTTTTTAGTGAGAAATTATGTAAATATATGAAGGGGATCGAATTAAGTCTCTTCAATGTTTAATACTAGCTTTTGAATTTAGTATACATATATTGTTAGGAGAATAGAAAAAATGAACTTAGATATTGATTTAGACAATTTTGAAATAAAGAGAGAGTTACTTATTAAAGTGGATACAAATGGAGTAATTAAATCTATTTCTAAAAACTGTTATAGGATTTTAGGATTTATGCAAAATGAAATTCTAAATACTAATATTGATAAATTTTTAGGTTATAAATTTAATGATTTATTATCACGTGAAAGTTTTGAGACTTTAGTTTTAAAAAAAGATGGTAATCAGTTACTTTTTGAGGTTGTCTCTAAACCTGTTCTTGATGATGGTTCTAAAATAGTTGGAGCATACCTATCTCTTATAGATATAAGCAAATATCTTCACATTGAAGAGAGGTATAATCAGCTAATCAAAACGTGTGAAAAAACTCAGGACATTTTTTTTGCATTTCAAATTTTACCTGAGTTCAAATTTATATATCTTACTTCTTCAATTGAAGAGATTTTAGGATATGATCTAGAAATACATTATACTAATGCCAATTTGCCATTTGAAATTATTCATCCTGATGATCTTCATATACAAAAATCTAAAATAGATAAAAACTCGGATTTTTCCAAAGCTTTTTGTGCAAGATTTAAACATAAAGATGGACATTATGTCTGGATAGAGGATTTTTTAGTTCCTACATATAATGAAAATGGGGATTTGGTATCTGTATCAGGATTTAGCAGGGATATTACAGAAAGAAAAAAATTAGAAAAAATGCTAGAAGAACAAAATAAATTATTGGAAATGGATGTTACTGCTGAAATAAAGGCGAATAAAATCATGGAAAATACATTAAAAAAGCAGGAAGAGTTATTAGTTAATATATCTCACGAACTTAAAACTCCATTAAACGTAATTTCGGCAACGGCTCAGTTATTAGAAATGTATTATATGGATGATTCAATAATAAATAAAAAGGATATATTTATTAAATATTTTAAATCAATAAAGCTAAATACCTATAGGTTATCAAAGCTTATTAACAATATAGTGGACTCATCAAAAATAGAAGCAGGATTTTTTCAACTTAACCTAGTAAATGTGAATATAGTTAATGTCGTAGAAGAAATAGTTATGTCAGTAACAAGTTTTGTTAAAATTAAAGGCTTAAATATTATTTTTGACACGGATACGGAAGAGAAAATTATTGCGTGTGATCCAGAAAAAATCGAGAGAATAATGCTAAACCTTATTTCTAATGCTACAAAATTTTCAAATGATAATGGTGAAATATTTGTAAAGGTTAAGGATATGAATGAATGGGTTGAAATATCAGTAAAGGATAATGGGATTGGTATTGAAGAGAAAAAATTGGATATTATATTTGATAGATTTGAACAAGCGGATAAATCTTTGTCTAGAAATGCGGAAGGTACTGGTATTGGATTGAGTCTAGTGAAATCTATTGCTCTATTGCATGGTGGCAGTATAAATGTTGAAAGTGAATATAGAAAAGGGAGTAAGTTTACTGTGACCCTTCCAGCTGGAGCAGTAGCTAAGGAAAATATGATATATGATAGAAATATTAAAAATAAGGATGAACGTATAAGAATAGAATTTTCAGATGTTTATTTTTAACTTTTAAAATTATGAATTACTAAAAATTCAAAAATATATTTTAGTACATAAAAGAAAATAACAGATCCAAATATGCTGATGAATTAACTTGGTATTTTCTTAATAGTGCCTTAATTGGTACAAACAAGATTAAAAAACCGCACTTAGCATAGATATATACTAAATACGGTTTTTTAAAGAGCATAACAATCTTCACTAGCACAATAATAGATAGCTTATCATCATATTATAATCTTTCGACTATAATACAACAAATCACAACCAATTACCATGTTTCGCTCCACCACACAACATATTTATTCAACTTAATATAACCTCACGGCTGTATTAAATCAATTCAACACATTGAATAATGTTAACTCGACCTTATATAATAAGTTGGAGTACTATTATAATAGATATAATCAACTATAATAAAACTTTTCCCCACCAGATAAAATCTTATCGCCGACTATCATAACAACTATATGTTATAACCATTATAAAATCTTTGTTCGACTTATATACACCCTTATATCAAGAGCATATATAAATCTTTGCTCGACTGTTATATTCCTTATGATATTAGCATGTGTAGTTTTGTTTTGAATATACATGATACGAAAAATAAATTTAAAAATATTTAATGGAAATTGTATTGCAAAATTGTTTCAAGGATATTAAAAGAGTATTTCTTATATTTGGAAAATCTTAGCTTTCATAATTTTATAAAGTTTATGCTATGTTCTTTAGAACAAGTTATATATTCTTTAGCAACTTCAGCCCTTCCGACTTCAGAAGAACGCCTGGAGGAAACAAGGTTTTCCATATGCAAGCATTGCACTAATTTATATATTTCGTGCAGTGCTTTTTTGCTAAGGACGATATAGAAAAAACAATATGTTTCTAAAAAAAATAAATACCTAAAAAGTATTTTTTGTTCCTAAATTCTCGGATAATATAAGTTTTTATTATATTGTGATATAGTAAAATTAAAAAAGATTTTGATGGAATGTTTAAATTACATAGAAAGCAAGATGGAGAGGAAAAAACTACAATGGAAAAAAATAAAATCACGGATTTAACAACAGGAAATCCTGGTAAACAAATTTTTTATTTTGCATTACCTATATTTCTTGGGAGTGTGTTTCAACAAATGTACAATTTGGCAGACACAGTGATTGTTGGACATACACTAGGAGAAAATGCCTTAGCAGCTATAGGGGCTACAACCCCACTATTTGGACTTATTGTTGGCATGGCGGTTGGTATAAATAATGGATTTGCTATTGTGATTGCAAGATATTTTGGAGCAAAAGAGATGCATAACATGAGACAGGCTGTGGCAATGACAGTAATTCTTGACCTTATAATATCAATAGTATTTACGGCTGTTGGAGTAGGTACAATAATGTATCTTCTTAAATTTTTAAATACTCCAGAAGAAATAATAAACGATGCATATGGATATATTGTAATTATTTTAATGTTTATGATTGTTACTATAATGTACAATATGATAGCAGGGGTTCTAAGAGCATTGGGCGATAGCCGTAGTCCACTTATATATTTAATTTATGCTTCAATTCTAAATGTAGTGTTGGTTTTTACATTTATTTTAGTATTTAAATGGGGTGTTAGAGGTTCTGCTTATGCAACTGTCATATCACAGATTGTAGCTGTAATCTTAGGATTTAATCATATTATAAAAAAATGTCCGGAGCTAAAATTATCCAAAGGAGATTTTAAATATGATGGTACTATGGTAATGGAATTAATTACTTCAGGATTGTCTATGGGATTTATGCTATCACTTGTTTCAATTGGTTCAGTTGCACTTCAAGGTGCAATAAACAGTTTTGGTAAGGAAATAATAACTGCACATATGGCGGCAAGAAAAGTTAGTGAAATTTACATGATGCCACTTGGAACATTGGCAACAGCATCAGCCACGTTTGTAAGTCAAAATTATGGGGCAAAGAAATATGAACGGATAAATATTGGACTTAAAAAAACAGTTATCATGGGTGCAATATGGTCAACAATAGTTGTTATAACTGCCTTTGCCTTTGGAACATATATAATAAAATTTTTAACTGGATCAAATGATACTTTAATTATAGATACAGCAGTAAAATATTTAAGAATTAATACTCCTTTTTATTATGTATTAGCCACACTTCTTATATATAGAAGTACGCTTCAGGGAATCGGAAAGAAATTTACGCCACTTGTTTCTAGTTCAATTGAACTTTTTGGGAAATTTGCAGTTGTAGGATTTTTAGCTCCATCAATGGGTTATTTAGGAGTATGTATATCAGAACCACTTATTTGGATTACATGTGCAATTTTTGTACTTATAGTTTTTTACTCAGATAAAAATTTTAGAGTTGAAATAAAGTAATATAAAAACTAAAAGCCATGGGATAAAAATTATAGAAAAGGAAGAAGAAGATAAATGATTAAGTTAATAGCAGCAGATATGGATGGAACATTGATTGGGAAAAATCACGATATACCAAAAGAGAATATAGAAGCAATTAAGGCTGCACAAAAAAATGGAATTAAGTTTGCAATTGCTACAGGAAGAGCATATTCTGATGTAGAGCCGTTTATACATAAATATGACTTACAATGGGATTGTGTTGTACTAAATGGAGCAGAATATAGAGATATTAATGGAGATATAGTTGAACATACTTATATCGAAAAAAAACGAGCAATAGAAATTTTAGAGGTAATGAAATGTACAGATCTGGCTATAGAAATATACACAGATGATGGATTTTATACAGCAAATACAAAAGAAGAAACTTTAGCTGGAATGGTAAAAAGATCTCTTACATTCCATCCAGAATTAAAAGATGAAGAAGAGATATTAAAATATGCTAATAATAATCCGCATTTTAAAAATATGCAATATATTACTGATATGAATGAGTTTTTAAATAGACACAATAATATAGCAAAGTTTGTATCTTTTGCGCAATCAGAAGAAATTATAAATAAGCTTCGTAAAAAGATGGAAGCATTAGAAGGACTAGCTGTATCAGCAAGTTTTGGAACTAACATTGAAGTAAATCATATGGATGCTGAGAAGGGAAAAATTCTTGCAAAAGTAGCACAAAAATTGAATATAAAAAAAGATGAGGTAGTAGTGCTTGGAGATGGCTTAAATGATTATTCTATGTTTACAGAATTTGAAAATTCATTCGCTATGGGTAATGCAGTTGATGAAATAAAAGAAGTAGCTAAATATATTACAGATATAAATGTAAATTTTGGAGTAGCTAAAGCAATATATCGAATATTAAACGGGGAATTATAAAAATATTAAATTCTACAATTAGAAGGATTAAGTATTGAAAAAGTAGCTAAAATAAGAGTAAAGAAAAGGAAGTTCTTCATTGATTGCAAATGAAATACATGGGTATGATATAATAAAAAGGTTAGTATGCATATTGTTATATAGATTGTAATGATAAAGAGAAAATATGGGATAAAAATGTATGTTTGTAACAATAATAGTGAAAATATAGAAAAGAGATGATCAAATGATAAAAGCAAATTTTAATGATTATAAGTTATGCAATGAGTTATTAAAAGCAATTAGTATGTTGAATTTCAGGAAGTTAACAAAAGTTCAGGAACAGGTTATACCGATTGCGTTAGAAGAAAAGGATATAGTAGTAAAGTCTAAAACTGGAAGTGGTAAGACTGCATCGTATGCTATTCCTGTTTGCCAATTAGTGGATTGGGAAGAAAATAAACCTCAAGCATTAGTGCTTACACCAACAAGAGAACTTGCTATCCAAGTCAAAGAAGATTTTTTTAATATAGGTAGATTTAAAAGACTTAAAGTGGCTGCAATTTATGGGAAGTCCCCTTTCTATGATCAAGAAAAGGAACTTAAGCAAAAAACGCATATAGTAGTTGGGACACCTGGTCGTATTATAGATCATATAGAAAAAGGTACATTTGATCTATCAAAAATAAAGTATCTTATAATAGATGAAGCTGATGAAATGCTTAATATGGGATTTGTAGATCAGATAGAAACAATAATAAAAAGCTTATCAAAAGAACGTATGACCATGTTATTGTCAGCCACAATGCCAAAAGACATAGAGACTTTATGCAATAAATATATGAAAGATCCTATACATATTGAAATAGAGGATCAAAATAAAGCTGCAGATAATATATGTCAAGAAAGATATAACGTAAATGAAAGGAATAAAATAGAACTTTTAAGAGATATAACTATATTAGAAAATCCAGATAGTTGTATGATATTCTGCAATACAAAACAAAAGGTTGATGAAGTTTATAAGGAGTTGGCAAAGCTCCAGTATAATTGTAGAAAAATACATGGTGGAATGGAACAAAGTGATAGATTAAGAGTAATGAATAATTTTAAGCTGGGTTATTTTAGATATTTAATAGCCACAGATGTTGCAGCTAGAGGGATAGATATAGATAATATCACCCATGTAATTAATTATGATATACCAGAAGACAAGGAAAGTTATGTTCATAGGATAGGAAGAACTGGACGTGCAGGCAAGATGGGTAGAGCAATTACTTTTGTAACACAAAATGAAAGTAAGTTTTTAAATGATATACATGAATATATAGGCAAAGAGATTCTTTTGAAGGAAAGACCTAAAGTGGAAACTATAAATAATCTTAAAGAAGAATTTGCTTTGAAAATGAATACAAGACCTGAAATTAAAGAAACAAAAGGTGAGAAGCTAAGTAAAGAGATTATGAAATTACATATTAATGCAGGTAAGAAAACAAAGATGAGGGCGGTAGATATTGTAGGCACGCTTTGTAATATTGAAGGTATGACAAAAGACGATATAGGAATAATCAATATAGTTGATATATCTACCTTTGTAGAAATATTAAATAATAAAGGAGAGTGGGTGTTCCAGCAGTTACAAAAAACACCTATCAAAGGCAGGCTTCGTACCGTAAGTAAAGTTGATATATAAGAATAAACAAGGTGTTCTTATGAATTTGAAAATAATATTTTACCTGATGACGTTTTAATGTTGTGAGAGCGAGTAGTTCTTATGAAGAGGTAATAAAGAAGTCCATTTTTCTATTTCTAAGATAAAAACCCCCGACATCTGTCGGGGGTTATATGTAGTTTCTATACCTAATATTTTAAATGCAATGGTTTTCGTTAATTTGAATTTACTTATACTACAGTTAGATTATATTTTTGGATTTTAACTTATTAATGCTTTGCTTAACTAAATCAATTGCTTCAGACTTACTCTGTCCCTTATGCTTTATCTCATTATCACCTATTTTTGCAATTGCCTTATATGGGTATTGATTTTCATTATTCTGTATTACGATTATTTCATGATCTCCATATTTCTCCATAAAGCATACCACCTCTATATATTTTTATCTTATTATATCATATTCTAAATATTTTGAATATTCCTTCTTTTAAAATTTTTCTGAAAAAATACTCAAAACTAAATAAGGAAGAAATATTAAGAATTAAGATTTGAATAACTGGATGATATGGGGGATTAGTTTGAATAATGTAAAACATTAAATTGCAAAAAAAAAATTAAAAATGCAAAGAGAGTACCAATCATAAGGGGAATATGATTGGTACTCTTTATTTATTAGGGAAGTATATATGAAAAAAAACTATCATCTAAACAGCTAATTTAAAAACACATAATTTATAGAGATTTATTTTTCAGGGGTAAATCCTTGTTTCTTCATTGCATCCTTAACTTTTGGATAATATATATTTTGATAAACACTTGAAGTTAAAGTACTCCAATTTTTTTCTTTATCATATCTACCGATGTCTTTTAAGTAAGTTTCCATTTCTTCATCGTAGCTATCAATAGAATTTTCTATAGCTTCTTTGTTATAAGTATCATTGTGCCTAAAGCTTTCAAAAGGAATTCTTGGCTTTTTATGTGATTTATCTGAAGGATATCCAATTGCAAGGCCTACAAGTGGGAATGTATATTTAGGCAAATCCAAGAGTTCTATAACTTCTTCTGGATTTTTTCTTATTCCACCAATTGGAACAGTTCCAAGTCCAAGAGATTCAGCTGCAATTATTGCTGCACCTAAAGTAATTCCACTATCTACAGCACCAACTAGAGCACTTTCAATGTCTTCATGTATTATTTGCTTAGAACCAGTTTTTTCTCCAGCTAAGTAAGTTCTATAAAAATCCATTACGAAAACTAAGAAAACAGGAGCTTTAGCTACATATTCTTGATTTCCAACAAGTTCTGCAAGTTTTTCTTTTTTTGATTTATCTCTTATAGCTATGACAGTTGTTTGCTGACCATTTATTGAATTAGGCATGGCTTGGGCAGCTTTTATTATTTCATCTATGATTTCATCTGAAATATCCTTATCTAAATATTGTCTAATTGATCTATGATTTTTTATATTTTCTATTGTATTATTCATTTTATTCAATCCTTTCAATTTTACGATTTATTACAATTTCATTATAGTCTTATTTTTAAGGGAAGTTACACCTTCTGGAGTATGAGTTGATAAATAAACTGTATCATTTTCTTTTATAAAAGTTCTGACTTTATTTAATGTTTCAATTGCTTGTACTTTATCTTCAAAGACAACAGATAATTGGTTTTGCCTTAAAGCTTCGTCTGTGTAAGTAACATCACCATGAATCATGTAGTGAATACCGTTATCATAAACAACAATTAATGAATTTCCAGTAGTATGTCCATAAGCTGGCAGCATATAAATATTTTCACTTATAATTTGGCTTTTATCAAAGTTTTTATACTGTCCATCAGTAAAATTAACTTCAACTAAATTGTCGGCTGCAATATTCATAGCCTCAAGCTCTATTTTTGATATATAAATCTTTGCATGATCAAACATTCTAAGTTCACCGGCATGATCGGGATGTTTATGAGTTAAAACTACTTTACTAACATCTTCTGGAGCATAACCTACATTTTTTAGTGCTTCTTTAAAATTAGCAATTTTTTCACCCATATATAAGGCTTGATCAGGTTTATCTTCAAAATCAGGAGTCTCAACTGGTAAACCTGTGTCTACTAGAATAACCTCTTTTCCAGTATCTATTAAATAATTTTGCAGGCTTGCAGGGTAATCTTTGTTTATATTAATTTTTTCTTTTTCAAGTGATCCTCCAAATGCAAAAGATTCTTTCATTCTTCCATTTTTATAAAATTCCAATGCTAAAATTCTCATAATCTATTCCTCCGATGTAATTAATCTTTATACGACATTTAATATGAGTAAATTATATTTAATAAAATTAAATTTGTCAATCGGTATTTTGGCTTAAATAAATAGAATTTATTAATTACTTGAAAGATTAGGAGAATCATGAGTGATATTGAAGCTACAAAAGAAAGAAATATAGCTGTATGTAATGTAGTAGGGTATAGCATCTCAGTTAGTTATTACATTTATATACTTCTTATTTTATTTTTTAGTAGAACATATGTACGTATAATTTGTTAGCGTTTGGAAATAATTATAGTATAGATAAATGAGCGCTTAAATCTAAATTTATGCTATAATTGAGGTAAGTGAATGGATTATAAGAGGGCTACAAATAATGTACATGATAAATCATATAAAGATCTTTATTCAAATAAATTAGTGTTTGTTAATTTAATTAAAGAAATGCTTAATGCATCTTGGGCAAAAGAATTAAATGAAGAAAATTTAATTTTAGTAGATAAGCAGTATATATTAGCAGACTATGAAGAAAATGAAGCGGATATTGTATATAGGGCAAATGTTGGTGGAGAAGAAATCATATTCTATACACTTTTAGAATTTCAATCAACTGTGGATTATAGAATGCCCTTAAGATTATTCTTTTATATTAATGAAATACTTAGAGAATATACTAAAAATTTAACAGAGGAAGATAAGAAAAATAGAAAAGGATTTAGAGTTCCAGCAGTAATTCCAATTGTATTATATAATGCTATAAGAAAGTGGAATGTACCTCTTTATTTTAAAGATATAGTAAATAAAAATGAGTTGTTTGGTGAGAATATAGTAAACTTTAAATATTCACTTATTGATGTAAATCATCAATATACAAAAGAAGAATTAATAAAAAACAATAATATTACTAAAATGTACCCTATAGAGTAGACACTATAAAAAAAGTCTACCCTATAGGTTTTTTCTATTTATAATAAGATTATATAGTTAGGAGTGAATACAAATGAGTAAGAAATTTTTTTCAAATGAAGAGAGAAATATACTTTCTAAAAATAAATATGTTAAAAGAGTTAGTGAAAAAGGAATTACATATACAGATGAATTTAAAAGACTATTTATTGCTGAAAATGAAAAAGGTAAATTTCCCAGAGAGATATTTGAAGAATGTG
>Ga0183101_1000429_pt1 | contig 20387 bp, 22 predicted proteins | sample Biomet3_FD_127790 | JGI IMG/M metagenome (GOLD analysis project Ga0183101, IMG submission 127790) | Microbial communities from bioreactor (seeded with sewage sludge) at LBNL, California, USA - Biofuel metagenome 3 | ecosystem: Engineered > Bioreactor > Anaerobic > Unclassified ...
CCGCCTCCTAAGTCTATGAAAGTCCTTGCATTTAGGGCCAAAATGCGATAGGCTGTGGATGCGAAAAATTAAATACGTCTCTGTAGCTCAGTTGGATAGAGCGCGAGCCTCCTAAGCGGACGAGGTTCGCCCGCCAAAAATTGAATAACCCCTAAATATGTCTCCGTAGCTCAGCTGGATAGAGCGCACGCCTCCTAAGCGTGAGGCCGGGAGTCCGAATCTCCCCGGGGACGCCATAAAGGCCGCAACCGCAACAGGTTGCGGCCTTTTCCTTAGAAAATTATCTTCTCTTTTTCCGGCTTTTTCTCCGTGACAGCGATCTGTATAAAAATTAAATTTCTGCATAAACTGCTAAGGAAAAACGAACTTTTTTGCTAATGAAAACCGCCTTGCTAAGAATTTTGCTAATCACCTGTTTTCAGGGGCGGACGGTCTTCTGTTCGAGTACCAATTTCGCCAAAGTGGCCGCCAGATCAGGATTTTGCCGGAGCTGGTCGATCAAAACGGCGATATCCAGTGTTGCCGGCGCGGGAGTTTCTTCCGGGACCGGAATATTTTTATGAAGCGCCGGAGCGTGAAGATTCGGGTCGGCATAGAAGGAAGCTTCAAACTTTTGCGCGTTAACCTTTCTGTCTTCATCGAGGATATGGGCATAAACATTTGTGATCATGTCCAGCTCCGCGTGACCAGTATCCCCCTGAGTGGCCTTCAGATCGCCGTGGTTGAGTTTTAGCTTGTAAGTCGTGCTGGAATGCCTCAACGAATGAAAGACCACATTCGGCAGCCCTGCGTCTTCCTTGAGGTGCTGAAAAGCTTCTTCAATGATTCTGGTCTCGCACGGACGCCCATCCTGAAGGCAGACTACAAGGTCATTGTCCTCATATTCTTCGCCGAGAAACGTTTTCAAGTCGGACTGCGTTTTTCTCCAGTCTCTCAAAATATAGGCGAGCGTCCTGGGGAGCCAGATTTTTCTGATACTGGAATCTGTTTTCGGCTTTTTCAGGACCACTCTCGTGATCGCCTTTTTGTTGATTGGCTCGAAAATTTTTATGACATCCGCGCCGTTCAAAGCCTCCAATGCCTTGAGAGAACACCGCGCCAGTTCCTTGTCGATGTAAATGCTGGCGTCGTCTTTGGCAATGTCGTCATCCGTGATATGGACGTTATCCCAGGTCAGGCCGAGAATCTCGCCAAGACGGCAGGAGCAGGCAAACGAAAGATTGATTGCCACATAGAGCCGGCTGTCTTTGCAGGCATCCAGAGCGTCACGGATTGTTTCCGCCGTCCAGATATCCCGTTTCGTGTATTTGGTGCGCGGCACCAGCACATTCTCAAAAGGATTTCTTGTCGTCATCTCCCAGCGAACAGCCTGCTTGAATGCCGTCCGGAGGAGCTTGACGATTTTTTCAATGGTCTTCGGCGGAATGGTGGCAGTCCTGGCTTTCCGCGTTGCGGTAGAAACGGGCGGCATTTTCTGAAGCTGAGCGATGTAATTATCTGCGATTCTCGGTGTGATTCCGCGGACTTCCATCTGGCCGATCACCGGGTTGATATAGTTGTCGATCAGAGCTGTATTGCTGTCATAGACCGACAACCCCCAGCGGTCTTTGCCATATATGGAAACGAAATCGTGCAGGAGATCGCTGACCGTATGCCGCTTCGGTGGTTCCACCTTGCCATTGTTATAGTTGCCGAGTTCAATTTCAGCCCGGCGTTTTCTGGCTTCCGCCAGACTACCGCAGGCTTCCCATTTTTGCTTGGAAGTGCCTGTGTCCGAATCTGTGTAGCTGTAAACAACAGAATATTTCTTATTGCGCTTTACGATACTTGCCATGGTATGTACCTCCTTAAAATGATTAAATCGACTGACGATCCAACCATTCATCGAAGGATTTTCTTGAAATCCGAATAGATGAACCGATTCTCACTACATGAAACTGATTTGCCTTGATCAGGTTATAGGCCGATGATCTGCCGATTCCAAGAATCTTTGCGATGTCCTCAACTCTGTATGTGCGCGGGGTTGAGGGCATAATTGTATCTGAACAGCTGGTGACACCTATATTCATTCGTGTCCTCCTTTCATGTGGGCACCGGCGCTCAGATACTTTTCCAATAGTGTCTTGCAAGACCATTGTAATAAGCTGAGCTGCCGGCTGCAATGATGTAAAATAACCTGCCGGGAATGTTACGGCGCTTCCACTTCTTCGGGAATGTCGATATCCAGGCTGACCCGGATTGCTTCGTCTATCCCATCCATCTGATCGCGGGACAGTTTGCCGATATATCGGTCTGCGCGGCGCTTGTCGATGGTCGTGATCTGTTCCAGAAGAACAATCGACTGGCCTCTCAGGCCCCTGACGCTTTCCAGTATGTAATGGGTAGGCTGGTTTGCTTTCTTGTAGATATTACTTGTCAGCGGCGCAATGATCAGCGTGGGGCAGAAAATATTCCCGATGTTGTTCTGGAGAACGAGCACCGGACGATTGCCTCCCTGCTCGGAACCGAAAAACGGATTCAGGTTTGCGTAGTAAAGTTCGCCGCGATGAAATTCCCAATCTTTTTTCAACATAAAAGCCTCCGCTCTTTCTTTTAAGTAAAGAGGCGCGCCGGACGGCTGCGGTTGGGCGAACCGTCCGGCTGACCTCACATGTATTATGAATCCACCCACATTTGTCCTCGACGCCCCTGGGATATGGGAAATCATCAGGCGGCAGGATGCTCCTGCCTCATGGGAATCTAACCCCTCCGAGGATTGCTCCGAGTCGCCCCCATTGCGTGCAGCTGTGGCTGGACGAAAGTATCTTTGACCCTGCCGCGTTTCATGGCCATATCGGGAGCAGCCCGATACTTTCAGCCGGCGTTTATCGCTCCCCTCGTGTGAGGATCACGGCGCACCGCTGATGTGGCTGGCATTGGTTTGCCCGCAGCAGGAACGTACCTGATGAATGATATTTAGTTTTCAAGGTGCAGGACCTTTTTTCGGTCCTCACCTTGTAGGCAGTGAGAAAGGTCAATCCATAGCCTCCCCAAAGATTTTTTTCAAATTTTTTTGAATTCGGATGATTTTCTTGCTTATAGTCGGCTGAGTAACGGAAAGAAGCTGCGCGATTTCCGTGACCGTGTAACCGTCATAGGCATACAGGGTAATCAGTTCGATGTCTGACTGATTCAATTTCTTCAGGAATGAAGACAATCGGCAGTTATCAATTTCATCCATCCATCCGTATCGCCTGTCGGGATCTGTATCCCGTGCAGGACAGGTGAAATTCTCCAGATAGCGTTGGATGATCGGGCAGCTGGCATCATCGTTCTCAAAAGAATTCAGGCTCTGATTATGTTGGCTGTATATCCGATCCCGCTTGAAACTGTCCCAGTCAAATTTCTTCATCTTATCTATTGCTTCCTGTGACATGCCGGCAGCAGAATATTCTGCCGCAAGCTTTTCCCAATGGGCGTTAAACTTCTTCTTTTCATGTCCGTAATTGAACTTCATTTATGTGACCTCCAGTTTTTTGAAAGTTGATGGGTTTCAAAAAGCCGGAGGACTACGGGTACTTTGCTATGTAAGGCAGCCAGAAAAACATAAAGCCCTTTCCTTTCTGCCCGAAGGCAGATGGAAAGGGCTGAAAAAAAGAGCCGTATGAAATCGCAGACGTGCCGTGAAAAGGGTATAGTTTTGGCTATACCACAATTTCATACGGCACATGGGAAGTCAGCGATTTTCATCGGCTCCGGGGCACGGGTCTGCCAGCTCATAGGAGTGTCAGGCTCTGAAATATACAATATTCAGTTGTCGGTGCGGCCTGTCAGTAAACAGGCGGAGTTGTACGCAGAGTCAAATAATAGGTTCCTGCAATCCTGAAGCTAACGTTATAAATTGCTTCTTTTCCGCAGCGTTTGCACTGAGTCTGAATATGGCCGTGCGCGTCCTGGTACACAACGACGGTTTTGTGATTGCAGTAGGGACAGAAGTAGCTCTTGCTTTCCATACCCTTTACTTCGTCCTGCTCACCTCTGATTCTTCTCAAAACTTCAGGAGGGACGCCGTTGCTGAAATCCGGCTTCATGTCACATTCACCTCATCATCATTCGGAATGATGTCAAGCGGATCAGCGTACTCTGTCTCCGGGCGCTGGCAAATATAGCCGAGCTGACCCAGCCGAATAATCAAAGCAGTTCTTGATACGCCCAGCGTCTTCATCAGACTATTGATTGTTTCGCCGTCCCGATAGGCGAATCTCCGGCCATACCGGATCAGCGGTCCTTTGGGGTGGAAGCGGTACATCCAATAGTCAAGCGAAGTTTCCGGCATCAATAAAGCAGCGCCGAGAGAATTTGCCTGCCATTCGCACCATTCTTCCGCAGATTTCAGCTCATGGCAGGAATAGCTTGCCTTGTTTGGTAGCTGCTTCAAATAATTCAACTTCGCGCTGCCGCTGCTGTCCGTGCGAAAGATGACCTGATGCGCCGCCTCATGTGCGACTGTAAATCTGCGGCGGCCATTATTGTTCTCCAGCAGATCTTTTTCTACAAGCATGGAATCCTTTTTGACCGGCAGTATTTCTTTATGGCTGTTACGACAAAATTCAACATTAACGTCTTTGTACGTCGTGAGACCGAGTATCCTGCCGTCATCCGACAGCTTCATATATGAAACTGACAGATGTAGGTAATCTGCGGCCAGTTTGTCGATATTTGTGGCCATGTGATCTACTGCGTATTCCTCATGGAAACAGTCAAGAAGGATCGAATCCGCCAGTACTTCAATATCGTTTCTCGACCAGTAACTCAAATCTTATCTCCTCCATGTCAGGCAAATTATTCATTTGCTTCTACAAACCATTTGCCATCGTCGTTAAAAATATGTGTTTCTTTTCCGCTCACCATGATCGTATAACGGATTCCGCCGCCGCCGACTTTCGTCGCAGCGGCACGCCGGACATCCTTCAGCTTATCAACTTCATACCTGTGTCCGTCTTCCCAGGTAATGAAGAGCGGTCTTGTGTTGCCGTCCTTATCAACCTTGATTACAACATCCACGAATACTTTTCTCGGCATGATATGCCTCCGTTTCTTCCAATAGATCAGGCGTACATCATGCCGGGCATGGTGACATTCTGAGCGCCGATCTCGTGAACCTTGATATCGCCCATCAGGCAGGCATTATAAACCGCGCGTTTTCCGAAGCGACGCCGGATGTCCTCTATCGCTCCTTCGAGCTTATCCTGCTTCTCGCGCTTGACCGGATCGTCGAATATTGTCAGCTGCTCCGGACATTTTTCCGGGATGAGGCTGATCGCACGGACACAAAGAGCGCGAACCTTATTCTGCCAGCGGTAGTTGGACTTAAATAGCGCAAAGCACTGTTCTGCGATTTCCTTCGGGCTACGGGTAGCCACTTCCAGCGTATTTTGATACTGCTTGTAAAACAGGTCGTTATCCCTGAGCGTGATCTGTACGCCTTTTGCAAGGAAACCGTTGATACGAAGACGATGACCGACGTCCTGTGAGAGTTCCAGAATCACACGCCAGACTTCTTCATCATCCAGAAGATCAGATACGCATGTCACTCCGTGACCGACTGATTTAATCGGCGCTTCCCATCCATCTGTCATAACTCGGGAAGTGTCTGTCCCGGCCGCATAGTTCCAAAGAGCCAGGCCATTTACACCGAGCCAGTTCCTCAAAAACTGTGGTGATGTGGCTGCAATATCCCCGATGGTGTGGATACCATAGTTTGCAAGTTTTTTTGTTGTGGCAGGTCCGCAATAAAGAAGATCTGATGCAGGCAGCGGCCATACCAGTTCCCGAAAATTATCCTGTGTAATTACTGTCATGGCGTCTGGCTTTTTCATATCTGAGCCCAGCTTGGCGAAAATTTTGTTGAACGAAACGCCAACGCTGACAGTAAGGCCCATCTCGCTTTTAGTCGTTGCCCGTATTTCTTCGGCTACATAAACCGGATCAAGCCCGCAGCCAGTGAGATCAAGCCAGCACTCATCCATGCCATACGGCTCCATCAGCGGCGTGTAGCGGAGATAGATTTCATGGGCCAGGCGTGAATACTTGAGATACTGGTCGTACTGGGGCGGTACGACGATCAGATCACGGCAGCATTCCCTGGCCTGCCAAATTGCCATTCCCGTTTTCACGCCTGCCTTCTTCGCCAGTTGGGACTTGGCAAGCACAATACCGTGCCGCGTCTCCTGACTGCCGCAAACGGCAATTGCCTTGCCGCGCAGAGACGGGTCCAACATCGCTTCGACACTGGCATAAAAGCAGTTCATATCACTGTGCAAAATCATTCGTTCCATTGAAATACCTCTTGACAAAGTAGGCAAGTTTAATTAGTATATAGGAAATAGGTTTCCCATCTCTGTAAGTCACATTATAGGAAACAGGTTGCCCATTGTCAAGAGGAAATTTGAATAAATGGGATTTCAATTTCCCACAGGAGGTTACTTATGACATTCGGTGAAAAAGTGCAGGAGCTGCGCAAAAAGAAAAATCTCTCCCAGACTGAATTGGGAGAGAAAGTTGGTGTCTCGATGCGTACCGTGCGGGGCTGGGAAGTTGAAAGCCGTTTTCCAAAACAACGTGAAATATACACCCGGCTTGCAGAGGTTTTGGAATGCAATATCAACTATCTGATGGATGACAATGCTGCATTCATCACGGATGCAGCGGAAAAGTACGGCTATTCCGGCACAAAGCAAGCGGAGAAGATCGTTTCTGATTTTGGAAATTTCCTTGCCGCTGGCGGCGAGATCAGTGAGAGCGATAAAGATGCGGTCATGCAGACGCTTCAGGAGCTTTACTGGAAAGCTAAAAAGGAAAATGTTGAAAAATATACCCCCAAAAAGTACCGAAAAGGCAATAAGTCCTGAAAATAGTACAGGCAAGGGTTTATAGTGTTAAGTGCTCCCAGGTCGGCAAGGGGGCAATCCATGACCCCTATTTTGGGGAGGCGATCAGATGCTGATTAACAGTGAAAAAATCTATGCCAAAGCAAATGAGCTGACACGGCAGTGCGGAACCCGCGACACGCTCGAAATCGCACAGATGCTTGGTGTTGATGTGAGCTTTAGCGATAGTTTTAATAGCCTTCTTGGCATGTATGTATGCGACTGGAAACATCGTTTTATAGTGCTAAATGGCAATCTTGACCCATATATGCTTCAAATGGTCTGCGGGCATGAGGTGGGTCACGATACATTTCACAGAGACCTGGCGAAGAAAGGAATGCTTCAGGAATTCGTGCTGTTTAATATGAGAAATACAACCGAATATGAGGCAAATGCCTTTGCAGCGCATGTCCTGATTGATGATGACGAATTGCGCCAATATCTCTTTGATGGCTATGATGTCGTGCAAATTGCAAGTATGCTGAACACTCACATCAACCTTTTGCTCGTAAAACTGGCGGAGATGAATCGTCTTGGCTGCCACTGGAAACTTCCCTATATGCCGCCGGCAGATTTTCTGAGAAAAGTCAATCCATCGAATGAATGATTCCGATCCGGTCAGGTTGATGGATCAGGAAGGAACGAATCAATATGAAATTTGGTATGCGTAAACCGAGTCTGACAAAATCTTTCAGCGCAAGGACAAGAGGCCGCGCGACAAGGGCAATAAAGAAAGCTCTTATCCCCGGCTATGGGAAAAAAGGCATGGGAATCTTACATCCGAAGAAAGCGCTCTATAACAAGGTTTACCATAAAACCTCATTCAGCATTTTTGATCTTTTCAAATAAGTGTGTAAAACAAATGAAGGCCGGGCGGGATAATCCCGTCCGGCCTTCCTGTCTTCTCAGTGCTTTTCTCTCAAATTGGCATCCCTGCGCAGCGTATTCAGAGTGGATTCAATCAAGTCCTTGACAAGCCTGATTTCCAACTCGCTGCAGCCGTCAAGCATCTGCTGAATATCCTGCTCAAACTGCACTTTCGCATGAACCAGATTGTCACATAAGAGGTCGTCAACCGTAACAGACAGCGCGTTTGCAATTCTGACCATGGTGGTCAAACTCACTTTGGCCGTCCCAGTTTCAATATTGCTCATGTGCGAAGGAGATAATTCGACAAGGTCGGAAAGATGCTCCTGTGTCATATCCGCATTGATCCGGGCGATCTTGATTCGCTTGCCGATAGCTTTGTAATCCAGCTCCATACTCTCCCTCCTCCATAATAAAGTCATATCTCTCGATATTATTATTGTAACTACGGAGGGGGAACATTATAATAATCTATAAACGTAGAATACGCTTTTATAAAGGCGATGAAAAATAATATGCCGAGGCGATTGATTTATGACGGAAGCCGAGATGCGAAGCCATCGCTGCTGCTTTACCGGACACAGACCGGACAAACTGATACGCAGCAAAGAACAGATAACCAAAGACCTGACAGCAGCGATAGACATCGCAATTTCAGATGGGTATCGTACCTTCATTTCCGGCATGGCGATGGGCGTTGATATTTGGGCCGCACAGATCGTCTTGGAAAAGAAAACCGTCCTTCCTGGTCTTCACTTGATTTGTGCGCTTCCATTTCCGGGATTCGGTGATCGATGGTCTTCGCAATGGTCTGATGTGTATAACGAGATCATCCGGCAGGCAGACTTGGTAAAAAGCATATCTCCGTCATTCTCTTATGCCAGCTATCAGAAGCGAAACGAATGGATGGTGGATCATTCCGGCAGGGTTATTGCGGTCTATAATGGCTGCTCCGGCGGAACACGAAATACCATGATATATGCACAGCAGAACAATGTGCCGTGTATTTTGATAAGTGGTTAATATGGAAATGACCCAATTATTTCTTCTATCAAAAATTAGTGTGTTGAATTTTTCATAAAATCACTTGTGTAGCTTGACTTCCTTTCGCGCTCGAAATATAATATTGATAATTGAATTATCAGCAAACTTGCCGAAAGGCAGGGGCGCAAAGCTAAAGGGCCTGTTCCATTAGTGGATGGCAGCCAGTTGCCGTTGTTTGACTTGCCTTGCAGCTGATGCAAGGCATTTTTGTAATTTGTCACTTTCCGGAGGTTTGCTATGGAATTTATATCGGCAGAACAGACAGCGAAAAAATGGGGTGTATCTGCACAAAGAGTTCGAGAGTATTGCAGAGAGGGACGTATAGATGGAGCAAAGAGGTTTGGCCTCGTCTATATGATACCTAATGATGCCGAAAAGCCTAAAGATGCAAGGATAAAAAGTGGAAAGTATATAAAGAGAAAAGGACAAGTTGATTTATGAAAATTTTCGATAATGTCACAGAAATTGTCCGGGACGATATGGCAAAAACAATAAAGCGGAACAGCAGGGTCTCTGTTGCTGCGGCCTGCTTTTCAATGTATGCCTATAACGAGTTAAAAAAGCAACTGGAAGGAATTGATGAGTTTCGTTTTATCTTTACATCTCCTACTTTTATAAAAGAAAAGGTAGAAAAACAGAAACGTGAATTTTATATTCCGCGACTTTCCAGAGAACAAAGCCTATATGGAACTGAATTTGAAATTAAATTGCGTAATGAAATGAACCAAAAGGCTATTGCAAAGGAATGTGTAGATTGGATAAGTCGAAAAGCAAAATTCAAATCCAACACAACCGGTGAAAATATGGGCGGATTTATGACTGTAGACTCAACAGATGAGCAGGCAGCATATATGCCGCTGAATGGGTTCTCAACTATTGATATTGGCTGCGAGCGTGGTAACAACAGTTATAACATGGTCAACCGTATGGAGGCTCCGTTCTCGACCCAGTATATGCAGCTTTTTAATGCGCTCTGGAATGACAAAGAAAAACTGCAAGATGTTACGGATGCTGTCATTGAAAATATTACGACCGCCTACAATGAGAACTCACCAGAGCTGATATATTTTCTTACTCTGTACAATGTGTTCAGCGAGTTCCTTGAAGATTTATCAGAGGATGTTCTTCCAAATGAGGCGACGGGCTTTAAGCAAAGCAAAATATGGAATATGCTTTACGATTTTCAGAAGGATGCTGCCCTTGCCATCATCAATAAGCTTGAAAAATATAATGGCTGCATTCTTGCGGATAGTGTCGGACTCGGTAAGACTTTTACTGCATTGGCAGTTATTAAATATTATGAGAATCGGAATAAATCGGTTCTTGTTCTCTGTCCCAAAAAATTATCTGAGAACTGGAATACATATAAAGATAACTATGTAAATAATCCAATAGCAGCCGACCGGCTACGGTATGACGTGCTTTTTCATACTGATCTTTCCCGTGAGCACGGTTCGTCTAACGGTCTTGATCTTGACCGTCTTAATTGGGGTAACTATGATCTTGTCGTGATTGATGAGTCGCATAATTTCCGAAATGGTGGAGAGGTTTCCGGAGAGGATCAGAAAGAAAACCGTTATCTTAAACTGCTTAATAAAGTCGTGCGCGCCGGTGTCCGTACAAAAGTCCTGATGCTCTCGGCTACTCCGGTCAACAATCGCTTCATTGACTTGAAAAATCAGCTGGCACTTGCCTATGAAGGTACGCCTGAATTGATCGATGAAAAGCTCAATACTTCCAAGTCTATTGATGAGATATTCAGACAGGCACAAACAGCGTTTAACGCATGGAGCAAGCTGCCAATAGAACAAAGAACAACAGATACGCTACTAAAAGCACTTGATTTTGATTTCTTTGAAGTGCTTGATTCCGTTACCATTGCCCGCTCCAGAAAACATATAGAGAAGTATTACAATACAGAGAAGATCGGTAAATTTCCGGAGAGACGTAAGCCCATTACCAAGAGGCCAAGCCTTACTGACCTTCCGAGTGCAATCAACTATAATCAAATTTATGAACAGCTTTCGCAGCTGCAATTGGAAATATATACGCCTTCAGTATATATCTTTCCGAGCAAGATGCAGAAGTATATTGACTTGACACACAACAAGGGCAATAACCTGACACAGTCTGGCCGTGAAGAGGGCATCCGCAGACTTATGAGCGTAAACCTTCTAAAACGGCTGGAAAGTTCTGTCGCTTCTTTTCGGCTTACCCTTGGCCGCATACGTACATTTATTGTAAAGACAATAGATGCAATCGACCAGTATGAAAAAAATGGCAGCACAAATATCGATATGTATGAAGCCGAGGTTTCTGATTTTGATATGGAAGATCAGAACACGGATTATTTTACAGTTGGGAAAAAAGTCAAAATTGACCTTGCAGATATGGATTACAAGAGCTGGAGAAATGTACTTCAGCATGATGCAGATACCTTGGAACTTCTGATATTGATGGTAGCGGATATTACGCCTGAGCATGACACAAAACTCCAGACATTATTGAAACTGATCTCGGAAAAAGTTGAGAATCCTATAAATCTCGGGAATAAAAAAGTTCTGATCTTTTCAGCGTTTTCGGATACGGCGGAATATCTCTATGAGAATATCAGTCTGTTTGCCATGCAAAAATATGGTCTGCATTCAGCTATGATCAGCGGCACTGTTGAAGGCAGGACAACGCTAAAAGGATTAAAACCGACTTTCAATAACATTCTGACCTGCTTTTCACCTGTATCAAAAGACAGAGATGTCCTGATGCCTGGTAGCACAAAGGATATAGATATTCTGATTGCTACCGATTGTATTTCAGAAGGTCAGAATCTACAGGATTGCGATTATTGCGTTAACTATGATATACATTGGAATCCCGTACGCATTATCCAGCGTTTCGGACGTATTGATCGTATTGGCAGTCATAACGCACAGATACAGCTTGTAAACTTCTGGCCGGATTTGGATTTGGATGAGTATATAAACTTAAAAGCGCGAGTTGAGACTCGAATGAAAATATCAGTGATGACTTCTACGGGTGACGATAATCCAATCAGCCCGGAGGAACAGGGCGATCTGGAGTATAGAAAGCAGCAGTTAAAAAAGTTGCAGGACGAAGTCGTTGATATAGAGGATATGTCGAGTGGCATTTCAATTATGGATCTCGGCTTGAATGAGTTCAGACTCGACTTGCTGGAGTATATCAAGACACATCCGGATCTGGAGAAAAAACCGTTTGGGCTTCATTCTGTGGTTGCGAAAACACAGGAACTGCCGGAAGGCGTAATTTTTGTTCTGAAGAACCGCAACAATGGAGTAAATATCGACAGCCTCAACCGAATCCATCCGTTTTACATGGTGTACATTGGCATAGATGGAGAAATCGTCTGTGATTATTTGAATCCAAAGAAATTATTGGATACTGTTCGCCTTCTCTGTCGTGGTAAGTCGGAACCAATTAAGGAATTATGTCAGAAATTCAACGCAGAGACAGACGACGGACGCAACATGGCGCAGATGTCAGAATTGCTATCGGAAGCAATCAACTCTATTATGGACGCGAAGGAAGAAAGCGATATTGATAGCCTATTCAGAAACGGAGGAACCTCTGCCCTGCTTTCGGAGGTTTCAGGGATCGATGATTTTGAACTGATCTGTTTCCTGGTTGTAAAATAAAAGGAGAAGCTTATGTTAGCCTTGCCAAAGTCAACGGAATTCAATAAGCGAATCCCGAAACAGAAATTTTATGATAACCTGAACGTCAGTCCAACGCTGAAACGCAGTTTCATTGACCAAATTAAAGTAATTTACTGGGCGAACAAGATTGCTGCATCTACGGTGAACCTTGCTGAGGGTAAGGATGTTACGGAAATAGAGGTCTTTGAAGTAAAACTCAATATTCCAACGCTGGATGAGGCTGTACTGAAGCAGATAGACCGGGAGATTCCATACCATATCTTGTTTATTTTAGAGTATGAGAACCAATTTCAGGCATGGATCGGATATAAGGAAGCAGCGGGCTCCGGAACTGCCGCTTTTAAGGTCAATAAGTATTACCACACAGAGTGGATGCTCGAGGATGAGCTTCCTATAAAGCTTGAAGGACTAAATATCCAGACGGTTTACGAGAATTTCGTGCGGCAGATTGCTGGAGAAGCCCTGCAGAGCAGTCAGACGGAGTCACTAAAAGAATCTGTTGAACGAGACAAGCAGGCAGAAGGTTTACAAAAACAGATAGATAAACTGCAAACAAAGATCCGGCAGGAAAAACAGCTGAACCGACAGATGCAGATGAATGCTGAACTTAAAGATCTTAGGAAAAGTTTGGAGGCGCTGGAATAGTGGAACATGATCAAGAAGTAATGAAAATTCTGGCGCGCCGTACCGCCTCAGGCACATTACGCAGCCGTGAAAGTAATACTGTAGAGTTTAAGCAGTCTTTTAACAAGGGCAATACACCTGCCTATGCGAAAACGATGGCAGCATATGCCAATAATAGTGGCGGATATATTATTTTTGGTATTATGGACGCACCAAGAAATATCATCGGCCTGAAAAATGATAATTTTGATAATTTGAAGCAGGAACAGTTCACAGATGCGCTCAATGCCCTTTTTGCACCTGCGATTGAGTGGGAAATGGGAACTGTTACGCTCGCAGAGAAACAGGAAGATGCGAACGGCACCCTGGTTACAGACCTCAAAAAGATCGGTTGGATATACGCTTCTGAGTCTGAATTCAAACCGGTTATTGCTCAAAAAGACAATAACAGTGAGAATATTTCTGCTGGAGACGTATTTTACCGATACAGAGCAACAAACGGAAAAATTAAGTCAGCTGAAATGGAACGCATTATTGAAGAGAGAATCACACGAGAGCGAGAAAATCTTCTCAAAGTGCTTGAGGTAATACGAAAGAGTGGTACCGCTAATCTTGGTATCGTAAATTACAGCAGCGGGAAGTTTTCTACACCTTATGGTGTCGACGTAGCCTTTGATCGAAAACTGGTAACCCAGGTACTGAAGAAAGCAAAGTTTATCAAGGAAGGTAGTTTCAATGAAACGGATGGTATTCCGGTAATAAAGGTTAGAGGCAACATCGACTTGGCTGAAGAGGTACCGGTACCAGAAGGAAATCCGGATGATACACATCCATATCTTCAGAAGCAGATGGCAGAAAAGCTTGGCATTAGTACCCAAGACTTATATGCACTAATATGGTATTTCAAGATGAAGGAATCGAAAAAATATCATTTGCCTATAACAACATCACAACAAAGTCAGGTTCATAAATTCTCAACCTTTGCTCTTGAATTTTTACAAGAGAAGTTGAAAGAACTGAATTCGGATGAAAAGGACTTCAACAAGATACGTGCAGCATATAAGAACCGGAATAAAAAGCAGGGAGAAAAAGTAAATGGATAAGATGAGAATGGAATCACTGAACATGACCGAGCAGAACGTAGAGAAAATTGCCGCGCTGTTCCCCAACTGTATAACAGAAACGAAGGATGAGCACGGCAAGCCGAAGAAGGCTGTCAATTTTGAAATGCTAAAGCAAATGCTTTCAGATGGAGTAATTGACGGCGACGAAGCTTATGAATTTTCATGGGTTGGAAAGAAAGCCTCTATTGTGGAGGCCAATAAACCAGTAAGGAAGACGTTGCGCCCGTGTAAAGAAGAAAGTGTGAATTGGGATAGCACCGAGAATCTGTACATAGAAGGCGATAACTTGGATGTCTTAAAGCTTCTTCAGGAGAGCTATCTTGGTGCCGTTCGTGTGATTTTTATTGATATAATCTTGCAGAGTTTGATACAATTTAATTTTTCCTTTGACATTCTCCCGCTTGCAGGGTAAGTTGGGTTATGCAGGGTAAGTTTGAATGCGCCGGTGAAAACCGGTTGATTTTTTATGTAGGAGGTGCCTTATGGCTGGTGGTTCAAGACAGCAATATAAACAATTCACTATCGACAACATTGAAGATGCCTGCCTTGCATTGGAAACACTAATCACCAATGTTATTATAAATCTGCGCCGATACAAAAAATATTCAGCGGAAGTAGTTGAACTATTGAAGAATGCAGACTCGGAGTATATCCCCGCCGATGCTTATGAAGCGGTGAATGACAAACTCCTATATAGGCAACATGAAATATTGAAGTTTACGGCGGATCATCAAAGTAGTTCATTCTCGTACATTGACTTGAGAAAAATGTTGGAGAAGAGAGGCTTTCTTAAAAATCAACTTTCTGAAGATATGACGCGATTACTAAACGAGTTGCTGGACGTTAGAAACTGGACATTCCATAATCCTCAATCACTAATGGTTGCTGCGAAAGAAGCCATGGAAAAGAATATTCCCGATGCTTTAAAGAGCATAGCAAAGGTCACGCCGCAATTAAATCCGATTCCCGTCCCGGTTGTTGACAAATACGAGTTGCTTATGCTTGCTTCGCTGGCAATTCATACGGAAGAGCGCATTGAGCAGTTTGGTTCTGTTCTTCAAGCGATGAAAACAGATTATCAAGAAATGTATGATTCAATTGAAAATAAGCCATTCTTGCTCTCTCCGGGTGGCTTTTCATCGACAGTTCAATATATTGATCGCCACGGTGTATCACGACTAACTGATATGAGCAGCGACATCTCTCAAATATCGATGGCGATTCAAAAATCAAAATATGATGGAACTGATGAAAAATTCAAAGAGTGGGTAGTCCGTTTTAATGGTGAAAGCACCGAGGAGGGGCCTTCAGAATGAAAAATGGATTAACAAAGAAGCAACTTGCAGACTATGAGCAGTTCTGCCGGGACAGAAACAGCGGACGCATCCTGACGCCGGATGGCCTGCGACTGATTTGTGCTGCGTGCAATTACGACGCGGAAGCTATCGGAAAGCAGATGCTCGAAACGCTGGCAAAGATAGGCTTAGGGGAAAGAAAAAATGCTGAATGAAAAAATGTATGCAGTGGCATCCGAGATTGAGCGAATTGCGATTCACATTTTGCCCACAGATTATCAGACGTTTTTATTTGGCGGCAAAGTGAAACTGCGAGACATCATCTTGCAGATCCTATTGGACTGCAGCGAATACGCTTACTCCCAGAGTGCCGAAACATCGTCGTTACGGAGTTATAGGAAACAGGCTAAGGATGAGTACAATGCTGGAGATGCTATGAGAATGCGGCTCCAACGTATGGCAACAGACATGAATGAAAAAAATGCGATACTAAATGACTACATTACACAGTATCATGGCGTGTCTATGAAAACGCCTGCGTTTAGCAAAGATCATAACGAAAAACAGTATGCAGTGAATGACTTGGAATTTATGGAACTAATTAGCATGGATGAGATCAATCTGCTGAAGGTGATTCTGGACCGGAAGTTTCTCTCCCCTAAGTTTTATAACGACGAATTCAAATTATGTTCAAATAGCTATGATTCGGCATGCGCAAAAATGCAATCCGAATGTGCTCTCGGACAAGAGAAGATGGTCATAAATACTCTGACAATGTTCTCGCTTGAATGGCGATTTAACTTTGACTTTCTCTATGAAATTGTGGACGTAATGCAGAAGAACAATGTCGTAGAAATACCTGACATGGTCGATAGAATTACGGCATTCTGTTATCAACCCACCATAACAACGGCCTTGTCATGTTATAAGGACTGGCCATTTCTTCCTACGATCACAGTGACAAGTCGGGCGGTTTTTTTACGAAAAAGGTTCGTTTCGGATATTGCGGCGACATCACATGGACAGGAATATGACATTGAGCAAATGAAGTTTTTGGAAGCCCTTTATCTCATAACGATATTACGTGCTGCAATTATCTATGAGGATTTGCCACTGCAGGACTGGTTCTGTAAGAGGACCAGCATTGACGATTGGGCATCAGTTTGCGAAGAATATGATGTCTTTCAAGCGTTTATTCCTGATAAAGATTGGACAAACAAGAAAATCCGTTATGCGAAAAATGTTTATAAAAAAATGACGTTTGATTATACGGCTCCATAAATGCAAAAACCGCTATTTTTGTTCTGAACACGAAGAATCGATTCTGGTAAGCTAAGGCTACAACCAGAAAGGAGACGGTTCTTATGAAGAAGATCAATGAAGAAAAGGGCTTGCTGGCAAAATTGGCGAGCGGGGCACTGGATGGCCTGGTCGGCGACGAAAAGATCTACCACGGGTACAAGGATGTTTACTGCGGGAAGTATATCAAGGGCGGTGAACCGGTGTCTTACCGTGAGGGTGAATCCAGCCGGTTCTTTAACGGAAAAGAGAACGAGCGCATTGCCGGAAAGCGCGAGGAGGATCACTACGATACCGACGAGCGCAAGCTGGATTTCCTGCAAAGATACGGATGGTTAACCGATGATGAAGATGTCAGAGCCTACAGTGCAAAGTTCAAACCCAAAAAATAACTAAAGACTCCTCGCCGCCGTAATGGTAGCGAGGAGCTCTGCTTATCCGGGATTATGCTTTTATCTCGGTCCCGTCCTTGAAGGTGACCCGCACATCGTCCTTGCTGTGGACCGTGATGAAATCCACAAGGCTGACCCAGAGCATTGGGTCGAACTCTGTGATCATGCTATCCAGCGACTGCAGTTCTTTCAGGAAATCCTCAATTGTCGCTTGCCGAGTGGCTTTGTCACTTATGGTTACTGTGACCGTGTCCAGCCGAGCTTTGGCTTTGTTGAACCGAGCGGTCAGCCCGTCGTAGCGTTTCTGGTATTCCGTCTGATCGAGCGCTACATGAGCGTTTTCCTGAATGCACTGCTGCAGGAGCTCGGAGACCACCAACAGTTCACTTTGCAGCTCATCCCGCTCTGTAGCCAGCGCCGTTGTGTCGAAGGCTGCGCTCTTGGCAAGCTCGAATGTGCTGATGATGTCGTCCCTGTCCGTGAGCAGCTTGTTGACCGCCGATAGGTAGTAACGCTGAATATCCTCCTCCGTAAGATGCGGAGTACCGCATTTTTCGTCGCCGCCGAACTTATGATTGCACTGCCATATCGTGCAGCGGTATTTGTCGGTGGAGTGCCAGACCTTTGAACCGTACCAGTTTCCACACTGTCCGCATTTTATCTTGCCGGAGAAAAGGTGAACGCCGCTGTGATGGCTGCGGTTCTGCCCGCGTCGCGCCAACTCGCGTTGCACCATATCGAAAACATCAGGCTGGATAATCGCTTGATGATTATTCTCAACATAATATTGTGGTATCTCGCCCTCGTTGGGCTTTTTCTTTTTTGTGAGAAAATCCACGGTATAGCTCTTTTGTAGCAGCGCATCGCCGCGATATTTCTCATTCGTGAGGATGCTCCGCACTGCACCGGCGTTCCAGCGCTCTTTGCCGCCCGGCGAGAGTACACCGTCAGCGGTCAGCTTGGAAGCGATGCCGAAGGGTGTCATGCCCTGTAGGAACATACTGTAAATGCGTCTGACTGTGGCTGCTTGTTCCGGATTAACGACCAGATTGCCATCCTCGCCTCGGTCGTAGCCGAGAAACCGATTGAATGGCACAGTGACCTTTCCGTCCGCGAATCGTTTTCTTTGTCCCCATGTACAGTTTTCAGAAATGGAGCGGGATTCCTCCTGCGCCAGTGAGGACATTATCGTAATGAGCAGTTCGCCCTTGCTGTCGAGCGTCCAGATGTTCTCCTTCTCGAAAAATATCTCGATACCTTTTTCTTTGAGCTTGCGAACGGTTGTCAGGCTGTCTACGGTGTTGCGGGCGAAACGGCTGACCGATTTTGTAACAATAAGGTCAATTTTTCCGGCGAGGGCATCGGCTATCATACGTTTGAAGCCTTCGCGGTGTTTCGTGTTCGTGGCACTGATACCTTCATCGGGATAGACCTCCACGAACTCCCAGTCCTCACGACTTTTGATGTAGTTGGTGTAATAATCAACCTGCGCCTCATAGCTGGTATGCTGCTCCTCGCTGTCGGTGGAAACGCGGGCATAACCGGCTGTGCGGCGTTTTTTGACTTCGTTCAGCGGCGCTGCGGTGAAGCGTGTCAGTGTCGCTGGAATTGTGGTTACCGTTTTGGCCATTTCTTTTCGCTCCTTATCTGCTTCATCCTTTCTCCTACGGCAGCTCGGCGTTCCTCCGTCCAGCTATCCCGTATGGCTTGAGATTGTTTGACTCTGCGCTCCTCGGTCCACTTCGTGCCGTGACGCTTGTCATGAAATTCTCTGGATACTTCATGCCCGTCGCGGAAATGGAAGGTGACCGTGTTATCAAGGATGGTAGCGTATTCCATTTGCTCGTCCATCACGGCTTCATCGTACTCTGCCAAACCGAGCACATCAGTCACAAGCGTTTTCATGGTATCATCCTTGATCGAAATCTTATCGCAGGTGCCGGACGGCGCTGTGCAGTACCATGAGCGTGTTTTCGTCCCGTCCTTCAAGGTGGTGGATTGGCAGCGATAATTTGAGCCGCACCGACCGCACTTAATAAAGCCGGTGAACTCGTAGTAGGTATTCTTATTCGGATTGGTGTCTTTGCGCTTGTGTCGTTCGCCCCAAAGCCGCCGTCGTTCAGGTGTCCACCAATCCTTTTTAGCAGTGGATTCCCACTCCTTGGAGATAATGCGCCCATCGTAAAAATGGAACACGAGCACATTCGCTGACGGCACCACGATCTTTTCAATTTGCTCGGCAAAAGTATCTGCGTCAAACTCGTCCAGCCCAAGCGCCTCTGCTGCAACACGCTCCAGAATGTACTCCGGTAGGTCGCTGACCTTACAGTCGTGGGGCTTTCCTTCTTTGCGATTGGCGCATACCCACACTTTGAATTTCCCGTTTGTCCGACTACGCGTCGAACGGTGAAATGGCCTGCCGCAGGCTTCACAGACGATTTTACTTGTGAAGCAGGTCGTGTTAATCGTCCAGTTTGCAAACACGCCAAGCTCCCGACGCCGCGCCACTTCCGCTTGGACTGCGTTATAGGTCTCCATGTCGATGATGGCTTCATGTGTGTTCTCGACCCAGTACTGCGGCAACTCGCCGCGATTGATACGGCTTTTCTTACTGATAGGGTCAACGGTATACTCTTTCTGGAACAGCAGGTTTCCGGTATAGGTGTTGTTCCGGAGAATCTGCCGGATTGACGTGTTGCCAAAATGCATCCCCTTATAGGATTTTACGCCCATCGCTTCAAGCTGTTTTTCTGTGGTCTCGGCCGATAGACCCTTCAGGAAGTTGTCGTAAATCAACCGCACAATTTTCGCTTCCTCTGGCTCAATGACCAGCGTGTCGCCCTGCCACCGATAGCCGTAGATATCCGCCTCATGCTCAGCAAGATATTTTTTTGAGTAGCCCGACTTTTTATAGCCGTCATAGACCGCGCGCGTGCGAGCGTAATTGGCGATATGCGTTTCCAGGACAGCGATCTCCGCCATACGTTTTTCTGCCGACTTGATCTGCGCCGCCAAGGTATTGTAGCGATCAACCGCTTCGGCAGTTTTTGCGGCAAGGTCATCATATTGCAGTAACTTTTTTTCGGTGAGGTAGTTGACCGTTTTGGCCATTTCCTTGAGATTGTACTTGCCGGCATATCGC
>Ga0183101_1000400_pt7 | contig 20366 bp, 15 predicted proteins | sample Biomet3_FD_127790 | JGI IMG/M metagenome (GOLD analysis project Ga0183101, IMG submission 127790) | Microbial communities from bioreactor (seeded with sewage sludge) at LBNL, California, USA - Biofuel metagenome 3 | ecosystem: Engineered > Bioreactor > Anaerobic > Unclassified ...
TGCCTTCTTTCCATGTTCTAAAAAATATTAATATGTTTTAAAATAATTTTATCTGAATGTCACTCTACTTGATGCTCACTTTGCACATTCTGCTTACATAATATCCCCTCAATAATTTTCTGTTCAACGTCTCTTGTAACGGCAACTTCATCCAAGATTTTTTCAATATCCGCTGCCTTTATCTTATTAAAATCCTTCTCCAAAGGTGTGATAAAGACCCCTCCCATATCAACGGAAGCGGGTGAAAGCAAGATGTTTGCATCTCCCTCGGCATCATAACAAGAAGGTCTGTGCCTGCCGCGTGCAAAAGTTACAATATACCAGGTGCCCGTATCATACCAGCAAAGGATATTAAACATTGGCTCCCACTCTCCGTCCCTGAAAACTTTGCTCTCTATATTCTTTACAATAGCGGGATCAAAACTAGGATCTCCCTTGCCCTCGATTCTGGAAAATGCAGCATATATTTTTGCACAGGCTGCAGTTGCAAGCTTTTTATTACCCGCCTCAATCAGTAAAGCTCCGTTTATATAATTCTCTATCAAAGAAAGCCTTAAGAAGTTGTCACTCGGTTTTAGCTCATCCTCTTTTTTATTGTAAACTCCGCGTTTTAAAATTTCTTTTGTGCGGAAATTTTTGAGCTTAGCCTCAAGCGGAAGAAATCCCTTGCTGCCTGCCTGAAAATGAAAATGGTCCGGCGCGGAAGCTCCGCATTTGGGACCATTATAGAACAGTACAAAATCCTTAAGAACTTTTGCAAGACTCATCATATCATCCAGCCTTGTGGAATCAATCTCCTGCCTGGAATGAACCGTGCACGGAATTGTAAGGTGCCTCGGAAAGATCGGGAACGGATTTACAAGAACAGTATAGTCAGTTGCAACACCGTGAAATCCAATGCCTTTCTGAACTGCCGGTCTATTGGCGGCACACAAAAAGCACTTACGCTCCTGTATAGTTTTTGGGTCAACCTTTGCGCCGGAAGAAACAATGCGCGCAGGGTTAAACTGTACTTTAACGGCAATTCCGGGATTCTGCTTTGTCTCTGCCTTGCCGGTTAATCCCGTCTTGCCAACCGCCTCTACCCTGCCGGCCCCAAAATTTGCCTGCTCACTTTTGCGTATCCATAACGTCTTAACCTTAACGTCTTTAAGGGCGTCATAATTTTTCCTTGCAAGCTCCCACTCCTTAAGCTGACTCTCAAAAAGTTCATCAACAGCCGCTGCATTCAATACCACGTGTTCAAAATTTTTCCCCATCACATAAAAATTTTCTACTCTCTTTAATAGTTATCTGTCGCGACAGATATTACCGGAACTCGGGTAGTTATTTATTATTTTTATTCATTGCAACGCGCGCCTGTAGCTCCCAAGTGCGTATTCTGTCCTTGTACAAATTATTCTTATTTGTTTTCTCAACGCTCAAAGAAGCATCGGAATTGCCCTCCCATCTGCGACAGCAATAAAGCGTTTCAAAAGAGCGTCCAATTGCATACTCGCGACAGATTCTAAGTCCTACCGCATAGTCCTCCCCGTAACTTGTATTAGGAAGATTTATGTTGCGGATAAAAGGAGTGAAGAATGCTCTAGGCGCCCCAAAACCATTAATTCTCAACGCATTATTGTGTCCGTTCTCCTGAGTATACTCTTTGTGGTCAATGATTCCCGGAGGAATTGTCTCCATCTTAAAGTTTGTCATTGCATAAGCGCCAACAAACATCCCGCAATTCTGCTTGTAAAAATTATCAACTATTATCTGAAGAGAATTTTCAGAATAATAAACATCATCAGAATCCAGCTGGATTGAAAACTTTCCGCAATTAGGGTTGTGAATTCCAAGATTCCAGCAGCCCCCTATGCCCAAGTCATTTCTATCGGGAATAATGTGGACAACACGCTTGTCATTTTTAAACTCGTCAATAGCCTCTTTGGTGCCGTCAGTAGAGTGATTATCAATGATTAACACATTGTATTTAAACTTGGTCTGCTGATTAAGAACAGAGTTAATTGCATCACGCACCGTCTTAACACGATTGTAAACCGGAATGATAACCGATGCCTCAAACTCAAACTTCTCCTTGCCAAAAGGAACCTTCTTGGTGCGGCGCGGCAGATATCCTCCGATTTTCTTAAGATGGTCAGTACAAGCCTTTTCCATCTCCACCTGAACCTCACGATTCTTGGGGTCCACATAATCAAACATCTTCTGTCCGCTCTTGCGTGTATCCTCCTCAATCTCAGAATACAAGAACTCATTAATATGAACAAGCGCGCCCTTCTGAGAAACTTTGAGCCTTAAGTCATACAGCCCCGCAAACTTGTAATTGGTCTTCATCGTCTTGACGGCCGCCTTCAAAGCGCTTGTTTTATACAACAATACAGAGCCAAAATCAAAATCATCCCTTAGGCTCCCAAACTGGTAATCAATTACAGGCTTTGCAACTTTGGCCATCTGCTTTTTGCCGGCCGGCTGTCCTGCTTGCTGTGACGGCGTATCGCATTGATATTCAAATGAATAATGATCAGCGTAAACCATGGCCGCACCTGTATCCTTAGCCACATTCACCATCCGTTCAAGGCTCAAATAGCCCATATTCAACGTGGTTTCTTTAGTGTAGATTAACGTATAGTCGCAATCAGAATGCGCCGCAATCTTCTTAATAACGGTACTCTTGGCCATAGGCTCCTTAACCGCATCCAGCAAAATAATCTTAGACACCATAGGACAGGCCTTAAGACTCTCCATAGTCTTAATCACCTGCTGCTTAGACGTGTAGGGAATAAAACAATTGATTTTTACGCTCATGATATTCTATTTATATGATTAATTTTCTTTCGATTTTTCCGGCTTTCCCATTCCGTTTCTCTTGCCGTTTTCCAACGCGGCAAGGCGCTTTTTCACAACGCGTAAAATTAGCAATTTTTAAGGAATATCACAGACCTGCAATCAAGCGGAGCAGCGCCCGGCCTCTTACGCTCTGAACCTTACATGGCACAGAAGAAAATACGACAAAATAAACAAGCTTGGGAGAAACATAATTAATGAACAGGACCGGATCAGTCAATAAAAAAAGGCTGATAATTATTTTATTATCAGCCTTGTGGAGAACAAGGGAGTCGAACCCTTGACCCCCTGCTTGCAAAGCAGGTGCTCTAGCCAACTGAGCTAGTCCCCCAGATGTAGTCCCGCGCGGAGTTGAACCGCGGACCCCCACATTATCAGTGTGGTGCTCTAACCAACTGAGCTACGAGACTGTGTTAAAGACACCTTCTACCGGTCTCTCCGCAAAAGCGGGATGCAAATATAAGTACTTTTTTTGTTCCTGCAAATTTTTTTACCCTTATGCTATTTTACTATTTTTGCACAGCGCAATCGGACAATTGTGCTCAATAATGTGACGATGACATGAAAGTACAATTGAGATGATGAGATGGAGAAGAGGTGAAGTTTATTACAATATGGATAAAACCGTCGAGAATAAAACAGGAAACATGGTAAGCTACTGGGAAATATTTAAGTGCTTCTCCAAGATAGGAGCATTTACACTGGGAGGCGGATATGCTATGATTCCAATTATTCAGAGGGAGGTTGTGGAGAAGAAAAAATGGATCGGGCTGCAGGATTTTATGGATGTACTCGCGATAGCCCAGTCTGCACCCGGCGTTATGGCGGTGAATATCAGCATTTTTCTGGGATACAAACTGCGCGGCAATAAAGGAAGCATAGTGGCTACGCTTGGGAGCTGCCTTCCATCATTCATCATTATCTTGCTGATTGCAATATTTTTTGCCGGCTTCAGAGACAATCCCATTGTTGTAAAAATTTTCAAGGGGATCCGTCCGGTTGTAGTTGCGCTTATTGCAGTACCGGTTGTTGATATGGTAAAGGAGTCAAATCTAAATGTTTATAGGGCTTTGCTTGCTGTCGCGACGGCTGTTGCAATTGTTTTTTTGAGGGTATCGCCTATTTATATTTTGCTTGTTGTAGGAGTATTTTTCTTCATGGGAAGATACTTTGGAGATAAAAAGAAAAAGGAACAAAGTAGTAGTAATCATATAGATAAAGAAGGAGGGGAGAGATGATTTACCTGCAACTGTTCTGGGTGTTCTTTATCATCGGACTTTTTACGTTTGGCGGAGGGTACGCAATGCTGTCACTGATTCAGAGTGAGGTGGTTATAAAGCATGCGTGGATTACCGCGGAGAAGTTTACGGACATTGTTGCAATATCCCAGATGACCCCGGGGCCTGTCGGGATAAACAGCGCAACTTATGTGGGCTACACTGTAACAGGCAATGTATTTGGCTCACTGCTGGCAACTTTTGCGGTTGTGCTGCCGTCATTTATTCTGGTGCTTACAATCTGCCACCTTTATGTGAAGTTTAAAGAGAGCAACTTATTTGCCTCTCTAATGAAGACTCTGCGGCCAATTGTGATAGGCATGATTGCCGCCGCCGCAGGAATTCTAATCACAAAGGAGAATTTTTTTGACTGGACCAGCTGGGTTCTTTTTGCAGGTGCCTTTGCCGCATGTCAATGGCTGAAAACCAACCCGATATGGGTTATCATCACAGGCGGAGTGATAGGGTTAATTATCTATTGATTTGCTGCGGCAGCAAACGGTTTGCACAAAAAAAGAAAACAAACTTAGTTTACCATGTAAATTTTACTTGGAAAACACATGCAATATGTTCATAAATTAGAACTTAAGCATAAGTTCTATTACAAACTTATCCTGCTCACCCTTTGGAATTACTGCATTTTCTCTGTAGAAATAATCCTCATAATTAAGACGCAGATCTGCAGTAAACGGTTTGCCCATACTTAGCGTGATGCCGTAAGTGGCTCTGCTTCTGTGATAATTTGTTATTGCAAGTGTTTGGGTCCCGACAGTGCCGGTTGCAGATGTGCCGGAATGTGTGGCCAACACTTTGCCGTTGCTGTGATCTTGCATATAATCATAACGCACTAAGAATGAGATTTTTTTGAAAAGATATTTTGATGCATCGGAGTTGCCGTCAGGGGTATTGCCGTTTGACGACGAGCCACTCAGTAATGCAAGGCGGCAGAATTTAATTGGCAAATCATAATTGGCAAAAGCGTTCACGCAATTAACATCACGGAAAGCATTGTGTGCATAGTGATAATACAGATACTCAGTCTCTACGTGCAGACGCTCGCCCTGATAATATCCGCCCGCATCAACCATGTAAAATCTTACAGAGTCCGGTTTGCGGTCTTGAATGCCACATGTGAAAACCCAATGCTTGCTTACAAGGAACTGAGCCTTAAATGTATGCAACAGCGCAACGTGCCAGTTCTTCTGCTCGGAAAAACTTGCGCCATTGTAAATGCCTGCCTGCAAGATGATTGGGAACGGAGTGTTGCTGAATGTGTAACCAAGCATCATGCCCACATCTCTTAAACCGCCGTATTTTGCAATGAAGGATCTGTTTGCAAAGAACTGATTGGCAGGACTTCTGTGAGCATCAAGAGTTGAAGGAATTCTCATCTGTCCGGCCGTCAATTCAAAACCTTTAAATGGAGTAAAGTGTATATATGCATCGACAGGTTTTACTGAGCCCTCATCAGAAAAATCTACCTGAATGCGATAATCAAAAATAGGAGTAACTCTCCCAGTCATGTCAATACGAGCGTGGCGGACTTCAAATCTGCTCAATCCTTCCGTCTCTGATTTTGAAGAACCAGCGCCGCTTGAAGCGCTCCCTCCCTTTTCCCCACCACGCGGTTCATACTCAAATCTTGCATTAACAACCCCGTGAAAATGAGGCATATACTGAGATTCCAAAACTTTCTGAAGATTGATCTGCCGGGTATCGGCAGATGTTGTTTGTGTTGCGGTTGCCTGTTTCTGCACTGATATATTGATTGTATCCTTTTGCGCAGATGCCGCAGGGGAAGTCACTATGATAAAAACTGTCGTGATACAAAAAACAAATATTGCAATTGTGATATGTGAAATTATTCTTACGTGCTTCATTATGAAAATTTTCTTGATAGGGTTGTTGAAAAAGCCAATATTATACGGGCGGCAAATACGGCAAAATCCGTTGCCAAATAACCGTAACGCTCTGCTAAGCTGCTAGGTAACGGTGATCTATTTTACCTGCCTTTTAAATTTATACAACCTTTTCATTTGAAGGCTCACCGACAGTTTTTTGCTCCGCCTCAATCTTGGCAGCCTCAGCGGCAGCAGCAGCTTTCATAAGTCTCTTGACCTTAACATATTTCACGTCCAAAATAATCTCCGCGACGCCAAACAAGATCAAGCCAAAGCCAAAAAATATCGTTAAAAGTTTGATGGCGTCTTTTGACCTAAAGAAGAAAATAACACCGATAATCAGAGCTATAACAGGCAAAGTATAAACCAGCACCTCGTTTTTGCCGCCCTTTGTAAATCTGTAAGTATGAATAAGTTGTGCTATACCATAAACAACAAGTACGGTACCGAATAAGAATGCTATAATGTTAAGAAAAGTCTGCGGCATATACAGCATCCAGCCACCAAGAGCAAGAAATATAATGGCACTGGCCGCTGTAAGATAACCCATGCCGACTATATGAATAAATATCCTTGTTGTGAAAGCATAAATAATATTAGCAACTCCGGCTGCAATAAAGCACCAACCAAGCACCAAAACAATGTATTTGGACGAGACTGTCGGCCACAACGCCAGGCAAAAACCCAATACCAATACAAAAATTGCCCTAATTAAATTTCTCATGATATAATATTTTATTTTATTTTAAAAATTTGTGACGCTGTTATTAATTAAAGACGCCGTTATTAATTAAAGACGCCGTTATTAATTAAAGACAGCGTCATTTTTTTAAAAAACGGATTTTATTACCCGTTTTATGTTTTCCGCTTTGCCCATCGTGTAATAGTGCACGGCAGGAACTCCGTTTGATAGCAGTTCTTTGCATTGTGCTATACACCAGGCTATTCCGCATTCATATACAGCCGTGTCATCTTTGCATTTTTTTAGTTCTGTCATCAACTCAATTGGCAAATCCAGCGCAAATGCGTGAGGCAGAAGCTCTATCTGTTTCCGAGTGGAGATTGGTTTTATGCCCGGGATAATTGGTACATTTATCCCGACAGTTCTGCACTTTTCCACAAAGTTGAAATATTTTCTATTGTCAAAAAACATCTGAGTAATTATATAATCGGCACCGGCATCCACCTTCCTCTTAAGATTCTGAATATCGGCTTCCAGATTAGGAGCCTCTATGTGTTTTTCCGGATACCCCCCAACACCAACGCAGAAGTCTGTTCTCGCAGCATTTTTTATGTTACGGTCCAGATAGTTGCCCGCATTCATATTCTGAATTTGCGCTACAAGTTCTGAGCTGTGCGCATATCCCCCAATAGTTGGAATAAAGTACTTCTCCCCTTTTGAAGCGTCCCCGCGCAATGCCATAATATTATGGAAACCAAGGAAATGCAAATCCAAAAGCAAACTCTCATTTTGGTCCGCAGTCTGCCCGCCGCAAATCACATGGGGAATAACTTCAATCTTAGGAAACCTCCGGCTCACTGCAGAAACTATCGCAAGCGTACTAGGTCTCTTAGTTACAGTTACTTGCATGAACATGCCATTTGCATTTTTGCGGTACTCCACCTCATCTCTGTGTGATGTAAAATTCATGAACGGCGGCTCAAACTCCATGAGCGGTTCAATGGATGCGTACAACTTACTAATATCGCTGCCTTTAAGAGGCGGGACAATTTCAAATGAGGCAAAAGGCTTGCGTCCTTTTTGATTGAGTATCTCTGAGACTTTCATTACAGGGGCAAAGGTAATAAAACTAAGGAATCACTACTTGAGGACTTTCCCTATACATCAAAAAACCTGGCATCCGGGTGAGCAATCAGCATCCCGCAAATGGATGTGGTTGGAATAATGGCGTTGGATTCCGTGAGTTTGATGTCCAAACGGTCTTGTACGTGCAACAAGTTAAATGCCATACGCTTAATGGAGTGGTCCGGGCATACTGGATAGCCGAATGCGGGGCGGATTATATTAAGGGTTTGCACGGCACCGGCAGATTGCTCAGAGTCTGCAGTCCCGTCAGCGACAGAGTGACTTACTTGCGCTTGCATCCAATCTGCAAGGGCCTCTGCAAGACGTGCACAAATGCTGTAACGCAACAGGTATTCAAAGCTCTTGTGATCAAGCTGTTCTGCACGGCGGTCTTCAATTTTCAATACAAATATTCCTACTCGCGACGGTATATCTTTTGAAATAAAGTCAGCCAGAGAAAGATACTCGGAGCCTTCCACAACTTGTCTAGGTACGGGAATGACACCAACAAGTTTCTTGTCAAAAAGCCGTATAACGTCCTGTTCCCCGTCAACCGCAGAAACGGCATCAAAAAACTTCAGCATCACACTCGCCTCAACGGAACCGTCGGCAGTCATCTCGGCAACACATGCAAGCGCCTGGTCATAAAGCTTTTCCGCCTCCTCATTTTTATAGGCAACTTCCGGATATTTTCCTTTAAATCCCCAGAAATTAAATAATCCAGTCCAATCAATCCTCCCAACAATATCCCCAAGATTTAAATTTTTTGCAAAAAGATTATTCGCTCCATAATTTTCCGGCTGAACAAAACTGTCGGGAGAAAAATGAGGAGCCATTGTACGTGCCTCAGCCACAGTCAGTTTGCTGGCGTTGCGCCATTTGTAGTTGCGACGAATTTCACGTTGTTCATGCTTAATGATTGCAGAATAATTTCCGGGCAAGTAATTATCAGGAACATGATTATTTCCGCAATTACCCGGACCGGAATTGGCTAAGGACTCATTGCATAACTCCGCAGCAGAGGACAAATTTGCAAACACGCGGGCATGCCCTCCAAAATCGTTGACAAGTTTCTTGTAAACAACTGCGGCCTTTGAAGCGTCTCCGCCATAAACAACTGTACCACTGTATAATGGGGCAATATTAACTGCAGTGTGAACTGCAGAAGTAGTGGCGCCGCCAACCGCAAGCGGAATCAGATATCCCAACTCTTTACGCATTCTCCCCTTGTTCTCCTCCAACAGCGCGGCAAGATTTTCCATCTGTTTTAGAGACGGAGTAATCAATCCGCTCACCCCTATCAAATCAGCTCTATTTTTTATTGCTTCATCTACAATTTTCTGATTATCAACCATTACCCCAAGATCAATCACCTTAAAATTATTGCACGTCAAAATAATTGAAACAATATTTTTACCAATATCATGAATATCACCCTTTGCAGTCGCCAGCACAATTACAGGCTGAGACAAAATATTTTTATTCTCGACAGATGACGTACTGCTTCTGTATTCAACTGATTCACAATCCATACCTTCAACCGCATTTTGGGGCAAGTCATGATTTGCCGCCTGCTCTTGATTATTATATTTTTCAATAAACGGCTGCAAAAAATTCACGGCGGCTTGCATAACGCGGGCACTCTTAATCACCTGTGGAAGAAACATTTTTCCCTCTCCAAACATTTTCCCTACAGCTTCCATTCCGCTCATCAGCGGACCCTCAATCAGAGAAACCGGAGAAGAAATTTCTTTTAGTGCCTGCGTCAATATGTCTTCAATACCCGTAAAATCTCCCTTGATTAGTTTGTGCTTTAAAATTGCTGCAATATCCTCAAGCTCTGCTGATTTGGTGATGCCTGCTCGATTAAAGTCACTGCGCTCCATACGCTCGCCGGGCACAGCGGCATCCTTAGAACCTTGCAAGCCCAAAGCAGCATGTTTTGCTGCAAGCTCCTCCTCTTTGATTTTTGTAGCAAGCTCCACAAGCAATTCAGTCGGCGTACGTGATGAAGCGGAAGCAGAGCCGGAAACTATCGGGAGCTTAGAAGAATCATTCATCACAACTGCCTCCACGCAAGAGAGTAAATCGGGTTCTATGTCATCATAAACCTGTAACATGGAGGGATTTACAATAGCCATATCCAGACCGGCAGCAATGGCGTGATATAAAAATACGGAGTGCATTGCCTCACGCACTTTGTTGTTTCCTCGGAATGCAAAAGACAAATTTGAAACGCCGCCGGAAGTCTTTGCACCCGGCAAGTTCTCTTTAATCCAACGTACCGCCCGTATAAAATCAACAGCATAATTATCATGCTCCGGTATTCCCGTTGCAATGGTCAAAATGTTGCAATCAAAAATTATATCGCTTGGAGCAAAACCTACGCGCCGGGTTAAAATATCATAAGCCCTCCGGCAAATCTGTATTTTGCGTTCATACGTAAGTGCCTGTCCCTCTTCATCAAAAGCCATTACAATCACAGCCGCGCCAAGATAGAAAAGTTCAGTTGCACGGTGCACAAATTCCTCCTCACCGTCTTTCAAACTTATAGAGTTGACAATACTTTTCCCGCTGCAATTTTTCACACCGGCAAGAATGGTGTCCCAGTTTGAAGAGTCAATCATCAGCGGCACTTTTGCAATCTCCGGCTCGCCTGCAATGTAGCGTAAAAAGCTCTGCATAAGCTCACTACCATTGAGCATTGTATCATCCGTATTGATGTCAATCACAGTTGCTCCATCCTCAATTTGCTTTACCGCAATCTTTGCCGCCTCGCTCCAATTTTGCTCCCCTACCAGCTTTGCAAACTTTGCGCTGCCCGCAACGTTTGTCCTCTCGCCTATATTGATGAAATTGTTTATCTCTCTGTTTATTAGTAAATTCTCAAGACCGCTGACATATAAATTTTCATTTTGGCTCCGGACGGATTTTTCCTTCTTTTCTCTCACGTCTCCCACGCCTTTAATCTCCGAAGTTATAACTTCACTACAAGAAAAAATTTCTCTTGGCTTGCAATCTCTTAAGGAATTGGCAATTGCACGGATATGTTCAGGTGTTGTACCGCAGCATCCGCCCGCAATATTTATGCAACCTTTGGCTGCAACTTCTTTTATACATGCCGCAGTATACTCGGGGGTTTCATCATACTCTCCCATCTCATTGGGCAGTCCCGCATTAGGGTAAATACTTATACCACAGCCCTTATAGCGGGTAATGTCCTCTCTGCCATTCTCATTCTCATTCTCATTCTGATATCTGCTATTCCCATTCTGATAAAAGTTATTACAAAACTTGCTAAGCTCCTCCACAAACGGCATCAAATCTTTTGCGCCAAAGGAACAGTTAAGACCAAAGGTTAACAATTTATAGTGTGAGATTGCCGTAAAAAATGCTTCGGTTTTTTGTCCCGTCAGCAGACGTCCTGTCTTATCATTGATTGTGGCTGAGACCATTACGGGAATATCCGTACCCTTTTCCTCTTGAGCCTGATGGATTGCATAGAGAGCCGCCTCTGCGTTGAGTCCGTCATAGCAGGATTCCAGCAACAAAACATCAACTCCTCCGTCTATCAGACCTTCAGCTTGTTCCCTGAACGCAGCCGCCATCTCATCAAATGAGATGTTGCGGTATTCCGGTTTGGTGACATCCGGGGAAAGGGATAATGATTTTATTGTCGGACCAATTGAACCTGCAACAATTACGCGGCGTGCAGAATCTCCGGACTTGCAGTTACCTGCCTCTTCTGCCGCTTGCCTGGCAATTTGTGCCCCGCATTTGTTGAGTTCATAAACCTTGTCTGCGGTTCCGTATTCCTTTTGAGAAATACCGGTGCTGCTGAATGTATTGGTTGTTATGATTTCAGCGCCTGCGGCAATATAATCCCTGTGTATCTGCATGATACCATCGGGATTAAGAAGGTTCAATATGTCCATATTGCCGTCTCTCGACAGCTTTCGGCGCTGAATCATTGTGCCCATAGCTCCATCCAGAATCAAGATATGACTCCGCATACGCCTCTCTATTTCTGCGCGTGAAATCCGTTCCATAAGTTCAAAGGCTATTTTATAATTGCGATGTTCATTGTAAAAGATGCCGCAAAGTTAATGATTTTAAGCCGAAGGCTTTACCTCACTTTGTGCGGCAAAATATAAAAAAACGCCGGCAAGTTCTTTGTCGGCATTTTTTTGCGCGGGTGAGAAATGGGGCTCGAACCCACGACCCTCGGTGCCACAAACCGATGCTCTAGCCAACTGAGCTATTCTCACCATATAATCAGCCTCAGCGCATTGCTGCCGCTTCCGCCGAATTGGGCTGCAAATATAATTCCTTTTTAGCAAAGTACAATCCTTTTTCCTAAATTTGCCATTCGTTCTCGGCGGAATATCTGTCGAGATAAATTAAGATTAATAATATGGCTAGAGAAATAAAGTTCTCCCTGGTTTACAGGGATATGTGGCAGTCTTCCGGCAAGTATGTGCCAAAAGTATCTATGTTAAAGCAAATTGCGCCGGTCATCATAGATATGGGTTGCTTTGACAGAATTGAAACTAACGGCGGCGCTTTTGAACAAGTAAATTTGCTGTTTGGCGAGAATCCTAACACGGCTGTAAGAGAATGGGCTGCACCTTTTAATAAGGCCGGTATTCAGACGCATATGTTGGAGCGCGGACTTAACGCACTTAGAATGTTCCCCGTCCCTGATGACGTACGCGCACTTATGTGCAAAGTTAAAAAGGCTCAGGGTGTTGACATTATGCGTTCTTTCTGCGGATTGAATGACCACCGCAATTTGAAAGGTTCAGTTATTCACGCAAAAGAGGCCGGAATGATTTCTCAAGTTGCTTTAAGTATCACACACTCACCTATTCACACAGTTGAGTACTATATGGATATTGTAGACAAAGTTGTTGAGTACGGCGCAGATGAAATTGCTCTTAAGGATATGGCGGGCATAGGACGTCCCGTATTTTTAGGCAAGCTTGTTAAGGCTATTAAAGACAAATATCCCCATATAAAAGTTCAGTATCACGGTCACTCAGGCCCCGGATTTTCAGTGGCTTCCATGCTTGAAGTTGCAAGAGCGGGTGCTGAGTATATAGATGTGGCAATGGAACCTCTTTCATGGGGAAAGATTCATCCTGATGTTATCACCATCCAGGCTATGTTAAAGGATGCCGGCTTCCTTGTTAAGGACATTAACATGAAAGCTTATATGGAGGCACGCCGTTTAACTCAATCATTTATAGATGATTATCTTGGATATTGGATTGCTCCGGGCAACCACATGATGACATCACTTCTTGTTGGCTGCGGACTTCCCGGCGGAATGATGGGTTCAATGATGGCAGACTTGAAAGGTTTCCAGGGAGCTATCAACGCTTCATTAAGAAATCAGGGCAAGCCGGAACTTAATATAAACGACCTTGTTATAAAGCTGTTTGATGAGGTCGCTTATGTATGGCCTAAGTTGGGTTATCCTCCTTTGGTTACTCCGTTTAGCCAGTATGTAAAGAACACTTCTTTGATGAACTTGATGCATATGCTTAAGGGTGAGCCGCGTTGGGGCACCATAGATAAAGATACAATGAACATGATTCTTGGTAAGATGGGCAAATTACCCGGGCCATTGGCTCCTGAGATTGTGGACATTGTAAAGCAAAAAGGTCTTGAGTTCTACACAGGCATTCCTCAAGATGCTTTCCCTAACGAACTTCCTAAATATGAACAGATGATGAAGGAGAAAGGCTGGGAACGCGGACAAGATGATGAGGAATTATTTGAACTTGCAATGCATGAGACTCAGTATCTTGATTATAAGAGCGGAGTTGCTAAACAGCGTTTTGAGAAAGAACTGGAAGCTGCTAAAGCTAAGGCAAATGCGCCAATCATTGTTGAGCGTCCTGTTGTTGAGATGCCTACATTTGATGTCAATAAGATTGTTGAGCAGCATCCAAACGCAAAACCAATTCAGACAACAGTCAAAGGACAAGTTGTTTGGCAGTATGATGTTGCAGATAAATCAATGGCGCCTGTTGTTGGAACAGCCGTAAAGGCCGGACAGACAATATGTTTTGTTCAGGCATTCTATGGCCAGGAAGAGATCAAAGCCACTGCCGACGGCAAACTTGTAGTCATTTGCGCAAAACAAGGTCAGCATGTAGAGAAGAATGAAATTATTGCGTTTGTAGAGTAATTTCATTTTCCTCACGTCTCTCACGATAGCTAAAAAAGCCGCTTATTTTAAGCGACTTTTTTTTATGTAACAGGCTACAGGATGCAGGATGATCAGGATGCAGGATGATTGCTAAATACTTGCCGCAATTACAAGGTGGTATTATGCTAAAGAGCTTATTACATGAGACTTGCAGATGAAGGCCCTCAGATTTCGCCCCCCCTGCCAATGCACATTGTTGATTATCTGAGCATTAACACACCACCACCACAATTTCTAAAAACTCTTGCATTCAGGTCAAGCTGATATTATATTTGTGATAGGAAATAAGAGAAGGTAAATGAAGGATGTAGTGGAGGGTGATTGTGAAAGATGATTGTGAAGGATGATTGTGAAGGATGATTGTGGAGGGTGATTGTGAAAGATGATTGTGGAGGGTGATTGTGAAGGATGATTGTGAAGGATGATTGTGAAGGATGATTGTGGAGGGTGATTGTGGAGGATGATTGTGGAGGGTGATTGTGGAGGGTGATTGTGAAGGATGATTGTGAAGGATGATTGTGAAAGATGATTGTGGAGGGTGATTGTGGAGGGTGATTGTGAAGGATGATTGTGAAGGATGATTGTGGAGTGAAATGGTGAAGTAGGATGGTGAAGTAGGATGAAAGAGGAAGTGGCATAAACTCAGTTCTCTTATTATCAATCTATTACATAAGCAGGGGTCTAAAAATTCAGCCCCCTATCAGCACAAACAACTAATTATCTGTTACTTAGCCTACCACCACCAAATAAAAAGTGGGAGGGAAGATGAGAACTGTCGTGAATGACACCAATAACACTGGTGCAGCAAAAAACTTAAATGCGGCAAGCGCAAGCGCAATAAGTACAATAAGTGCAAACGCAATAAGTGCCACAAAGGCCATGAGGGCCGGAGAAGACATTAACGCCACAAAGACTGTGAAGCCCGGAGAAGACATAAGTGCCACAAAGGCCATGAAGCCCGGAGAAAACATTAGTGCCACAAAGGCCATGAGGGCCGGAGAAAACACAGGTGCCACAAAGGCTATGAAAAAACCGGACAAAACTATCGAGAACGAGAGCAAAAAGAAACAAGCTTATCACTTGATAATGAGGGGATATGACAGGAAAAAAGTTTTTGGAGATGATAAAGATTATAAAAAATTTTTGAGCCTACTCAACAATCTCATGCAACGGTTTGATGCTGTGCTATATGCATTCACGCTAATGACCAACCATATTCATCTTCTGGTAAAAATTGCTGATATAGAGCTTTTTACTGAATACCTGACAAAAGCGTATACTGGATATTTTTACTATAGATATAAAAAACCGGGCCGACTATTTGAACCTTCTTTGTTTTATCCAAAAAATTCCGTCTACCTAAAGATGAATATTATAATCTATATACTTAATAATCCGGCACTTGCAAATATGAGTACACAACCTTGGACCTACAAATACAACTCTTATTTATTTTATACCACAGCATATAATGAACTTACAAAATATGTTAAAGTTGAACCAAGTATTATCAGAAAAAATTTTAGTTCTCTCGACAGTTTTAAGGATTTGCTTAGGTCTAAGATGGTTGTAGAGAGAGCAGAAAAAAGGTTCAAGTATATGGAGGACGAATGGTAAGATGTGGCAGCGGAAGGTAGTAATAGAGAGTGGTAGCGGAGGGTGGTATGGGGCTGTACCGCTGTGTATGAGAAATTTACATAACACGGGGTCATAAAACACGATGTCCCGCCACCGCAATAACTTTATTATTAATATATTAGCAATGCACCACCTATTAGCGTCCTGTTCTATAACTCTTCCCCACTGTGATTGACAAACACCCACCATGCCCAAGCATCTATGAGCTCATTATCATCTGATTTCCATGCTTTTAGGTAAAGGGAGCGGACAACATCAAGCCATTTTAATGAGCGGGTTTCATGACTGTCTCCTGTGCCAACATTGATGATTTTTCCGTAAGAATTTTTTATACAGCAAACGCCTTGGGAATCCTTGGAACTTGCCGCAACTTGAAAATCTCCGGAACTTGCAACGCTTTGAGAATCCTTGGAACTTCCAGCAACTTGAACATCCCCGGAACTTGCAGCAACTTGAACATCTCCGGGACCTGCAACGCCTTGAGAATCTCCGGAACTTGCCGCAAAATTGGAATCTTTGGATTTGAACGCATCTTTATAGTTAGTTACTCCGTTGTATTCATAGTACATCTCACGGGTAGTGCTGGAAATTCTGGCAAAGCGGCCGGAGTATGGTTTCAACTGTGAGTTGTCCAACTTCAAATAATATTCAAGCATGGCATCCGTGCACCACTTTAAGGTAGAATCTGTCGCAACCATTTTATGGTCTGCCACATAGACAGTTACGCCATCTTTAAAAACGTATGGCTCATAGTAGCCGCGGGTGTACATGTCTTCATACACAACTCCGCGCACGGCAAATTGTCCGCCGTTTTGCGACATGATATAGTTCAACAGCTTCTGAGTGTTCTTGTAATCAAGGTTTTGTACGGCCCTCCAGCAAGCGGAAATTGTCCAGCGCGCAAGCTTCTGAGCATCAGGCATCAGCAGCATCACCCTGCCCTTCTTGTCAGCACGAGTCTTAACATCTGAACGCATATAATAAGTATATAACTTCACGGGGTATCCCTCATATCCGGGCACATCCGTTACCGTCCTCTCCAGCTCCTGTGCCATGTACGCTGAGTTCAGCACTTTCTGGCAGCGCGCCACAAGCACAGCCATACTGTCTTTAACATATTGTTTGACAGCTTTTTGTTTGAACACATTCACTCTCCTGGCATCTTTAAGTGTCCATGTCTTTTTCTCACCGCTCTGTTGAAGTTTTGCTGCAGTGTTTTCTTTTTTATTCCCGACAGTTTGCACATTTGATTGATTTGGCACAGTTTGCTGATTTAATTGACCTGATACAGCATGCGCATTTGATTGGCTTGGCATGGCACGTACATTTAACTGTTTATCAACTTGTTGCGCATTTAAAGCAAATACAGGACAACAAAGCATTAAAGAGGATGAAATTGCAACTAACATCTTCCAGGAAATTTTTATCAAGCTTAACTTATTATGCATATTAATAATTATAAGACTATTGGCATTAGAGACGCGACACATATTTGTGCCCCCCAGCGGAATCGAACCGCTACCGCGAGAACCGGAATCTCGAATTCTATCCATTAGACTAGGGGGGCGGAGTGCTGCCGGAACTCAAGAAGCCGGCCGTATGGCACGATCTGCAGAGCAGTACCGCGCGGCAGGCAAAGTTATATATTTTATTTATCTTTGTCAGACCTCAGTAATGAGCATTTTTAAACTTAATAAGATTCTCATAGCAGACAAAGAGATATTTCTTAAAAAAAAGAGTGAAAAAATATCGAGTAAAAGAATTTAAAAAACATTAAGAAAAAGAATTAAAAAACTGTCGAGAAAAAAATAAAAATATGAAAGCATACGTTTTCCCCGGACAAGGGGCACAATTTACAGGAATGGGATTGGAACTGTATAACAGTAATCCGCTGGCCAAGAAACTGTTTGATGAGTCAAATGATATTCTGGGGTTCAATCTTGTGGACATTATGTTCAATGGAACCGCGGAAGAGCTTAAGCAGACAAAGGTTACGCAGCCCGCAATTTTTGTTCATTCTGTTACTCTTGCAAAATGCCTGGAAGATTTTAAGCCCGATATGGTTGCTGGTCATTCACTCGGAGAATTTTCTGCGCTGACCGCAGCCGGCGGCTTGAGCTTTGAGGAAGGACTTCGGCTGGTTGCAAAACGTGCATTTGCAATGCAGAAAGCATGTGAGCTTAAGCCATCTACAATGGCTGCCGTTCTTGGAATGGATGATGCAAAGATTGAAGAGATTTGCAAACAGACTCCCGGAATTGTTGTAGCGGCAAACTACAACTCTCACGGGCAAGTTGTCATAAGCGGTGAAATTGAGGCAGTTGCAAAGGCCGGCGAAGCCATGAAAGCAGCTGGTGCAAAACGCGTTGTTCCATTGGTAGTTGGAGGCGCATTCCACTCACCTTGCATGGAGCCTGCGCGCGTAGAACTTGCAGAAGCAATTGAGAAAGCACAAATCAGCAAGCCTGTATGTCCTGTATACCAGAATGTTGATGCACAGCCGCACTCAGACCCTGCAGAAATCAAAAAGAACTTGCTAATCCAGCTTACCCATCCGGTACGCTGGGCTCAGATAGTTGAGAACATGATCAAAGACGGCGCCAATGAATTTGTAGAGCTTGGTCCCGGCTCCGTCCTTCAAGGACTTGTAAAGAAACTTGCACCGGAAGGCACAATCATATCCGGAAAACAATAAATTTTAAATAAAAGACGCCGTTATTAATTAAAGACAGCGTCACACTTTTAAAGACCTTGTACTTTTTGAAAATAGGAGTAATCATATCTACATACAATAACCCGGAGTGGCTGGAGAAAACTTTGTGGGGCTATCTTAACCAGACAAGGCAGGCAGATGAAATTTTGATTGCGGATGACGGTAGCCGGGATGAGACTCGGCAGCTTATTGAAAGTTTTAAAGGCACCCTTCCAATCAAGCATATCTGGCAGGAAGACAGGGGATTTCAAAAGTCAAAAATTTTAAACAAAGCGCTTGTTGCGGCCGACGCAGAGTACTTGATTTTCACAGACCAGGACTGCGTGCCGCGCAAAGATTTCATTGCAACTCATGAGCGTTATGCAGAGAAAAACTACATACTGTCGGGAGGATACCTAAGACTCCCGATGGATATCAGCAAGCGGCTCGGCCGCGCAGATGTAGAATCGGGCAACGCCTTCAGATACAAATGGCTCAGGGCGCAAGGGCTCAAGTGGAACTTTAAGTGTACCAAGCTGATACAGTGTCCCTCTTTCTGCAAGTTCATGAATTTTATCACTCCCGCAAAGGCAACATGGAATGGATGCAATGCATCCGGATGGAGAGCAGATATGCTTGCCATCAACGGCTATAATGAGGAGATGCATTACGGCGGACAAGACAGGGAATTTGGAGAGAGGCTCTTTAATATGAGAATTAAATCCAAGCAGATACGTTATTCGGCAATTCTGCTTCACCTGGACCATAAGCGTCCTTACAAAACGCCGGAGACGCTGAAACATAACAGGGAAATCCGCAACAACACAAAGCTCAATCACATAATCCAAACTCCCAACGGAATTAATAAAATCCCATGTTCAACAAAATTCGAATAATTTTCTAATTGCTTACCTGCCACAAACGCGGCATCATCAATCATTTATTAAACTACAAATCTCTTATCAGCTTAAGCAGCCGCTCTTTAGTAAATGAATTTTTTACAATCTCCCTGTTGGAAATTTTCTCAGAAGCTGTCAGCGGAGTATCCAGCTGCTCTTGTGTAATTCCCTCCAGCTCAAAGACTTTCAGACCATGAGACAGCGCCCATTCATAAACCGGATTACGCTTGGAGAGAAAAACTTTTGTCCCCATAAAAAGAAATACCAGTATGTTCCCGACAGCTTCTTGCCGCCAATTGCCATACAAAGCTACACTTATGCTCATCTGCAATTTATTATACTCCCGCAGGGGCATAAAATCCAAAAGCGGACAGAATCTGTTGCCAAACAACTTTCGCCCTCCATAAAGCACGCATCTGACATAACGCTTTATACATGAATAACTTAACGGAACGTAAATTTTTCTTGTGCCAAGATTAAGAGCCGCAATTTTGCTCATTGCATAAAGATGATTATTGGACGCGGAGCCGGAGTTTCCGATTATAATATTCCCGCCTCCATTGCAGATGCTGCCATTACCGGCACTACTGTCGCCATTGCAGATGCTGCCATTACCGGCACTGCTGTCGCCATTACAGACGCTGCCATTACCGCCGCAAGCACCGCCGCAGACGCCACCGTTATCTATCACCTCATTATCAAACTTCAGCAGGCTTTTATGCAAATCCTCCCCCAGAACAACATCCAAAGGATAGTAGAAAAAATCTTTGCGGGGCTTGCATGCAAGAGACGGGTAATACTTAACAAGATAATCATAATCATTCTCGGTGGTATCCGTAACTATATAATCCACATACTTTTGCACAAACCGCACAATGATATTTGCAGAAAACTTTCTGTTTAACCTTCCGACAAATGCAAAAAAATTTCCAACGGAGGGATGCAATCCTGCAATTGAGAGAGAGTTAATATCATAAATTTTAAACCCGGCCGGCTCCAAAAGATTATTGTACAAATCAAGCCCCCAAATAATCCAATAGATTTGAACCCCGTCCGCTTTAAGACGCTTTAGGTTAAGACTACGCAATAGA
>Ga0183101_1000204_pt4 | contig 20362 bp, 27 predicted proteins | sample Biomet3_FD_127790 | JGI IMG/M metagenome (GOLD analysis project Ga0183101, IMG submission 127790) | Microbial communities from bioreactor (seeded with sewage sludge) at LBNL, California, USA - Biofuel metagenome 3 | ecosystem: Engineered > Bioreactor > Anaerobic > Unclassified ...
TAAAAATCATTTTTCGAGAGACGCTGCTACAGCAATATATGCAATAAATATTAACCCAAAATTAATGAAAGTTCGTGCGCATAATCCGAACGGAATAGTAAATAGAGTAAATCACGGAAAAGAAAATAATAATTTTAATAATGTTCAAGAATCTATAATTTCTTGCGAAAAAACTTTTATAACTGAACCAATCAAAGTTTATTGTCTAAATGTAGAACCTTATCATTATTACGTAGCGGATGATATTTTAACTCATAATTGTATTTACGCATTTCGAGGAGCAGACGGGGATATATTTAATTCTCTTGATGACTTCAAAAGATATAAACTTACTGTAAATTATCGCAGTTTTCAAGAAATACTTGATTACGCAGATACTTTTTATATTGCGCTGCGCAATAGACTAGGGCAGAACAACGTAAAAGTCAGTGATATTGATTACAGCGATCCGAGTGGAACCTCGTGTGAACGCGGCAAAGGCGGTATTGTTTATTTAACGGATTTCTTTGGACAAACTGAAATTATTAAAAATCGTGTAATGGATGATAGCCCACTTCAAGTAGGATTATGTTCTAATAACAAACCTATTGATACTTATCAAGCAGGCTGCGATATAATGAGCGGCAATTACTTTATTTTATGCCGCACAAATAAGCAAGTAAAAAGCATTCAAGATTTGGGCTTCACCAATGTTTCAACCGTACACCAAGCAAAAGGTTTGGAATATGATAATGTTCTCATGACCGATATTGAAGTGCATGATAACGAAGACTTGAATATTGCTTACGTAGCGGCCACTCGCGCGCGCAACAAGTTAATGGTAATGAACTATAATATGTTATATAGATTTTTGTTATTGTACCGCAGCGAGCACCCCAGTGCTTTTTAGCCGCGCTCTTATTATACAATAACTTGTGTTTTTGATTAAGGGACTTTTGACTGATTATTATAGGTAAATGAGGATTTTATATGGCGATTTATAACGGAATAGATAGATATGTAGTTTACTATAATGGTCAACGATATGTTGATAGTTTAACTAAACCTAAGTGTCCATCATTAAATCAGGCAGCAGCCTTTAATTTAATAAAACCGAATGACGATTGGCTTTTACGACTTTATGCTTGAAGTACAATAAGTACTCGCTCGAATCCAGAAAACCCAGCTATTTACCAAGATGCCACAACATCTTATTATAGAGCAATAACTGGTCTGTTCCTTATTGACGGTTATACAATAAATTCATTAACCGCTAGTTTATCTGGGATTACTAACGGTAAATTAAAAAATTTTTGATTTCTATACGAAAACGATTATATACATTATGTATCTACAAGAAAGGAGATTAGTATAACAAATTATTCGACTATGCTTTTAGATCCAGCTTGATTAACAAAAGATGGATATTATGACGGAGATGCTGAACAAATACCAGTTGATTTTACATGGTTTAATGAGCATACAAGCTTGTATGAAATGAAAGATTGAAGTGTTGCTTTCCACAATGGAATAGATCATAACAATATTGTAATTACATTGACTCCAAGTTCTGATTTTAATGTTGGTAAATTACCAAAAACAATCTCTTTTGAGTTTGTGCATGGCGGAGCACCTCTAACAACTTCAGCTATAACTATTTCTAATTCAGCTGTGCAAACATTCAGTTCTACTCTTTGGACTAGTCAAATAACAGACATTTCGGACTGGATTGTGTATATTTATGTTTTAGATCAAGGAGCTACTTATTCTAGCAGCATTACTTTATCCAATCCTGGTTTTAATACAGTTATTCCACTTTCTTCTGGTACTTTTGGTATTTAATTATGCAATATAAAGATGGTGTAAAATATATATTCCAATATAATCAGGAAAGATATATCAAAACAATAAATAGAAATCACTTGCAACCCACTAGCGTTTCTTTTGATATTAAAAATTGAATATTTTCTGATTTTAACCATGATGGAGCTATAAATAAAAACGAAATTATTATCACATCTGCGAAAATATCGTTTAGTAACGAACCAGATTCTACAAACTTTATTTTTAATAATTATACCGCTAAAAATGGCGACACCATAACTACAACAATATATTTTACTGATGTCACTCCAATATATGGTTATTTCCAAAAAGATAATTATTATTCATCCGAGTATGTTCATTTCATGATGAAAAGACCTGATACTATTTTACCGCCATCTTCATTGGAAGATTTAAGTATAACTTATTTATATGAAAACGACGGAAATATGGATGATACATACAACTTATATTTTGTAAATAAATCAGGAGTCCCACTATCGTATACGTGAGTTCAGCCAAACGGAACCCCTTATCCTATTGCTGATAACGTATTAAATAATGCTAGCGTAAGTACACAAGTAATTGCGCAACGTGGAACAACTTGTAAAATTAAAGCTTGAAGTTCAACTTTAGATCAAAATGGAAGAAATTTTGATATTGTAACTCCGTTCCCATCAAAATAATTTATGTCTGAATTTATTAATAATATTTTAGGAGATGTTTATAGCCAACAGATTTATATAGGATCTGATGAATACGGCAATAAACTTTTAACGCGTAATGAAGTTATTGATCAAATAACTGATAGCGTAGCCGAAATTAATAAAAATTTAGATGTTTTAGTTGAAAATTCAAGTAATTTAGTTACCTTAGCACAAGAGCCGTTATTTACTAAAATTAAAGACGCTGCTAATAGAACTTTTTCTCTTTTCTATTCTAATAATGATAACACGATAACTCTTAATAAAAGTGACGGAAACTCTGATACGGTATCTTTAAAGGGCGTTCAGATATTTGATTTATGTAACTATTACGATTTAACTAATTTTTATATCCAAAAATAAAATATGGCAGAAACAATCAATTCATTAACTTTAGGTCAAGAACAAAGCGTTTATTACGTTTCTTTTGAACAATGAAAATATATTAGTGGATTAATTAAAAACGCTGTAACAACAGATAATCCATTAGGTTCAGTTACAATTACTCCCGCTGATTGAAATAATTATTTTGCGACCGAAATAACTGCTGGAACTGCTTTCCCAATAAGTGATAATTTAATAGTCAGTCGTCTTTCTAATTTTAGAATAAAACCCGTTTCGGTGATAAACGCGTCAACAATAGCGGAAGAAAATGTCCCAGTTAATGCGGCAGCGGTAAGTAACTATGTTTCTGCTCACACGAATTATAATTTTGCGGTAAGCGATAAAGTTATGTTATTTAATAATGGTACGGTAAGTATAAATAGTTTTTGTAGCCCTGAAGGAAGACTAACATTTACACAGGACACAACAGACCCTACAAAAATAAAAATAGAAGTAGTTTCGCCTAAAGTAGAAACGCTTGTATAGAGGTAAAATATGACAACACCAGGAACATTAAACGGCATAGTATATATAACTAGGACCGATTATCTTAATTTAAAAGCTAATGGAACAGCAACAATATGCGATTCTCCACAAACATATGATGCTAATAAAGTATATATAATCAAGGAAGAGCTTGTAACAACAGTAAATGCTATTACTGCGTCTGGAAGTTTAAGTGATCAACCTGCAACTACCAATGCGGTTTGGGCTGCAATTTTAAGCGCAAGCGGAGCAAATTATAAAATAAGTTATGTTACTCCAACGACAGGAACTTATAATAATTATATAAGACTTGAGTCAACTTGCAGTGAAAAAGATGCTAAGAAATGAGATGTAGTCACATACAATAGTAGTGATCATAGCGGAATTAGCACGGCTTGAACTTATAATTCAGATTTATTAGATGGACACGAAGGATCTTACTATTTAGATTTATCCAATGCGGCCGATGGTAGTTTAATAAATAGTAAGATTGCTGACGGAACAATAACAAATGCTAAATTAGCAACCGTTGTTTCAGTATCAACAACTGATTCTTCTAATACAGGACTAGCTCGTTGAGACGCTATTTGTGCATGAGCAAAAAATTATGCTGATAGTAATGAAAAAAGTTATACTTTTGCTAATGGTACAACAAACGATATTGTAAAAATAACACCCTATACAGGAACTACAGCCGGATCGGTTTGTTCAATAACAATTAATAATGTTAAGAGTGCTCAAACTGTAAATAGTATCGGAATACAGACTGGTAACGGAACTACTATTTTCGTAGATGGGGCAACCGGAAATATTATTGCTACCGCAAGCGCAATTACAAACTATGTAAATCAACGTTTAACAAGAGTATATATTTATAAAGGAAGTAAAGATACTTATGCTGATTTGCCAACGACTGGACAAGTTATCGGAGATGTCTGAAACGTTGTAGCAGAATATAATAATGGCGATATCCATTATGCTGCTGGTACAAATTTTGCTTGGAATGGAGACAATTGAGACCCATTAGGCGGAGAAGATAAATTAACAGCCAATACAGCATCAGACAACGTTGTCAGTTTCAGCGTAGGAAATATTGGTTATTCAAAAACAATTAATAATGTAGATCATGCTGCAACGGCAACAAACGCAACTTATGCAGAAAATATCAGCAATGGAACAGCGTCACTTACCGCAACTCAAATCATAAACGCTTTAACAATTACTTATCTCGTATAAAGGATACCTATGTCAACTTCAACTTTTAGTGGCTTCACAGTTTCAGCGGCATTGCCTACGACAACTGATAGCAGTCATATTTACATATTAAATAATCCTGTTACAACTACGTTAAATAACGCCCTTTTAACTGCATCTGCAATTACTAATAATTTTGCGCATTTTGCAGCGATTAATGGTAATGGTTTTGATATAAAAAGTTGAAGCGGAGCGGTTTTAAGCACGGTAGACTTAGCTGGAATAAGCGTTAATTACGCTACGAGCGCAGTAAATGCAACAATTGCAGCAAAGACAATAATTAGCAGTCAAACATATACTGGCATTTATGCAGCAGCTACAAATATTTCTTCTTCTGTATTTTATTTCGCAAAGGTAATCCCAGAAGATTATTATAAAGTTTGGCACGCTAAATTTAAAATTACCGGCGATGTTCCAAATCAAAATGAATATCATGGCAATTTTATTTTCGAAATTTGAGGAGTACAAAGCGATTACATAATCGCTTCCGCGTACAATGCTCATAAAAATGAAGGTTATAGAACCTTTTATTGTTATGATATAGCTTTTGCAACAAACGCAACGAATGCCAATACATATGGACATCAGGTTGGCTTAGAAATATTTAACGCCCCTTATTATAATAGCTCCTCATATGCAAGAAATTTTACTATAGAGTTAATAGAACAAGATAATTGTACAATATCGTTAAACGATACCATGCAATTACTTTCTAATATTTCAGGATATGGAAGCGCTTTTAATATTACGACGGGCTATCCAACTTTAAGATGGAATGGATTAAGTAACGGTTTGCAAGAAAGCTCAGATAGCGATACTTATAATAAAATGTTTTCTGGACGTTTTACAAACGGTCAGTATCCAATATATTGACAAGTATTAGGAAGAAATATTTCTGATGGTAAAATATATAGAATTTGAGACAATCCAAGTATAGTTTTTGACTATGATTTTGTTGGAACAGCTTGAGATAACCCCGGTTCTACAAATACTGTTTTTGCACTATTTAATCAGTATGCAACGGTACCATTTAACACAGTAATAAACTACGGCATTACTTACAATCAAAACGTCCCTTCAACACTATCTAGCGACGGAACGTGAATTACAAGTGGCTCTTGAACATTAGGAGACCTTGTCTATTTAAGAATTCAATGTTTTTCCAATGGTTTTAAGGTTTTTGCTACAAATCCATTTACAAATACCCTTCCTTCTGTTGAAGACTCTTATCAATATTTATTGATTGGAAGTGTTTGAAATGGCTCGCATGATGTAGGAATTCAATCGCAACACCCGATATATGAATATAAAAATGGTTCTATTCGTTTATATAGGCAACCATTAGATACTTCTGATATAACCACTGGCGCTCTTCCAATTATTCATGGCGGAACCGGTTTAACATCCGCTTCTGCTAATGCAATTCTCGTTGGAACTGCGACAAATAGTGCCGATTGGACCAATTATAAATTGCGCGCAGAACCTTTTATTACTTCGATGGGTTCAGCGCAAAACGCTTCTAGCCCAATAACAGCTGGCGCTGTATATGATTATATGGCTGCTGCCAAAGTAGCTACTACTACAACTTTAGCTGCTGGTTATAGTGCAACTGCAACTGTTACAAATGGTACAAGCGGTCCAGAATTTACTTTTGGTATACCACAAGGTCCTCAAGGTCTAAAAGGAGATCCTGGATCTACTGGACCTACTGGATATTATTATACTCCTTCAGTAGCAGCTGATGGAATTCTTTCTTGAACAAACAATGGAGGACTTACAAATCCTTCTTCTGTTAATATAAAAGGTTCACAAGGAGAAACCGGAAACGCTGGCGCTAAAGGTGATACCGGAACATCAATCAGCTCGGTTACTTTATCTGGTACATACAATGGAAATAGCGCTGCGATAAATACTTACAGCATTTATGCTGGAACTGCTTGCGTTGGTAATTTTAGTGTTACGAACGGAGCTGCTGGAAGCAACGGGACTAATGGACAATCAATAAGTTCCATCACTATTTCGGGTACTTATAACGCTTCTAGCGGAGCAACAAATACATATAGTGTAAAAGTAGGAACAACTTGTGTTGGCACTTTTAGTGTTACTAATGGTGCAGCGGGAGCAACTGGAGCAGCCGCAGGATTCGGAACTCCTACAGTAGAAGTTACAAGTGTTGCATATAATGCAGCTCCAACTGCAAGTGTCGCGGCGAGTGGTGCGGCAACGTCTAAAATATTTGCTTTTAATTTTGGCATACCAGTAGGACAACCTGGAAGTAACGGACAATCCATTAGTTCTGTTACTATCTCCGGTACTTATGATGCTTCTAGCGGCGCGAGCAATACTTATAATGTTTGCGTTGGTTCTACTTGCGTCGGATCTTTCAGTGTTACTAACGGAGCAGTTGGCGCCCAGGGAACAACCGGAGACGCTGGTCCGCGGGGATTTGGTTTCGTTGCATCAGTATCAAGACCATCCTTTACAGAATCTTTATGAAATACTTATGGTACAGTCGGACATGATGAAAATTGAAAGGACACTTCGACAACTAGAAATGGATGCAGAATAGGAGATTTATTCATAGTAGTTGGTACTGCAACAGATACTGGAAAAGCTCATATGGCAGTATATCAAAGCACTACTAGTTCTGGAGATCTTCATGGTACTTGCGTTTCTCATTTCATCGCTAATAAAGGAGATAAAGGAGATACTGGTACTCCAGGCACATCAGCTGATTTTACATCAGTTACAGCCGCTGCAACGGGAGTCGCTTATGGTACTTCAGCATCAGCATCTGTTACTACAGGTGGCACAAGCACAGCAAAAACATTAGCTTTTACATTTAATATTCCAGCGGGACAACCCGGAACTAATGGTACAAATGGTACTAATGGCGCTGATGGTTATACATACATTCCTTCTATCAGTAGCGGTTATTATTATTTTACTCGTACTGTAGGCACAACATCCGAAACAGTAAATAGTGGTTATGGTTTTACCGCAGAAGCAATAGATAACACAATCGTTTCAACTAACACAACCAATCCTGTTACTGGAGCCGCAGTCGCAGCGATATTCAGTTATAACAGCACAACAAGCACATTAACAATTAGTTTCTAAAATTTATTGTAGGTGAGGGGAAGCGGCAAAATATAGTACATCTGAATTTTTCCGCCGCATTCTCCTACATTAGCCTTTTAGCAGATATTTTATTATTATAAATTATGGCAGATCGTCCCTTAAACTTCAAAGGAAATGTTGTAAATAATTTAATTTACAAAGGAAATACTGTGGTTCATGTTATTGAAACTGGCCCTCATTGCAGCAACGCAAATAGGACAGTATTTTATAAATGAACTGTTTCTCCTACTGTTTCTATTGGCAGCGGAGACACAAATAAGATTATTACTTTTACAAACACACAAAAAGAACCGATAATAGTAACATATTCCTTTACTGGGGTGTATACTTTAAGTGGCACAACCAACTCTATAGCGGCTGGAGGAAAATCTTATATTGCCATTACATATTCTGGAACTCAAGGAAACGAGACAATAACAGCTACTTTTAAATTAGCGTCTGATAATAGTGTTATTTACACAGTTAATACAACTACAACATTGGGAACTGTTGTTTCAGCATTGACTCCTCCAGAGCTGTTAAATGAAGGGATTTGTACGGTAGAGGTGGCAAACCCAAATAATTTTGCTGTAGTGGGGCATATTACAATTTCAACAACGGAAACGGATGGAGAATATGTAACTATTTCTGGACAAGGAAACTGAGAAGATGGAACAACTCCTTCATTTACGTGAAATGCAAATGAATTCAAAACGTTTACTTGCACATATGTATCAACAACAGATACTATTGACTTTTCAATTTATTTTTCTGCCAACGGATATACAAATAGCGAAACTATCGCCTTCTGTTTTGCTTTATCATAATTATGGAAAATACAATTTTAACAAATGCGATTTTAAATGGAAAATGAAAAGCTCCTATCAACGATTTAAAAGGAGTTTGTATTGCTTATTGTGGAGGAAGCCGTTCTTTTGGCTTAGAACAAGAGAACAGTGACTTTGACATATGCGTAGTAAAAACAAACGAAGACCAAGCTGGAATAGGCGTTCGATTAAACAATTTTGAAGATAATATTAACGCTCACGCAATTATACATTCTTTAAATGATATTTTTGGGGATTGTAATTCAAAACCAAAAGATTTCCCATATAAACAATGGTTCCTGTCTTTGATGACCGAAGACAATATTCTTTGGGTTCAAGAAAAATACATTACATTAAAAACGACATTACTACAAATATTACCGCAAATGAGAATTTATACAACAACTAACTTCTTACTTGCAATTACTGAAGAAGAACTGCAGCATTTGCAACAAAATGCTAAAGTTCAACTTTCTTATAAAAAAACATATTTATATTGGATCGCTTCGATATTTTTACTAAATAATCGCTATATATTAACAGATGCTGAAAAATCATTAGCACAAAGAATTAAAGTTTCTCACAATGCGTTCTTAATTGATAGCATGAAATTAACTGATGAGGAAGTTACATCAGCTAAAAACACAATTCTAGCTGGCGTAGAACTTGCAAAAACAATTGATTCTCCGCAATCGCATTTAAACAATATATACTTAGAACAAATAAAGCCTATAGCAGATGCTTGTTTTGCTCAAGATACTAGGTCTGAGTAACTTAGTATACGTAACTATTCGCAGTTTCTATCAATTTTCTAATTTGCTTTAATCTCCTGAACTTTCTATACTATATAGTATAGCCTAAGAAGGTTTTATAGGAGATTTTTATATGGACACCTGCTCGTGTGCAGCTGATTTTTTGACTGACCCAGATGAGATTGTAGTCGATCAAGAGAGCGGTAAGGTTTATTCCGCTAAAGAAATGACAAAACCAAAAGTAACATTCTATACAATAGGATGCCCGATGTGTATTGCGCTAAAAAATATGTTAGATTCAAAACACATTGAATATGATACGATTAGTGGAGTAGATAAGTTAATTGAATTAAAAATTGCAAGCGCTCCGATGCTTAAGGTTGGAGATAAAATGTTAACTTATAGAGAAGCTCTGGTTTGGTTAGCTGGACAAAAATAATTATGAATGACACAACAACAACAGAAGAAAGTTTAAATTTTATTAAAGATTATGTTGGCGCAACAAACGCCGCGAATGGTAGTAAGTATGACGCTAACGCAAATGTTACTAATAAAAACATTGCCACAATGAGTTGGGAAGTACCGAAAAAAGACAACTTTCTTATTAATCGTGCGTTAATGCACGCGAAAATAGAAGAAATTTATGGAAAAGAACTAGCAGACCAATATATTAAAGATTTAGAGCATCACATCATCTACAAACATGATGAAACAACTCTTATCCCAGATTATTGCGCGAGCATTTCTCTATATCCATTCTTACTTGATGGACTAAAGAAACTTGGTGGAACTAGTGAAGCGCCAAAAAATATTGATTCATTTGTCGGCTCTTTCACGAACTTGCTCTTTATTGTAGCTTCGCAACTTGCGGGCGCAGTAGCAACACCTGAATGGTTAACCTACATGGATCATTTCCTCCGCAAAGATTACGGAGAAGATTATATCAATGATGTCAATAAAGTAGTAGAAATCCGCAAAAAGCCGATGACACTTGGACAGAAAATTGACGCGCTTTTCCAGCAAGTCATATATACTGTTAACCAACCCGCGGCCGCTCGTGGAAGTCAGAGTATTTTCTGGAATATTGCTTATTTCGACCATCCATACTTTGAGAACTTATTTAAAGGATTCGTATTCCCTGATGGAGACGAACCAAAATGGGAAACTACTTCTTGGTTGCAGAAACGCTTCATGAAGTGGTTTAATGCAGAGCGTTTAAAAACAGTTATTACATTCCCAGTAGAAACGATGAATTTACTTACTGATGAGAATGGTTATGTAGATAAGGAATGGGCGGATTTCGCCGCGGAAATGTGGTCCGAAGGAGCGTCGTTCTTTGTATACAGAAGTAATAGTATTGACGCTTTGGCTAGCTGCTGCCGCTTAAGAAACGCGATCGAAGATAATGTGTTCAGTTATACTCTTGGCGCAGGAGCAATCGAAACTGGCAGCAAAGGCGTAATCACAATGAATTTAAACCGCATTGTACAGGATTGGCATGGTGCTTCAAAGAGCAATGGTCATCCAACGCTTCCAGAATACTTGGCGGTTATTGTTGAACGAGTACAAAAATATCTTACCGCGTTTAATGAAATTGTATGGTATTATGCGAACCATGGAATGCTAGAAATTTATCCTGCTGGTTTTGGTAATTTAGATAAAAAATACTTGACTATTGGCATTAATGGGTTTGTCGAAGGTGCTGAATTCCTTGGATGCAAAATCAACGCAGAATCTGAAGGATATAAGCAATACGCAAAAGATATTCTCAAGACTATTGCGGATCTTAATAAAAAGAATCGTACTGAACATTGCCGCTTCAACACGGAATTTGTGCCAGCTGAGAACCTCGGAGCAAAGAACGCAAAATGGGATAAGAAAGATGGTTATATTGTCCCGCGTGATGTTTATAACAGCTACTTCTATGTAGTTGAAGATGAACATACTGATATTCTTGAGAAGTTTATGCTTCATGGCAAAGACTTTACTGGTTGGTGCGATGGCGGCAGTGCCTTACACATGAACCTCGCAAATCACTTAACTAAAGAGCAGTATAGAATGTTGCTTGATGTTGCATGGCGCGTTGATTGTCCATACTTCACTTATAACATCCGCAATACTGTTTGCAACGATTGCGGCTATATTAGCAAGCGAACTCTTGATGTTTGCCCAAAGTGCGGATCCAAAAATTTAGATTACCTTACTAGAGTAATCGGGTATTTGCGTCGAATTTCGAACTTCTCTCAAGCGAGACAGATTGAAGCAAAAGATCGTTACTATGCTTCTGGCTCAACATTAAATAAATAAGGTTACTGTAGGGGAAGAATCGCGGCGAAACGCGGTTCTTTTCTTTTGCCGCTGCCAATATATAATATTGCAGTTGTGCGGTAAAATATAGAATTAAGCAATTTGCTTTGCTTTTGCCGTTATTTTAAAATAATTTATACTGTGAGGTAAACAAATGGGAGAGTTAATCGCTGAAGAAGAAGAAACAATAGGTGGACCGGTAGAGACTCCACGCAATTTAATGACAGAACATCGTATAAAACCATGGGATCCGGTTAATCGTCCAAGTCTATTTAAGAGTTTAACAGCAGGGGCTGTTGATGCCGTTGCTGATTATACGGCTACATTAATAAGGCCGGAAACTGGAAGTTCTTATTATACTTTTTCTCCGCTTATGGAAGCAGAAGGAGAAGGATTCGTCAGATTACATATTGGCGCAAAAACTGTATTAGCAATCAAAGTTGATAGCGAAATAATTACTATGGATTTGGAGATGTGCGAAGCAGTTCCTGAGCAACCAGCAACGAACTGGTATATACATAAATTAGAGCTTGCCGGCACTAGTTCTCCAGGTATAGGCGCATAACGAACGGAGCATGGCCAACGCTGTGCTCTTTTTTGCCGCGCCCTCACCTACATAAACCGTTTTAGTATTAGCGGACTTTTTATTCTATTATATATTACTTATGATTATAATCCCTTTTTCGATGCCTACTATTCTACAACCAAATCAAATGGTAAAAAAGCAAAAAACAGACAAGACAGAACAACCAATCGTCGTTCAACCAAAAGAAACCACCTGTCCCATTTGTACTTGTAACTCACAGGAGAAATAAGATGCTTAAATTTTTAGATGTCGCAGTAGTAACAGAGGAAATACCAACAGAAATATCTTTAGCAATAGAGATAACAAACTGCCCGCATAGATGTGAAGGATGCCATTCTCCGCAATTACAAGAAGATCAAGGCGGAGAAGTAAATAGCGGATTAATTGATTTGCTTTTACAACATAATCCACTTATTACTTGTATAGTTTTAATGGGCGGAGATGCTGACCACAAAGCAGTGGCAGAAATAGCAGATTATATACGCTCGAAAAAAGTTAAAGCTGCCATGTATAGCGGCGATGACCTGATAGATAAAGATTTAATATCGCACTTAGATTACTATAAAGTAGGAAGCTATCAAAAGAGTTTTGGTCCGCTAAATCATCGTGGCACAAATCAACATTTATACAGTATTGCAAATGGAAAATTAAACGATATAACTTATTTATTCTGGGGAAAAGATAACATTGTAGATGTTGATTCGCAAGCAGTAAAACAAATGGATAAAGCGGTTAATAATTTCAAAGATGGAAAAGTCTCTGAACCTATCAATTTAAAATCCTTTGACAAAGATACAAATAAATAGTAATATGTATTTATAGGAAGGAAAAACTATAAATGAAAGACTTCTTTAAATACACAGGCGTAGCATTTTTATCGCTCATTATATTAATCGTATAGTGCGCATTACTATGCGGTCCAATTATTTTAGGAGTTCTTTTGGCGGAATACTACAATTCGGAATTCGGATTTTTAGCGTTATTGGAACTTATTACTCTTCCGATTTGTTGCGCAATGTTAGAAATAGCTATTAATAACTAATATGAAAAACAAGGATACTATTCAAGTAATGCTTGAATGGTCATTGGTAGCATTAATAATTGCGGCGCTATTTGGCTAGTGTGCCTAGCAGCATACAACAAGTTAACTACTGGATATACAATATTCACAATAATAGCAAGTTGCTTCTCATTGATTATGCTATATGTACTCGAAAGGAAATATAATGGAATTTAATTTTGATTATTTTGCGGAATTAGAACCGCAGAAGTATTATGAAAATAAAGATATGACTCCAAACGCTATTGCAAAGCGAGAAGCCATGTTGAACAATAAAGAAAATAATTATATAATTTCAGAAAAACACGATGGAGAATGGAGTATGTCTATTATCACTCCAACTCGTATTTTAGTGCGTTCTCGTAGCCGTGGCGTTAATGGTAATTTTGGTGATTTCACTGATAAAATCCCGCATATTACTGCCGAGTTAAAGTTATTGCCGCCAAATACTATTATTCTTGGCGAACTTTGTTATCTCGATTATAGCAAAACATCGAAGGATGTTGGTTCAATTTTAAGATGCTTAACTCCTAAAGCAATTGCGCGGCAAGAAGATGAAGCTATGAAATTACATCTTGTTGTTTTTGATTGTCTTTGCGAAAATGGTATCAGTTACATGGATAAGACTTACGCGGAAAGAATCGCGCGAGCATCTATTGTAATTAACGGCAGTTTAAAAACGCCTAATAATTTTAAATATATTCAAATGACTAAATGGACTACTAACGGAGATTTTAATAAATTCGTTGGTGACATTTGGGATGCTGGAGGAGAAGGCAGCGTAATTCAGCGTATGGATTCAAAATATGCTCCTGGAACCCGTCCTTCATGGCAATCGTTAAAAGTAAAAAAGCATATCAGCGATATAGAAGTACAAGTTACTGCTGTTAATGCCCCAACTCGTGAATATAGCGGTTTAGCGCCAGAAGGATGGCCGTATAAAGATCCAGATGGAACTTTAGTTACTAAGTATTGGTATAATAATTGGGCTGGCGGAATAATAGTTGACTATAAAGGAAAGGCTATTTCTATTTCTAGCGGTTTAAGCGATGAAGATCGTCAATGGTTAGTAACCGATGAAGCTCGTGAAATGATTAAACAAGGTAAATTAATTGCGGTCATTGGTGCGATGGAAGAAACAAAAGATAGCTTACGTCATCCTATTGTGCAGAGATTAAGAACCGATGCAAAATAATATTAGTAGAAAATTAGTAGTTTTCTAGGAGAAATTTAATATGGAATTTTATATAGATCAACCAAGCGTCAGAGTTTATGGATTAAATAATGCACTCATTCATAGTGGAAACGCTTTTAATAGTGATTTGATCCGCAATGACGATATCGATGATAAAGACGAATTACGCGGCGAAAAACTTGGAAGAACTCAAACTGGGCAAGGACATGATAACTTTTTACAAGGTATTATTGTTCAATTTAATATGTACGCCCCGCTTTATATGTGGAAACAAATTCAACGCTATCACTTTATGGATTTTGTAAGTAGTCAAAGCACGATGCACACTCTTACAAAATTCAAAGTAATTGATAGATGTGTCTCTGACACGGATCCTATTATTTTAAATCGTTATCAAGATATGCTCGATAATTATTCAACAATGTCGGATAATAATTTGGCGAAACCAGCTGCGTGGAGAAGTCTTGTTGCTAGTTTGCCAAGTGGTTTCGTTTTAGGCGCGAGTATGACTACGAATTACCGTCAACTTAAAACGATCTATCAACAGCGTAAGAATCATAAACTTCGTGAGTGGCATGATTTCTGCGCTTGGTGCGAAACTTTGCCGATGTTTATGGAACTTACTCAAGTTGAGGAAGAACCAGTTAAAATCAATGGATAAAATAATCCAAAAATAATGATTTCAAAACCGGATAACTATTTCTTCACATTTGATTTACGGAATGAAAATAGGTAAGATATTTTATAAAGAAATCCCCTGACAGTGTTTCTCATTTCTACTTCATACAGGTTAATGATATTGTCCGGAATGATTATATAGGTGATTGCTCCTGCTTAAGGAGAGAAAGAATTAAAATGAAATTTGTTAAAAAAAAGACTTCAGAAAAAGTTATTACTACTAGAACCTATGTCGTAGAATTGACTGAAAACGAATATAATTGGTTGATATCACATCCAAATTTTGAATCATATAATTATGGTTCTATTTGGTATGATATCAACGCAACTCCATACGTTAGAACTCAAGAAAACGGTTGTAATTATAAAAACACTGTGGAGGGGTTAGATATTTATAGAAATCTTAACGCCGCTGGGTCTTCCTATAGCAATACAACACTTTCTGTTGACGCGAACGCTACAATTAATAATTCTACTTTTTTTACAGTAAAGAAAAATTAATTTTTTAGCAAAGTTTTGACGTTTATCAAAACGTCTTTTTTATACTTTAAAAAGGAGGTTCAATAGAGAACCAATGAAATTAAAACTAAAAGACAAGAAAGGAGTTTTATGGAAAATAAATTAAACGATTATAATGAAAATAGTATTATCACTTTAAAACCACGCGACGCAATTTCTCAAAACTACGGAATGTACATTGGTAATAATGATATTGATGGTATGCACCATCTTATGACTGAAATTGTTGCCAATGCTATGGACGAAGCTGCTGCGGGATTCGGCAATGTTATTGATATTGTTGTAGACCCAGATACGAATAAAATGACTATTACAGACCATGGTCGCGGCATTCCTTTCAAGATGAATGAGGAAGGGCAATACGCTGTTATCGAAGCCTGCACATCGTTACACAGCGGCGGAAAATTCGAGAATCAACATAACTATAAATCAGCTCTTGGACTTCATGGTCTGGGAATGACAGTAGTTAATGCTTTGAGCAGTTATTTCGAAATTATCAGCACTCGTGAAGATGGCAATTGCCAACTTGAATTTGAAGACGGAGAACAATCGTTCTTTGATATTAGCGATTGCGTCAATAAAAAGAGCGCAACTGGAACAACTGTTTCATTTATTCCTGATACTGAAATATTTAATGATATTAAGTGGGATAAGAAAAAGATTTGCGACGAAATTCAGCTCCATGCTCTTTTAAATAATGGTCTTACTTTTAATGTAAAATTCGGTAAAGATAAAGTCTGCACTTTCTGTTATCAAAACGGCATTAAAGATATGCTTGATATCAAACGCGGAGACTCAAAACCAGTAACAGATTCGTATTATAAACGCGTAGTTATTAATGAGGGCGCGTCTAATGAATATGATGTAGAAATGGCTTTACAATATATTGATAGTCCCAGTGAGACAATTTATGCTTTTACTAACGGCGGCTATAACCCAGACATGGGAACTCATGTTACTGGTTGGAAGGCTGGTTTCACAAGTTACATCAATAAAGCAGCGCGTGATGATGGATTTTTAACTGAAAAAGACGAAAACTTTAGTGGTGATTTAATTCGTCGTGGTTTACTTTTGATGCTTAGTGTAAAAATGGTAGACCGTCCGATGTTTGCAGAACAAACCAAATTAAAACTTACTTCGCCAGAAGCTCGTGGTGCTTGCTCTCAAGCCGCTTCCCTGTTAGATATTCCGAAGAAGATTTTAAAACAAATTATTGATAAGGCTCTCGTAGAAAAGAAAGCTGATGACGCTGCAAAACGCGCCAAAGAAGCCGCGAATAAAATCGCTCATGGTGGAAAAAACATGAACTCGTTGAGAGATCTGCCGGAAAAACTTGCAGATTGTCCTTCTAGAGACGGAGAATTGTATCTAGTTGAAGGAAACAGCGCGGCTGGAAATATGAAGATGAAGCGTAATAAGCAGAATCAAGCAGTATTCCCGCTTCGCGGCAAAGTCTTAAATACGATTAATAAAGACTTGAGTGACGCGTTAGAAAACGAAGAAATTAAAGGTATTATTACTTGCTTAGGTTGTGGTGTTGGAGAGAACTTCAATATTGATAACCTACGCTATGATAAAGTCATTATTGCGACCGACGCCGATGTTGATGGCGGACATATCGAACTTTTGTTAATGACTTTGTTCTTATTCCATTTGCCGCAACTTGTAGAAGCTGGCAAAATTTACACCGCTATTTCTCCTCTTTATAAAATTGTTAATCGCCAAGGAATAAAGTATTATTATACAGAAGGCGATGCAAAAAATAAAACTGGTACAGTCAGTAGGTTTAAGGGCTTAGGAGAGCTACCTCCGGAAGAATTGCAATTAACTGTATTGAACCCCGATTATCGTCGTTTGGTACAATTAAAACCGCTAGACCTAGAAGAAGCTAAAACACTCTATACTACTTTGATGGGCAAAAGTTCAGAAGCGCGCAGAAATTATATTCTTACTCATAGCATTAGTAAGATTGATGCCGAAGACACTTATGATGATGAAGGAGCCGAATAATGGTTACAATTAAAGTTAGATATCAGAATAGTAATGATTTGCTTCAGATTGAGCACGCTATTATTGTACGCGATACAACGAACGATGGTATTCGCTCAATTTATTATATGTTACCGAATGATACTCGTCCTGATGATGTAAAACATATTGATTCGGCGGAAAACTTAATTATGGTCGTTAATGAGCCAAAAGTTCAAAAAGATATAAACTATACAAATATTGATTATACATACTACGATTCTCTCGGAAAGGACTCTAAATAATGGCTAAGGAAATAGATTTTGATAAGCGTTCTGAAAGTAACTTCCTTCATTACGCCGTTTCTGTTATTAAAGCTCGCGCTATTAGTGACGCAGAAGATAACCTAAAACCAGTACAACGCCGCATCCTTTTTAGCATGGGTGAAAACAAAATTAATAACAACGCTAAAACTGTTAAATGTGCTAAGGTAGTTGGTGCTGTAATGGGTAACTTGCACCCGCACGGAGATTCTTCTATTTATGAAGCTCTTATGCGTTTGGCACAGCCTTGGAAGATGCGCTACCCACTTATTTATGTCCAAGGAAATGTCGGAAATGTTATGGGAGATGGCCCTGCGGCTTCTCGTTACACAGAGTGCAAATTGTCGGCTTATGGCGATTTGATGCTCGAAGGGCTTGACGAAGGAATAGTCGATTATGTTGATAACTACGATAATACTTTAAAAGAACCAACGCTTTTACCAAGTTTATTCCCGAATGTCTTATGTAACGGAAATATGGGTATCGCAGTTGGTTTAAGCGCGTCCCTTGTCCCATACAATTTAAAAGAAGTATGCGCGGCAATTATTGCTCGTGTTAAAAAAGAAGCAGACTCATTAAGTCATATTTCTGGACCAGACTTCCCCACAGGCGGAAAAATTATAAATGTCGAAAATCTACCAGAAATCTACCAATCTGGCCGCGGCACAATTAAGGTGCAGTCGCACTATAAGTTAGAGCAACATAATGGTAAGACTGAGATTATTTTTACAGACTTACCTTATGGAGTAGAAACAGAAAGTGGCGTCATTTCTCCGCTCAAGAAGTTCATTCTCGAAGAAGGAAGTGACTATTTTGATAATTACTTGGATGAAACCAGTGATTATAACAAGATTGCTATTCGTATCACTCTTACAAAAGGAGCAGATGTTAACAAAGCATTAGCTATTTTGTTCGATAAAACTAAGTTAGAGTCAACGATTTCAATTAATAATACTGTTCTAGTCAATGGAGAACCTAAATGTTTAGGGCTATTGGCTTTAATAGACCGCTATATCAGTTTCAGAAGTGGTATTATTCAGCGTATTGCTAAAAAAGAAGAAGCAGCAATTCAACATAAACTTACTGTTGCTATTGGACTTCAGAAATGCACTAGCAATATTGACAAGCTGATTAGTTTGATAAGATCCGCCGATAATAAAATCGCGGCAAAAAAGAGCATTATGGAGTTCTTTGCTTTAAACGAAGAACAGGCGGACGCCATTCTAGATATGAAACTTAGCAGACTTTCGCGTCTTGATGTTCAAGATATTGCGGATTCTGTTAAGAAATACGGAGAAGACGCGGCTAAACAGGAAGATATTGTTTCTAATGAAGAAACCCGCAACGCTATTATTTGCGCGCAACTTGCTGATGTGGCTGCTAAATATGGTGATGACCGCAGAACCGAAATTGGATGCACTCTAGTTTCGCCGCAAGCCGTTACCCCCACCATTGCGCGTCCTATGTTTATCTATCCTGATGGCATCAAAGATACAATTAATCCTAATGCTATCGGTGTAATTGTTACTCCTAGCGCTGATAATTGTTTTGGCTATGATGGAGAAGGAAATCTCTATACAGCCAATAAAATGATTAATTGCGTAGGAGCCAATTTCAATAATAATAAGTCTGAGAAATTTATTACTGTTACTAAAAATGGTCTCATCAAAGTTTCTCTTGCTTCTGATTATGAGACTATCCGCGGCAAAGCTTGCAAGATAAAAGATGGAGATTCTTTGATCTATTGCGGTTTTGTTAATGATAAAGATTATCTAATTGCGCTTGGGGAGGGGAATAACGCGGCAAAAATTGCGGTTGGCGAATTGACTGTAACTGGTCGCACTTCTCAAGGAACTATGATTGGCATCGGTGCGTTAAGAACAGCATTCACCGCGTCTAGCGGCGATGAAGTAGTCATGATTGATAAAGACAATAAAGCAAAGCGTACCGCCGTTGATGACTTATCTGAAAACAGTCGCACTTCTAAAGGCCAAGAAGTTATGCCGGATATTAAGTTTATGGCGCTTGCTAATGGCCGCGATACAATTTATGGCTTTACCACAACTGATAAAATCATAGAAATCGCTCTCAATAAATTATCCGTAAAAGGTAAAACTGCTGGTGGTGTTACAACCACCGCTCGTGCCTTAAAGAAGATTATCTAATGAAATACATTTTTAATCCTGATAAATTCGTTTCTAATCACTGGGACGAATTGTCGCGAAAATACGACGAGCTGATGGCTTTATTAACTGTATTAATAGATAATGATAAAAAAGTTGTTGACTTCAGTGACAATACTATGGAGTCAACAATTTGGGGCTATGTTATTCATACTGAAGATTGCGATGAATTGAACAACTAATTTGGTTTCCGCATTATTAAATTGGATAATA
>Ga0183101_1001567_pt1 | contig 20351 bp, 16 predicted proteins | sample Biomet3_FD_127790 | JGI IMG/M metagenome (GOLD analysis project Ga0183101, IMG submission 127790) | Microbial communities from bioreactor (seeded with sewage sludge) at LBNL, California, USA - Biofuel metagenome 3 | ecosystem: Engineered > Bioreactor > Anaerobic > Unclassified ...
TAATATATACAATAAATATACCTTCTATGATAAGTTCTAGCATATCCAATACCACCCCCTTAGACTATATAGTAAAATCTTTACCAATAGCCCAAGGTGGGAAAACGTACAACCACCATAGCCCATCTCTATGGTTCATTCTTAAACACTATCCTAGTTTAACATATTTTATTAGTTAGGTGAACAAATTTCTTTAACAAAAAACACTGCACCAAAACATTTATTTAATATAAGGCTTTTACTTAGTAATTTTCCAGGATTGTCTGACTCATTTCTTAGGACAGCATGCATGACCGAACTTTCTAAAATTAAAAAATTTCGTGAAATGTGTGTTTCACGAAATCTACTTGTACCTGGAAAATCTTAAAACCCCCGGGGGTCCTATCAGGACCGAAGGGACTGATTGCTACATTTTCGCACAACCTGCCAGGGGTGCTTCCGAGGTCCGAAGGGCTGAGGTTGCTATTAATCTAACGAAATGCTTGTACCTGGTAATTCTCTGGGGATCTTGCTTACTCTACTGCATTCATCCAAGAATCTATTTTTCTAATATAGATTTCTATATAATTAAATTTTCTATTAAACATAGGCTCCTCGAGTAATTTTATTCTTAATATATCAATTAATGCTCCTATCCCAAACAAACTTATTACTGACATAAAGAAATATACAATAAACATGGGTAAGTAATACACCCTATTAATTTTTAGTATGCCATCCCATAATATAGTCCTAAACATTGGATTTTCATGAAATAAATATATACCTAATGTAGTGCTAGCAATTGTATTAATTAATTTCGAACTTTTTATTTTCATATGCTGGAATATATAAAATAAAAAAATAGCATTCAGTACCATGATCGGTGAATATCTCCCAATAAATTGAGAAGCGTAGTTTTGTAGTATTCCCAAATTAAGTAATGTTCCGAAAAAAGATATAATAATATTAAATAAAATGGTACATACAGTTGTAATCAAAAATCCTATTTTTGCATGTAATTCAAACCAGTTCTGAGGATTTTGTTTTAAATATCCCATTAACAAATATAAGTAAATAACAAATATAAAATCTCCGATTGGTGCAGATTTTTCAATTGTTTTATAAATTGGAATAAACAAAGTTAAAATAATTAGAAATTTTAATAAATATTTAGAATGCATACTGCGTATTATTTTGTTCAAAAATGGGAAAATAACATACAACATGCAATACGCAGTAATAAACCAGTACATAACAAGGAATGGGGAAAAAACAGATTTAATTAATCCCTTTATACTAAACTGTATAACTCCACTTAAATATAGTAGGAGTTCAATACAAATTGAATAAAAAAGTGTTTGTAATATTATCTTTATTAATTTCTTTGAACTGAATTTACTAGAATCTATTAAAAAATACGCACTTATAAATATAAAACAATCTACACCTAATAGACCCCATGAACCAAATATAATTGCGATTATTTGATTAATGGAAATATCTAATTTGAAAATTGTACCTTCATTTCCATATGTGCAATAATGAAATGCTATAATCAATAACATACATATAATTCTTAACAATTCAAAATTTGATTTTCTTATTTTCCTCTCAACGACCTTGTCAATAATTTCAGCATTCATCTATAAAATTCTCCCTCTATAATCTTGCAATTTAGATATCTCTTATTTACGTAGCATACCTTGCTAAATATTTGTTTGTGCGCCTTCACACAATCAAATATTTAAATTTACCCAAAAATCCATTATGGATTACGACTTTCTATTTTTATAAAATCTATTAAATTCTCTAATTTTTTTTAGATTTATATACTTATATGCGAATCAATATTTTTAAGAAATTCAATATTCTGAAAATAGCAAATGTATTATTTTCGAAAATAATCTTGTTTGTAAGTTTTAGACAATTATTATGTTACAAAAAGATAACATAAATACTGCAAACTTATCCAGTATATGAGTTAAAACACCTTTTAAAGAACGAACTTTAGATGCATTTTGCAATTTTACTTTCTCATCAATTGGATTAAAAAGTGATTCTATTAGCTATCTAATACGGCTTATAGCAGTAGAATGCAATGATCCAGCTGAATCCAGTAGTTTCTGTCCTCGTTTTTTCTTTATTGGTGTTAAAATGGTCGTTCTATTAGCTTGTGTTAATGCTTCTAACCCAGAATCAATATATGTTTTATCAGCATATATATTACGATTTTCAAATGTTGTTATGAGTTATCTAACGGCTTGCAAATCGTGTTCTGATGCTGGAGTTATTAACGCATATTCAGGAAAAGGTGTTGTTTTTGGCCTTACATGAGCAATAAGATGTAATTTACAACCATAATAATGAAAGTCTTTAATCTCACACTATCCCTTATTACATATTAAATTTGCTACTTTTCCTTTATATGAACGTTTATCTTTGCTAACGCTATCGGATAATAATCTATAACACTTCTGCAACCGCAGAAAAATCATTTTCAAATAACGCTGCTAATGTAGCAGCAATTTCTTTGAACTCCTCATGTAAGTTATTAAGTCCTTTAATAGAATCTTGATAGCTTGACATATTAGGAAGATACTCTACCAGGTGATTTATATCCCATTTGTAAACATCTGTCTTTGTAGTGTAACCCATAAATATATTGTTATTACTACCTCACCTATGAATTTTGGTAAATATTTGTTACTAAAGTATTGCTATGTTTCTGCTAGCATATATAGCAGAAACATAGCAATATAATTCTATTAGTTCTAATATAAAATGGTTCTTCATGATTTTTATTTTACAATAATTCCTTATATGTTTCTTTTGTTATTTTCTAAAAGTTGATTCTCATACTTATTTAGGCATTCTCCAAAATAAAGATTATATAATTCATTTAGGCACATAAATCTTAAGTTTGAAAGTATTTTTCTATTGTTATAAAACTCCACAAACTCATTTTCTATTTCATATGCTTCTGTATGATTTTTAAATATTCATCCGAAAGTATTCTATGTAATTATTTTATATAAGCATTCCTATTTTGTCTTTTTGCTGGTATTCTTTCATGTTCTATTTTAATTTTTTTACAATATTCATTAAATTTATGGCTCACAAACTACAGATTACTTTCTGTTCTTATTAAAGGCTTTTCAGAATCTTATTAGAATAAATTTCTCATAAAGTTTAGTGCAGTGCTTGTACTTCATAAATAAATAAATAATACTTTTAGGTGCTAATGAAGAACTTGTGCAAGTTCTTCAGCCACATTCCTAAATATCTAGTTTTGCTTTCTAGAACACTGTTCCAGCATTGAATAGTCAACTAGCATCATATTTTCTTATACTTTAAGCAGGAGCAAATCGGTATCATTTTCTGATTTTTTTACTGTTCTACACACAATATACTTTTTCACTACCCAAAGATGCAAAAATCCCCTAAATATCTTCGCTCATCTTACCAACTAATACCAAGACTATTAATTTATTAATACTCATTCGTAATCCTCTGTTTAGCCCAATATTATGATCTATATAATTTTTATTTTGATTTGCCTATCAACGTAGGTACAAATCGATTGAAAAATAGAATAATTGGAATTGTAATAGAAACTACTAATCCAGTAAGTGCAATAACTGCAATAAAATTTTCTCTTAACAAATCTATATCATAATTTAGTAGCAAAGATGTTATTTTTATTATTACTCTTTTAATTGGTTCATGAATACACATAATAATTAAAGAATTCTTCCCACAAAATTCTAACCATTTCAAATGAATTCTATTTGAAATCATAATTATAAGCAATATACCTGCTATTGAAATAGCATAGAATACAAAATAAGGTGGCATTGTATTTGTTATTAAATTAACTCTTACTGTTACAAATATAGCTGAAATAGTTGTTAATATGAATAATAAAATCATTGTTAATGTTTGTTTCCAAGTTTTTTCTTCGAGCCACTTTATTCCTGAATTACGATAATAATATCCCAATCCAATGAATACTATAGTTGTTGGTACAACGTTTAAAAACCATGGTAATTGTGGACTTTCAAAAGTATATAATCCATAACCTATAATTGAACTAAGCCACAAAAGAATAGGAAAAGCATATCTTTTATTATTATTTGTAAAATAATATAACAATCCTGAAAAAATTATCTCCGAAATAAAAAAGCATGGTAAATACCATAGTGGAACGTTATATATATAATTCTCTACACCACCGCGTGCAATGAAAATATTAATAAATGGCTGTAAGGGGTTAACTATACTTGGCCGTAAATGGCGCTCTATAAAAAACCAATATAAATAAGTAATGAATGCAAATGAAAAATATGGTATTAAAATAACTCTCCATCTTTTTTTGAATAACTCTATTGGTCTGTATCCACGAGCAAACATACCGGATAAAAAAAAGAATAACTGAACAGTAAATGCTGCTAACCATCTATCAATTATAACATTACTATTAGTATGACACATTACTATTAAAATAATGGCAATTCCTTTTCCTGTATCTACCCAAGTTATTCTATTTTTAGATACTAATTTATTTTCCATGAATAAACCTCCACTGTAAATAATTCTTCCTACTTAAAATTTTAATTATCAATACAATAATAAAACTATATTAATAGTAATATAATTTCAATATTAGAACATAATGTTGCATAATTTTTAATTTATACTAATTACCTCAGTTTTATTGATTTTATGTAAGACAATAATTCACTTTTTGTAATATAGAGATATACAACAGTTGTTATTATATAAATTATCCCACCCACCGCAATTTGAATTATAAGTGAAATTATAGATTCACCCATAATATTTCCAATAAAACGTACTACTAAGCACATTATAAATCCAATTATTAATTGCGGCGTCCAACTTTTTACATAGCTAAATATAGGTAACTCTTTACGAAGAAATATCGTTTGGGTAATTGCAACTAAAAATTCAGCAATTAATGTACCTATCGCAGCTCCTATTGCACCATATTGGGGTATTAACATACAATTTAAAATAACATTAATTATTGCTCCGATGAATACCGATATTATATATTCCTTATCTTTTTTTCTTGGCACCAAATACTGAGTACGTATAACATTAGCCCACGAGATGCAGAGTATAGATACTGATATTATTGATATTATATTACTACAATCACTAAATTCACTTCCATAAAAAACTGGAGCTAAAACAGGAGCCACTCCAATAAGACCAAAAGTTAATGCAGATGCAATAATTGCAATAATAGTCATCGAATTAAAAATATATTTCCGAGCCTTTTTTTCTTCTCCCCTAGAAATAATATTCGACATTCTTGGAAGCATTACTATTCCCAAAGCATTTACAACACCCAAAGAAATAGATGAAAATTTTTCAGAATTTTCATAATACCCAACCTGAATCATATTACTAAAATTCCCGATCATTATTTTACTCATAATTCTATAAACACTTGTTGCAATTGTTGGAATAAATAATATGAGAGCTGGTTTGACATAATATAATATTAGCTTCCTATCAACTTTAACGAAAGTAACGAATTTATGCAAATATGGCCAAAGCAATAACTGACTTACTAAAGTCCCACTTGCTAGAATTAACGTATATTTCCATAGATCAGAACTTTCATTCACAAAATATAATGTCAATATAACTGTAAGACATTTTATAATAGTATTACGTGTAACTGTTAATTTAAATTTTTCTAGACCAAAAAATAACCAGTTTATATCAAACAATGAAGAGGCTACATAAAGAAATTGAATTATAAATATTATTCTATTTTCATCACAAAATTGAAACAAGTATAATATATAAGCCCCACATAAAAAGAAGGCAACAATCAGTTGTACATAATAAATACTACAAAAGGTTCGATTTAATTCTTCTCTATTATCTTTGCATGCTGCAATGCTTCTATTACCTAATGCAATTAATCCTAACTGAGCAATTAAAACAAAATAATTAGCAATAGAATACGAATATGAATAAATCCCTAATTTTTCTGCTCCTAAAACTCTAGCTACATATGGTGCAGTTATTAATGGTATTATTATTAATAATAATTGATACATTGCATTATAAATAAAATTTTTTGCTAAATTCATAAAACCACCTCCAGTGCATTTATTGTCAATTATTAGATAAATATTTTTAGTTGTACTTTATCTCAAATAATTTCATTAGTTTAGGCAGTTTTTTAATTCTAATAAATGGTAATAGAAATGAAAGTACATTATTTTATCAAATTTGATTTCGTTATATCTAACACTAATTTTTTTTTATTTTATACTCATCAATAACTATATTAATAAATCTTCACTATCCATAATTGCAAGTAGTTATACAATTATTCCTTTTGAATATATTTTTCAAAATTTTTAATATTTACTGATAGTATAAGAAACAAATAAAAACCATTAGCCAAAATATACGATTCTGTTATTGACATAATAAAAAATGAGCATATTCCCGCAACTAAAATATAAGAAATCGAACTTTGTCTTAGCTTTAATTGTTTTCCTACTCTGTATGTAATTATCAAAAATAAACTTAATGCAACAACACCTCCAATAACAAGTATTTCCAACAACATATTATGCGAGTAATAATATGTATTACCAATTTGAAGTATTCCAGTATTAAAATCGGCACCATTTCCTATTATAAACGCATTCTTGATCATCCCAATTGCGACATCCCATATATCTGTTCTTCCTGTAAAATTCAAAGACTTATTCAAAATAGTCTCAATAAAAAAAGAAAAAATATTTTGTATTCTAAAGACCGTTATACCAAAACTAAAAAAAATATAAGTTATAAATAATGACTTGTAATTTATAAAAGTACCTAGTGTGTGCTTCTTTAATAGAATGATAAGTAAAATAAACATCAATAATCCAACAATGCTTGTACTAGAACCTGTAATAAATATAGTTATTATTGAAATTAACTCCACTAAGGTTATATATTTTGAAGATACACTAGACTTAAGCTTTTTACAAATCTGTCCAGCAACAATTGTTGGCAATATATATGCTATAAATCCATTTTTAGTAGCTAAAAAATGAAATTCATTATGATAATATTCCGTTTGATATAAGCCATTAGGATATATTAGTAACAAAATAAAATTAACAATAACCAATATTGAAAGCGCTTTAAACATACTTTCTAAATATAGTTTTGCATTGTGTCTTACACCTAGCTCACTGAACAAACAAAATATGAATATATAAATCATTGAAATAATAACATTTTTATACTCACGACCATTATAAATTGTAGAAAAACATATGCTAAATAAAAATAAAGTCAATAATATCATAAACTTTGTAGTACATTTTTCTAATAAATATAGAAATAAAATTATTAACGACGTTATGGTTAATAGAATACTGAAAAAACTGTTAATATTAGAAAGACTACCTAAATAATTAAGTATTCCCGGTTTGAAAAACACTAAAATTACTAAATAATAAAAGTACTTTGAATTATAGATTTTTGATTTGGAGATTATCATAATTTCCTCCATTTAATATTTATTCATCCTTAGATATGTATCTGATAAAAGTTTTGAAACGTCTTTAATATCATATCCAGATTTTTTAACTATTTGAGAATTATTTATCGCTCGATTTTCACCCTCTTTTTCAATTACACATTGTGCCCATTTTGTAATTCGATCTTGAAGTGAAAGAAATGTAAAATTATCTGTAAGTTTAACTTCTTTAGGTATGGTATTTGATGCAACAATTGGTAATCCATTCACTTGAGCTTCAACCAATACTATACCTAGCCCTTCATAACGTGATGGAAAAAGAAAAATATCAAAGGCATTATAAATTTCATTGACACAATCTGTTTCCCCAAAAAATATAACTTTATCTTGAATATTGTATCCTAAAGCAAGATTCATAATAGATTGTTTTAGTGTGCCTTCGCCAACTAGCAAAAGAACAGCATTAGGGAAAGAATCAGAAATATCTTTAAATGTTTTAAGTAAAAACTCGTGATTTTTTGAATATACAAATCGCCCCACATGACCAACAACAAATTTATTGTTAATATTCAACTCTCCCCTTATTTTTGTTCGACATTCATTGTCAAAAGTGAAATTATCTATATTTATTGGATTTTTTACTATTTGAACCCTACCCTTCTTATTCAATCTCCTTGTAAACATCCAATCCGCAGCCATTTTTGAACATGCCATATAATCGGTTGAAAAAGTACTAACTAGTATTCTTATGATAAATTGCCTAACCTTAACAAAGTAAATTCTTAACATACCCGTAGAAGTTTTATTTGATCTTGATGAAGGTTTAAAATCATTAGCAATATGTGAATGCGCAATGCGATGTGGAACCCCTGCCGCCCATGCAGCTATAATATCAAAAAAGCCATCAGCACCTATACTTTGGAAATGGACCACTTTATAAGTATCCTCATGTTCTTTTAAAAACTGATAAAAACCCTTTGCTCTGCTAATACAAGTCAAAAATCTATTATTATAAGATTTATAGTTTAACACTATTTTTTCGCCATCAAGTTTCTTAACCTCATCATCGTAGAATTCGTCAGTATTTCTAGTGACAAGAAAATCAAATGCAACTTTACTTCTATCTATTTTTCTCAAATTTGCAAATATAAAGGCCTCAATTCCTCCTGAATCAAGTATTCTAACATATTGTAATACTCTTATTGGTTTATTCATTCATTTCACCTCATGACTTCATTATTATTATACAATTAATTTAATGCTCTGCTCTATTAATCAAAAAGCAAAATAAAGCTATAAAAAATGATAATTTTAAACGAAGTGCAGTAATAATTGCCTTTTGCTTTCTGTTTAATAATGCTATTGGTACATTCTTTATTGATTGCGCATATTTAGTTTTTCGTATAAAATTACTAAACTCTTTGTAATTCTTAAAAAATGAATTTGGATTATCCCTATGAAAATAATATGATACCGCTAATGATGATATTCTTGTAGCTTTCATCATCTTAGCTGATTCGATAAATCTAATATCATTCCTCTTGTTTTTTTCTACAAAAGTGTCGATTCCATCCATGAATCTCAAATGAGAAAATGTCCAATCACTTCTAAACTTATGTGTTGAAGAATCTGAACTAACAAAAAAGTTATAACCATCGAAATTTATGTAGCCAATAGAAGAAGCAGCCTCAAATGCATATAAATTAAACAGAACATCTTCGCCAAATCTACAGCTCTCGTCAAACTTCAAACTATTCTTTTTAATTATTTCACGTTTAAACATTTTAGCGGTTACTCCAACTGATAAATACCTAACATTATTCATTTTATCATCATAATGGTTTGTAAATAAATCTAATTGAAATAAGTCTTTGTCTATAGTTCGAATAAAATAATCTTGATTATACAATATGTTGTCGCATAACTTTTCATTTATAATGAACACCTTGTTGCAAATCATAATCTCTGCTGAACTTTCTAATATTTTATTTAGCAATACGGAACATATATCAGTATTAATATAATCGTCTGCATCTACAAACATGATATAATCTCCGTTTGCTACACTTAAACCTTGATTTCTAGCAACTGAAACTCCTGAATTTCGTTGATGAATAACTTTAAAACGATTATCCAATTTACAATAATCACGACATAGTTGAGGACTTGAATCTGATGAACCATCATCAATCAGTATTACTTCAATATTTTCGTATGTCTGATTCCTTATACTATCCAAGCATCGTACTAAAACTTTTGAAGCATTATAGATAGGTACTATTATGCTAATTTGAGGACTATACAACTTTGAATTCATATTTATCTATGACTCCTCCTATACTTTATTCTTTTTAATGTTTCAAACAGCCTTAGTCTATACAATATTTTTTTAATTCTAACTGTTTTAGATGTGGATACAGCCAATATATCTTGAATTTTATCACCGGCGTCCATTCTTTGAAAAACAGTTTCTCTCATTTTATTGTATTTTACTGGCTCTTCTACCGGAGAATTTTCCTTAGTTATTGATTCAATACTAATAATTCCATATTCAAATTTATTGCATATACTCTCCCAATATGTTCTACCTTTTCTGGTATGAATTATTATTGCGCTAATGCCTCTATTTTGACTCTTGTTTATTAATTCATCTGGGCATCCCCAATAGTCTCCTAAAATAAAATCTGCATTGCTTTTAGTTCCTTTAAACTGGCAATTGTAACAACTATTTCGATGGAGTATGTCATATCCGAATGCAATTACATAAGGATCATCCGTAAAACTCAATTTTTCAATAGTCTTTCCATCATTAAATTTATATTGAGTATATGGCGTTATCCAACCATGCTTCCCTTTATATCTAAAGTTCGCATTTATCATCTTTGAACAATGCTTTTTTGATAAATATCCTTTATATTTTTCCCATATTAACGGCGACGGTGTACCGTGACAAACAATTCCACATGTTAAAAGATTCTCATAATCTTTGCCTAAAAAATTCAACAAACCTGCAACTTGACATGGAGTTCCACTAAATAGAACTAAATGATTTAATTGTAATATCTTTTTAATTTTTGAATAACAATTTCCAATACTGCTTTGAACGTATTTAGAATATGCCATTTTTCTTATTAAATTAACATCTTGTGTAACTATATGTTCTGCTTGCAGCTCTTCATTCCATATACAACCACTTACATATCCTCCCTCTTTAAGAACATATATAGCTAATGCACTAAATACTCCACTTGAAGTATATTTCCTATAATCATCTCTATCTTTACGATATGCATAAAAAGCTTCATCTGTATCAGAAAATGTGGCATAATCACGATAATTTGCATATGGACATATTTTCTCACACATACTACAATTTACACACAATTTATTATCGAATTGTGGCATTAAAAACCCCTCATTATTTGGTACTAGCTTTATTGAATTAGCTGGGCATATATTTTCACATGCGCCACAACCATAACAATGTTTATTGAAATCAAATGAAATCACAATTTAATCCTCCTTGAGACAGCATCGCAAATATTTTATAGATGCCTTACGTAGTTCATGTAATTTATTGTGAGAATGTGTAAAGTCAAATGCTTTTATTTTTTCAATATTAATATCTGTAAATTCTGTCACCATGAAATATTCTAACCCTAAACTTTCAAGTAAAGTTGCTTTTCTGTTCTCTCGTACCAATTTTCCATTCTTAGTATCAAAAACTGATATAAATGCCTTTTCATATAAAATCGAAAAAATCGTACCGTGAAAAGAATTTGTAACAACAAATTCTGCATTTTTAATCATACTCAAAAACTCAGCTGGCCCATATTGAATTATATTATCAAAATGAGAATTCCAAGATTTAGGATGAAGAACTAGGTTAACTACTTTTATTCCTAATAATTTTTCAATTTTTTTGGTTACACGCAGTGAATATGGCCTACTATTAACTGAATAATATAATATATAAGGTTCTGATATTACCCTCGGAGATGCAATTAGACTCCACTCATCTCTCGGTAATAATAATGTTGGATCTAATGTCATCATTGATTCAAGATTGTATTTCGAAAGGTATTTTTTTGCCTCTATTTCTCTTACTGATAGCGCATCATACTTTTTCAATAAAGGTATTATTACATCACTTATTCTTTCAGCATCTTCTACACCATCACCAAATGATGCCGCATATGATATCCTTTTTCCTTGAAATTCAAAATCCACTAAATATCTTGTACTTCTATCAAGACTTTTTTCCGAAAAATTCCATATCTGATCACTTCCAGTCACAACGACATCATACTTTTGGACGATTCTTGGGACTTCATCTTCAGTAATAAATTCAATTGGATCAATTGACAGATTTTCATTAAGGAATTTTAAATAAGATTCATTTCTCAATCGTATTTTTTTAACATAAAACAAGTTATATAAGTTCTTCAATATAGTTGCTTTACTAAAGCTTGATGTATTTATAACTGAATACATCCCTTTTTGCTTACTGGGTCTATAATTTATAATTTTAACTTCATAGCCTAAATTTTTGACAGTCTCTTGCAAAGCATACGCTTGAAGCATAGCTCCATAATTAAATGCAGAATGAAACGTCAAAATACAAATTTTAATCGTATTAATCGCCAACTTTCATTAAAATATCAATAAAGTTCTTATAATATGTTTCAATATTATAATTCCTAATATGTTCAATACAATTTACACTCATTTTATTACGTAACTGAACATCAGTATTCAATAAATCCATATAATAAGCAATATTGTCCACTAATCTCTCATCTCTTTCTAGTAAAAATCCACAATTAGGACCTATATATTCAGGGATTCCCCCTGAAATAGTTGTAATAACTGGCAATCCCATTGCCATCGACTCAAGTATAGTTAGACCAGCCGGTTCCTCCCATAAAGATGGAAGTATGGTAAAGTCTGCAGCCGCATATATTCCAGGCATATCATAATAATCAATATAACCCGTGAATATGATATCTTTTTCTTTTAAAGCTATTAAATCCTGCATCTCCGTGCTATAACTACTTTCCATGCCAGTATTATAATAGTATCCACCAACTATCAATAACTTCAGATTCGCAGTTTTTACTTTGCTAAATGCATCCAGAACTGCTAATATACCTTTTTCCTTAGTAAGTCGCCCACTAAAAAGTACAACTGTTTGATCATTTTTCAGTCCTAATTTCTTCTTGGATTCTTTTTGCTTATCATTATATAATTTGTAAGAAAAATTGTTCGTATTAATACAGTTATAAAGGATACTGAATTTTCCTTTATACTCTGGATATGAGTTCCAAAAGCTTTTTCTAATATAATCACTTATACAAATTATTTCTGTTGTTTTTAAGATTTTGTTTCGGCATCTAAAATCAAAATTAAAATCATTATGCAGATGGAGGTATACATTGCCTTGATATTTCTTCATATTTCTATTGCTTAAAGCCAAATATAATGATGGATGATTTTCTAAAATCAATTTATCGTATTTCTGCGTTGATAATAATCTCCTTGCCCTAAATAAATACAAAAATCTTTTTAAAACATTTTTGTATGGCATTATTCTCTTTCTCTTTAAAATGTTTTTAAAAAAGAACAAAATCATTGAATCCAAATACTTTATAAATGTATTGCTTTTAATAAATATGCACTTAGTTTTTCTATATTTTTTACTGTATTCTTCTGCTACGTCATCGTATATAGATATTAATTCAATATCTACCCCACAATCACTAACTTCATTTTGTTCGATTAGATGCTGAATAAGGTTTTCTACAGCGCCACCTTGAGAAGCTGGAACCGGGAAAACACCAGGTGTAAAGATTGCAATTTTCATAATGTACTTGCTCCTAAATTAACATTTATTTTTCACAATAATTGTCATAAATTATATTTAATTTTCTCTATAACAGGTCTTCCATACGCCTGTAACAATCCAGATATTCTTACCGATAAACTTACTGGAAGCATCTTATACAACTTTATGTATGCTTCTTTCCACTTCTTTTGATTAGAATATTTTTTCAACGGCTCGTCCTTCCAAGGACTCATATCCTTATATTCCAGCCATCTATTCGTATATGGATGTTTACTACCTTCAATCCAAGCTCTTCTGGAAAGGAAACTTGTTGTAAAATGAATGATTGTTGGATTCGTAACAGCTTCTTCAATTTCTTCTTTGCTATAAAACATGGGTGGCTTACGGTAAATCAACATATTCTCATATGTAAAATCATGAAAGATAGTTACTGAATTAAACTTCGCTTCCATCACTTTGGTCTTATTGCTTAATATTGAATTTAATGCCCCTTGATCCCCTTGCGGTATCAGTCCATCGTACTTTTTTATTAGTTTTAAAATTTTATTTTCTATGTCTTCTTCTCTCCATTTCCTTAGGTCAATGAGCATTACACCTGAATTAAACATAATAGCATTATTGTCTAATCCAAGATTTTTTCTGTACCAAGGTGCAAACGCATCCATCAATGCTGCTATTACTTTTCCCTGCATGTTCATGTTCCACAATTCATCTAGTGGTTTATCTATAATTATGTCACAGTCCAGGTACAACACTCTTTCTAAATCTTCTGGAAGTGCACTTGATATAAAAAGTCTAGCAAACTGGCTTAATGACCCCCTATCTTGTTTTACTTCCATTCCTAGAACATCATTAATGTTAGTTGCTGAAACCCATATTGGAGATGGACGATTATATTTTTCAAAAACTAATTCTAATCTCTTTTTATTTTCATCTTTAATTCCACTATCAAGAATGTAGATTTCTATCTTCTGCATATCTTTATTATTTTCAAATAAAGATACAATCGATACACCCATGATTTCTGCGAAATTATTATCACTCGCATAAACAATGTGCATAATATCTCACCTATCCTATATAAGAACGTAGCTATTTTTTCTTAAAATTTTCACTTTCTTTATTAGGAACTCTCCTTTTTAATTTAATCTTTTAATCCTGCAAATAGGAATTTTTCTTTACCTTTTTCTTCAATTGTTTTTAGTGAATAACGCCTATAATATCGTCCTGTTATCTCAAACCATTAAATCATAAAGTATACTACTTCCCCCTATCTTGCATGTTCATCACCAAAAAACACCCCAAATGTTTTTAATACTAACTTTATGTCAACTAGAGTATTTCTCTCTCTAACATACTTAACATCTAATTTCATCCAGTCTTCAAATCCAATATCGCTTCTTCCAGATACCTGCCAGTAACAAGTAAGTCCTGGTTTAACTGTTAATCTTTCCATCATCCAATCTTCAAATTCTACTACTTCTTTTGGGAGTGATGGTCTTGGTCCAACTAAACTCATTTCACCTTTTAAGACGTTAACTAATTGTGGCAATTCATCTATACTTGTTTTTCTTATGAATCTTCCTACTCTAGTTACCCTTGGATCTTCTTTCATTTTAAACATTGGCCCGCACATTTCATTTTTATCACATAACTTGTCCTTTAGCTCTTCCGCATTAGACACCATAGATCTAAATTTATACATCCTAAATTTTTTACCATTCTTTCCAACCCTCTCTTGAGAAAAGATTGAGCTTCCTTCAGATTCTAATCTGATTAAAATGGCTGTAACTAAAAATATTGGGCTTAAAATTATAAGTCCAATAGATGAACAAAGCACATCCATAGTTCTCTTTAAAAAACAATATCCTATTCTACTGTCTTCTGTTTCCAGTTGTTCTTTAAACAAAACTTCCTCACTGTTAAATTCTAACTGCTGCATACTACTCCCCCTAAACCTCCTTATTTTTAACAAAATAAACTTCCCCTTGTTCATTCATAAAAAACAACCACCTTTAACTTAAATTAAATTAAATTAAAGCCGGTTGCACTAATAACTCACCATATATAAAGTGCCCAGATAAATATATGGATCGACGTCTCTCTGTCTCATATTATACCACATAATTAATAATTTGTTAATATTGATTCGACAATCCATCCCATGAAATTTCTTCCATAGTTAGACATCTAATTAACGGGCTTATCTTTTTAAAAACCAAAATATCGATTTTTTTTCTTTGATTTTCTCTCCTGAAAACTTTATCTCCCCATTATTTAACATTTTTTCAGAACTATCTTTAAATACATCCTTAATTTCACTTTTATTTATCAAATTCAAAGCCGTACTAAGACCAGTATTTCTTCTATTAATATTATGAGCATCTGAACCTATAAAGTTATATATACCATTATTTAGGAGCACATTGGCTGTCCTTTGAACTTTTTCTCCAAATCTTCCATCTATACTTCCAGCATTTACTTGGAACAAATAACCTTCATTAATAAACTTATTAATATTCTTAGGATCTTCTATAATAGGAATATATCTTTCTGGATGAGCGATTACTGGCACTATATTTCTCACTTGAAGTTCATAAAGAGTATCGAATATACTTTCATCAAACTTTCTCATCGGAAATTCAATAAGCATATATCTAGAATCATTTATAGTTCCAATATTCCCTTGCATATAATATTCTATTATCTTTTCAGTATAATAAACTTCCTGACCACTATATATCTTTATATCTATGTTCTCTTTTACTAAAATATTATTAATTTCCTTCACATAATTCTTAACTTCATCAATTGTAGCTTCGCCATACTCAAGCAAATAATGAGGAGTAGCAACAATTTCCTTAACACCATCTTTTTCCGCATTTCTAAGCATCTCCAAAGTCATTTCCATATCCCTAGATCCATCATCAATCCCAGGTATTATATGCGAATGAATATCAACTATCATAACTATCGCCCTCCTCTAAAAATAAAAAAATCAATAAAAGTTTCCCTCTTCTTTCGGTAAATATACTCACAAAACTAATTTTCATAGATATCCGCATTCCAAACCATATCTATGCCTGAATATACTCTATACCAGAAATAAAGATCTTGCTTTTGTAGAAGTGTTACATTATGGACTAAACTGTAATTATATACATTCGAACCAGAAAGAAAAGATACTCCATTGTAACCACAAGTATACTGATTTTCATATATAACTCTTTTATATATCTAATTCAAACCTCTGACTTATTAGATAAACAAATCTGATAGAAATTATTTATCTATATCCACTTCAAGTAGATATCCATATTCCAAACTATATCTATTCTTGAATATACTCTATACCAGAAAGAAGAGGTACTCCTTTGTGTAGTGTTTCATTGAGAATGCAGCTGTAGGTATTTCTTCAGTAGAAGTTGTTCAATTTGAAGTGAGAGTCCAAATTTTATATTTGGATTCTCGAACTTCCTCAGCGAACGTATGTGAGTCGAGTTTCCTTTTTTCAGAAACTTATCGCAGGAGCATGCAGAAATTGGTACAACTTCTACTGTTAGAAATCCACAGTCCTATTCTCTAGCATATCAAAACAACACAGTTCCTATTCTTTCGGTAAATATACTCACAAAACTAATTTATATTACATATAGAATTCTCACTAGAAAGTAGAAACATTTTTATGCAGCAGGCATTTGAAAATAAGCTGTTAAAAGTGCTTGATTGTAGGTTGTTCAGCTACTGCTTGTCACAATGAAATTGGGAGCAAGCAGTAGTGATGCAACCTGCAATTTAGCACTTTCAGCGAAATTTTCATAGTCCTGCGAAATAACAATATTTCTACTTTCGGTAGATCATTATGTAAATCTATATTACTTTATTTACTTTCTTCACTACTTCCATAATAGTAGTAGTATTTACCTCTAGTATTTTCTACTGCATGAAGTACAGTTCCTAATATATTAGCTCCAACTTTAGTCAGTGAATTTTTAGCATCAATTACTGATTCTCTATTTGTTCTTTGCGCTCTTACAACAAGTATAGTTCCGTCTACCTTTGTAGATAAAATTTGAGCATCTGTAACTGCTTGAAGTGGAGCACTATCTAAAATTACCATATCGTATTTTTCTCCTAATTTTTGTATCAAATTAGTCATGGCAGTTGAAGATAACATTTCTGATGGATTTGGTGGAATCTTACCAGATGTTAGTATATCAAGATTTTCGTTACGACTTTGTATTACATTATCTAAGTCTTCTTTTCCTATAAGAACTTCTGATAATCCACTTAAGTTCGATAGTTTAAAATTCTTATGAACTGAAGGTTTTCTTAAGTCACAATCAACTATTATAACTTTCTTCTCATTTTGAGCAAAAGATAATGCAAGATTACCTGATACAGTAGATTTCCCTTCTGCTGCTTCCGCACTAGTAACCACAATACTTTTAATCGTCTTATCGAAAGATGAATACTGAATGTTTGTCCTTAATGTTCTATATGCCTCTGATACTATTGACTTTGGCTTTTTTTCAACTACAAAGCCTCTATAGTCTTGATTAGCTACTGCTTTATGTAATTTTTTTGCTGAAAACATCTTTTATCCCCCTATTCCAAATCTTCAGGAATTGCACCAATAACAGGGATTCCTAATATTTGCTCTAATTGATCCTTACTCTTAAAGGTATTATCTAAGAATTCTAATAAAAATGCTAATCCAACACTTACCATAAGTCCAAGTAAAAATGCAATAGCAATATTTAATTTCTTATTAGGGCTAGCTGGATTTTCAGGCAATTCTGCTGGCTCTACTATTTTTACATTACCATTTGGTATAAGATCTGTAGATGTCTTTATAAACTGATTCGTTATAGAATCTAATACTTCTTTACTTAAATTTCTATCCTTGCTTATGTATGTTATTTCTAAAATCTGAGTATTTGCTGCTGGTGTAACAGTTAGACCACTAAGTACATCTTTAGAAGTTAAATCAAAACCTTCAGCATTAATAGCTTTTTCAACTAAGGCATTAGTCTTTATAACTTCTGCATAAGTTTTTAATAATTGCTGATACATCTGAATATCACTATTGTTATAATTTTGATCCTTGCTATCTGTCTTTTCTTTACCTATAAATACCTTTGTACTTGCTTCATACTTTGGTGCAATTACAAAAAAACTAATAATTCCTGCCGTTAATGTTGCAAGTAAGGTTATCGAAAGTATCATCTTCCATCTTTTTAATAATATATTTATTATTTCTTCGATCCTAATGGACTCTTCAATTCTTATGTTTTCTTCGTTCATCTGTCAAACTCCCTATAATTTCTATTTTTAAATGCATGTACCAAGTTTTTTTTCGGTTTAAATCATTTTTTCAAATAATCAGTCGTAAAGGTTTAGTCTAAAATTACACACATCATTAATTTCATTAATCTTCTCAACAAAATATTCCCCCTAAATAGTTAATTGAATTTAATAACATCACTATTTACCATTATATCATAATTTTTTCTTATATTATACTTAGTATTTAAATTAGACATAAAAAAACAAAATATTTTACAATAATTTTTCTATAAGTTATATTTTGTAATTAAACTTGTTATGTTTTTTTATAAAATTCACATTCTTTAATGCACAATACTTACTTCAATGCACAATGCACAATTCACAGTGCACAATTTACAATTCACAATGCACAGTGCACAATTCACAGTGCACAATTCACAGTGCATAATTCTTACTTCAATTCGCTATTAGGGATATAATTCTTGGGATATTTTTTCGAATCATCATGAGGGGGTTATTTGTTTCAATATATATATAACAAAAATAAGCAGTAAGATCTATAAGTTTCTTACCACTTCATTATAGTTATTATTTTTTAATGGAATTTTAATTTATTTTATATCTAAACTAGAAATAAGGGGCATGCTTTTAGGTCATGTTGCATCTAAGATATTAACATTATTTAAATACAAAAATAAGAAAAAACTTTCAAGTGATTATCTATACTAGAAAGAAAAGTTATTCTTTTGCGTAGTGTTGCATTGAGAAAAGAGCTATAGGATTTCTTAAGTAGACGTTGTTCCATTGTTGCTTGTCCTGAGCTTTGCCTCAGGAGCATGCAAAAATGGATGCAACTTTTACTTTTAGAAATCCATAGTCCGATTCTCAAAAAATATTATTCCCACAAAACTTTATTCATACATAAAACAGAAATGAGATACATGTTTATGCAGCAGGCATTTGAAAATAAGCTGCAACAAGTGGAGTTTTAATACTATATAACTTTACTTTATACCTACACTAGAAATAAGGGGCATGCTTTTACGGAATGTTGCATCTAGGATTTTGATGGCTATGTTTCTTGATTATAAGTTGTTCTAAAATGCTAGTTCAAAATTTACTTTTGAGGCTAGCATTTTGGGTACAACTTATACTCTTAGAAACATCCATCTAAATCCTTAGCAACTGGAGTAAATGCATGCCCCTTATTTCGGTGGTTTATCCAAATAAAGTTCTATCGCTTAAAGCTTCTGCTCCATTAGCTTTTTCAAAAAGTCCAAGAAGTTTATTATTATCTAACTTTTCTTTTTCTTCTCCTTTGACGTCAATTAAAATCTTGCCTCTATGCATCATAAGAAGTCTATTACCATTTTCAAGAGCATGTTTAAGATTATGGGTAACCATAAGGGTTGTTATTCCGCTGTCTTTCACTATATTTCTTGTTATATCCATTATTATTTCTGATGTTTTAGGATCTAGTGCCGCCGTATGCTCATCTAGTAATAATAATTTTGGTTTAGACATTACTGACATAAGCAGAGTTAAGGCTTGCCTCTGTCCTCCTGATAAAAGTTGTACTTTATTATAAAGCTTATCTTCAAGCCCCAAATTAAGTTCTTTTACCATCTCTTTGTAATAATCTATCCTCTTTTTATTTATCCCAAAGCTAAGCCCAAAGGATTTTCCCTTATTATCTGCAAGAGCGAT
>Ga0183101_1001568_pt1 | contig 20350 bp, 24 predicted proteins | sample Biomet3_FD_127790 | JGI IMG/M metagenome (GOLD analysis project Ga0183101, IMG submission 127790) | Microbial communities from bioreactor (seeded with sewage sludge) at LBNL, California, USA - Biofuel metagenome 3 | ecosystem: Engineered > Bioreactor > Anaerobic > Unclassified ...
GTGCGTTATTAATATGGCATTTTTTGTAATGAACCTTGATAAAAAATTGAGGGTCATTCTACGCCATTTTACAAATTACTATATTTTGGAATACTACATATAAATATAGGGGGTTTTAAAGCACCCCTAAATAATTATACTAAAAGATTAGATTATTGAGAGGTGGTGAGGTCATGTCAAATTTTATAAAAGCTAAAAATGCTGTGAGTAAAGAGCTTTATGAAGTTGAGATGATTTTAAAAAATATTGGAAAAGATTTTAGTTCGGGTTCAACTCAAGAGATATTTGAATATTTCTTTAAGGTTCCAGGAAAATATCTTCGTCCTAGTTTGATAATACTTTCAGCTAAAGCTATAAATCCTGAAATGACTATAGATGAGAGAATGCAATTAATTAATTTATGTGTAGCAATTGAGCTAATACATAGTGCTAGTTTGGTACATGACGATATAATTGACAATGATTTATTTCGCCGTGGTCAAAAGACGTTAAATAATATATATGGTAGAAAGATAGCGGTTCTCGCAGGGGATGCCTTTTATGCTAAAGCATTTTCAATATTATTAAAACTACCAACAAATGATGCAGAACAAATAATTACACAAGTTATTGAAAAAATGTGCGTTGCAGAAATTGAACAAGCTCAAAATCATGAAATTACAAAGCAGGATTACTTTAACATAATAGAAGGCAAAACTGCATCCTTTATGGCTGCCTGCTGTAAGCTTGGAGCAAAAACAGTTAATGCAAAAGAAGAAGAAATTGAAGCCTTGGAAAATTACGGCTTAAATTTAGGAATGTTATATCAAATCATTGATGATTGCACAGATGGTGATTCTAACGCTACTAAAAATAATATAACGGTTGAAGATGCTAAAGAGTTTGCTTTAAAAGCTGAACAAGCAATTAAAAATTTAGAGACTTCGGTTTATAAGGATAGCATGAATAGTCTTTTAAATCATATACTTGAATCTTCAAATAAGAAAACAAAAAATGCTTAATCTTAAATTCATAATAAATATCACAAGGGAGATGACATTAAATGAGATTTTTTAGAAATAAATATTTAGTTCCTGTGTGGACAATTTTGCGTATATGGCTAGGCTATCAATGGATAGTTCCAGCAATAGAGAAACTTAAGGATCCAACTTGGGTAGGAAGTCAATCAGGTGTAGCGATAACAGGATTTTTAAAAGGAGCTTTAGCTAAAGCAACCGGAGATCATCCATCAGTACAGTTGTGGTATGCAAGATTTGTTGAAAGTGTTGCTTTGCCAAATGTAGGAGTATTCACGTATGTAGTTCCAGCCGGAGAACTTCTTGTTGGTATTAGTTTAATCCTTGGAGCTTTTACTATAGCAGGTTTGATTGGTGGAGCATTTATGAATCTAAATTACTTATTAGCAGGAACTACTAGCACTAATCCAATTTTATATACTGCAGCTATAATTTTAATGGCAGCTGGAGCAAACGCTTATAAAATTGGGATTGATCAGTTAATTGTATCCTTTTGGAAAAAGAAATATGGTAAACAATAAATATAGCATAGAAAATAAAAATATAACAAAAAAGAAATTAAGTCTTTAGACGTGATAATGAAGGGAGTCAAAAAACAATGAAAAAGAAAACAATTAGAGGTGCAATATTAAGTTTAATTCTTACGTTAGGCCTTTCAACAGCAGCTTTTGCTGATGGAATGGGTAACATGGATATGGGGAAAGGAACAGAAAAAAGTGTAAATGGTATAAATGCAGAATTAACGTTTAATAAAGATAACAAAGTTAAAACCGGTGATAATGATGTAATGATCACATTGCATGATAATAATGATAAAAAAATTGAAAATGCTGATGTTAAGATTAGTGCAGAAATGGACAAGAACTCTGATATGGGCATGGATATGAATGGTAAAAAGCCAATTGAAGTATCATTAGAAAATAGTAAAGATGGTCAATACATGGGGAAAATTAATTTCACTGATAAAGGTAAATGGGTTATTACAGCTAACATTATGGTAAATGGAGAACAGAAGGATGTAGAGTTTGATGCGGATGTGGTTAGCGGTGGACCAAACTGGGTAGTTATAGGTGGATTTGTAGGAATAGTGGTAGTAATAATTATAGTAGCTGCAGTAAAGAAAAAAAGTAGCAAATAAAGATAAAGAATAGAGGTGATAGTTTAATGTCGAAGTTGGACAAGAAACTTAGTGATGAAACAAAGGCATCACAAGAGCAAAGAGGAAATAATTTATTAAATAATAAAATACTTAAGAGCTTCATTAAAAGTAAGTGGTATCCAGGAATATTTCAGCTATTTGTAGGAATAGTATTTGCATTCATCGTGTTTGAATTACTAACTGGACCTGACGAAGCTCACGATAACTTTGGTACAGCGGGAACTTGGGTATTGTGGTGGCCTATACTTCCAATACTATTATTTTTAACAGGTAGGTTTTGGTGTGCTATATGTCCATTTGGAGCCTTAAGTGATGTAGTACAAAAATTTGTAGGAAGCAAAAAGCCAGTACCTAAATTTCTAAGAAAATACGGAGTATGGCTTATAGATGCAATGTTCTTAGCAATTACATGGAGTGATCACGTTTTTGGAGTCGTTGAATCACCTAGAGGTTCAGGAACATTACTCCTACTTATTACAATTGGTGTAATATTCTCAGGTGCTTTTTGGGAACGTAGAACCTGGTGTAGATATCTATGTTTCTTAGGCGGATTATCTGGAAATTATTCAAGAGCAGGGATGCTGCAATTACGTGGAACAAAAGATATATGTGCTAAATGTACAGCAGCACATTGTTATAAAGGGAGTGAAAGGGCAGAAGGATGTCCTATGTTTGAATTCCCAAAAACTATGGAAGATAATGCAGAATGTAATTTCTGTGGTAATTGTGTAAAGAATTGTCCTAACAATTCAATTCAAATATCATTGCGTCCACCTACTAAAGAATTATGGTTTATTAGAAAGCCACGATTAGATGCATCATTTTTAGCTGTTGTAATTATGGGTATAGTATTTGTACAAAACATTACAATGTTAGAAATATGGGATGGAATGCTTGCATGGCTTGAAAATGTAACAGGAACACAAAATTATGCTATTACTTTTACTATAACATTTATTATAGCTATGGCTATACCAGTAGCATTGTTATCTATAACAGGATTAGTTGCAAAAACATTTAATAAAGCTTCGTTAAAAGAAAATTTCACGAAGTATGGATATGCGCTCATACCATTAGATATGGCTGCACATATAGCTCATAATTTATTCCATTTACTAGCAGAAGGAAAATCTGTATTCTATACATTTATAGAATTATTTGGAGTTGAAATTCAACATACATCTTCAGCTATTTTAGATGACCCAACGATACAAGCGTTTCAGTTTATATTAATAGCAATTGGAACTCTTGGTTCAATATATACTGTATATAAAATATCGAAGAATAATTATGAATCTAAAAAAGTTAGCACAACAATAGTATATTCTATTCTTTTAATATTACTAGCAGTAGTTAATATAATGTTATTCTCACTACCTATGGCAATGCGTATGTAATGATCCTTTATAGCTTATCTAAAAATTATTTTAGATAAGCTATAATATTATTTTTCTTGCATCTTATAAGAAGAATAAATTAATACAAATGAAGAAAGATTAGTTGATAGAGGTGATTAAAAGAAAATGACAATTGAAAAAATTAAGTTATTTATCAGAGCTTCAAGACCTTTTTCTTTAACAGCTTCAGCAATTCCAGTTGTGCTTGGGGAAATATTAGCATTAAAAGAGCCTAATTTTAATCTTGAATATTTTATACTTTCGATCATAGCAATTGTTTTTCTGCAGGCTTCAGTTAATTTACTGAATGATCATGATGATTTTATAAATAAAGTTGATACAAAGGAATCTCATAGTTCTAGCGGAGTTGTTGTTGAAGGCTTGCTGACTTTAAAAGAAGTTTATAGAAGCGGTATTCTATTACTTATTTTAGGATGTTTAATTGGTTTGTTTTTAGCTTACAATGTAGGCATTATGATTCTCATTTTAGGGATTGTTGGAGCTTTATGTGGATATTTTTACACAGGAAAACCGTTAATGCTTAAATATAGAGGATTAGGTGCACCATTGGTGTTTATAATTTTCGGACCATTAATGACCCTTGGAGGGTATTATCTGCAAATGCAGAAGTTTACTATTCAGTCATTAGTAATATCAATTCCAACAGCACTTCTTACTACTGCAATATTGCATGCTAATGATATCAGGGATATAAAACATGACAAGAAAGCTGGTATTAAAACACTGTCAATAAGTGTAGGCTATAAGAATGCACAAATAGTATATTCAAGCTTGATTATACTTTCGTATATTTCACTCATCATAATGATTATTTTTAAATATATTCCTTATTTAAGTTTGATTTGTTTATTAACAGTATCAGCTGCTGTTAAAAACATTAACAAATTAAGAACAGCTGGAGATTCAAGTAGTAATATCGCAGAACTTGATAAAGAGAGTGGAAAGCTTCAAGGTCAATTTGGAATTCTTTTAATTTTATCTATACTTTTAGCTTATATTTTATAGAAAGGTGGCAAAGTTTTGGAGAGAGAGAAAAGTAAGAATAAGATCATTATTTCTTCATTAATTATGGCTACAATATTGTGGTTTGTAATATTTGTATTAAAACCATTTAATTTTTGGATTGAAATGGGAGTATCCATATTATCGTTAGTAATGGTAGCTTTGTTTTCTGAAAAGAACTTAATTTCATTTAGAAATATAAAGTTAAGACACATATTAATCGGAATTATTTCAGCAATAATATTGTACTTTGTTTTCTATGCTGGAAATATAATTTCGGGATATTTATTTCCGTTTAAAGATGCTCAAATTGCATCAGTTTATAGCAATAGAGCACAAGGAAATTCATTACTTATTGGAGCTCTATTATTATTTATAATAGGGCCGGGAGAAGAAATATATTGGCGTGGATTTATACAAAACAATCTTGCAAAAAAATTTGGTAAAGATAAAGGATATATATTTGCAACTCTATTGTACGCTGGTGTTCATATAATTACATTTAACTTTATGCTTGTGGTAGCTGCTTTAGTATGTGGAATATATTGGGGATGGATTTATAAGAAAGAAAAAAGCCTCGTTCCAATAATAATATCTCATGCAATTTGGGATTTTACTGTATTTGTTTTGTTTCCACTAATGTAATAAGATATATGGAAATTATAAAATAGTAATTAAAAAGCTTAATTATAAGAAACATAATTAATTTAAATACTTATTAGGTTTTATAAGCGTAAAATAAAAGAATGTGTGGTGGTTATAATGGCAGAAATCAATGTAACAGATGTGGAAAAGATTTTTTCTGTTATTGCAAAGAGATATGATATGTTAAATTCAATATTAACATTAAATATTGATAGATTATGGAGAAGAAAAGCAATAAAAATCTGTAATATTAAGGAGGGGCATCAAGTATTAGATTTGTGCTGCGGTACAGGACAAATGATTAATTATGAATGTAAGGCAGTTGGAAAAAATACAGCAGTTATCGGTATAGATTTTAGCCAAGAAATGCTTAACGTTGGAGCGAAAAGACTAAATCAATCATTAAAGGATTATAAGTATGAATTAATCAAAGGCAGTATTTTAGAATTACCCTTTGAAGAAAATACTTTTGACTGCATCACAATTGCTTTTGGATTAAGAAATATTCCAGATAAAAACAAAGCATTATCAGAAATATACAGAGTCTTAAAACCAGGAGGAAAAGTGGTATGCCTAGAACTTTCTAAACCCAATATACATATTTTAAAAAATATGTACGACTTATATTTTAATCATGTGTTACCAGCAGTAGGATCAATAGGTACAGGTGATAAAAAGGCATATTATTATCTTAGAGATTCAGTAAATAATTTTATGAATAAAAAGCAGCTTAAAGAAGCGCTAGAGAAGATAGGTTTTAAAAATTCAGAATATGAATCTTTAACTTTTGGAATTGCATCCATACATTATGGCAATAAATAAAGTTAAAGTTATATCTAATATATTTATTATAAAATAGAATGTTAAACTATAGTAATATTAAACAATATAAAGGCAGCTAGCTATTAGCCGCCTTTATTTATTTTGATGAATTAAATACAAGTATTAACACAAATTTGAAGCATTTTATTTAATCTAGTATAATTAAATATATGGTTTCATTAATAAACTTATATTTAAACTTTTAGTAAGTAAAGTAAGGTACTTGATTAAGAAAAAAAATATAGGAACTTAACCTTATCATATATATCAATATTTATAATAGATTTAGGTATTACGTGCTTTAAATATATAGTAATCCAAGGAGGATAAAAAAGTGGCAAGACCAACTAAATTTAGAAGAGTGGAATTTTTCCCAGAAGATGATTATTTTGTACCATGTGGAAAGCCAAAATGTCAAATCGAAGAAATAGCTTTAAAAGTGGAAGAACTTGAAGCCATGAGATTAAAGGATATTGAGGAGTTAAATCAAGAAGAATGTGCTGAAAAAATGCAGGTATCGAGGCAGACATTTCAGAATATAATAGATAGCGCAAGAAAAAAAGTAGTTACAGCTCTAACAGAAGGTAAGGCAATAAGGATAAGTGGTGGTCATTATACTACAAAGCTTTGTAAATTTAAATGTGCAGAATGTGAAACAATTTATGAAATAAATTATGATCAAGATAGAGCGGTATGCCCAAGTTGTGGATCTGATAAAGTTATGTGCAATAAAAAAGCAGGATTTTGTAAAAATTGGTGTAAAGGAAATAATATAGAGTAGTAAGTTATTTAAAGTTGTAGAAGCTTAAGCTTATGAAAATAAATAATAATAGACCAATATAATATTGAGTCTATTATTATTAGATATATTAGTTATGACATTCGTGATTGTGACACGAATCTCCAGAATCTATAAGAGAACCTTCAAGCCATTTTTCAGCAACTGATTTTACATCTCCAGAACATCCACGTAATACTTCTATTCCTGCGTTGCTTAAAACTCTTACCGCTCCTTCACCCATATTGCCAGCAAGTAAAACTTTAACACCCATATCAGAAAGCGTAGATGCTATATTAGATTTGCAGCCACATCCAGCTGGAGATTCAAGGGTTTCAGAATCTATTATTTTTCTGGCTTGTGTATCAACTGTGAAGATCGTGTAATATTCACAGTGTCCGAAATGATCATCGATATTGTTATTACGTGAGGGTAATGCAATTTTCATAATATAAACCTCCAATAAGTATATAAATGTAGCATATGTAGCAAATAAAATTGTTGGCATATGCTATTTATATATTATAATAAACTTATTAATGGCATATGTCAATAATATAAAATTAATAAAAAAATATGTAATTTCAGTTAATTACAACATAAGTCTAAGTTAGTAAAAGCTATTTATCTATATATTAGGTCTTTATTAAAATGTGATTAAATCACATAAAAATTTTAATAAATAATTTACAATGTATAATAAAGGTAATATATTATAAAATCTCATGTTTATAAGGAAAGGACAAGCTATGGAATATTTTCTATTATTTTTAGAAGGAATTATAACATTTATATCACCATGCATTTTGCCTATGATACCTCTTTACATATCGTATTTTGCAGGAGACAATATAACAAATAATAAGAATAAGTATAATGCATTAGTAAATTCTTTAGGGTTTGTATTGGGATTTACAGTGATATTTACGCTGCTTGGAAGTCTTGCAGGGTCTTTTGGAAGTTTCATAAAAACTGAAAGTAATATTATTAATATAATAAGCGGATTAATATTAATTGTTTTTGGAATCAATTATATTGGGTTATTTAAAATATCATTTTTAGAAAGAAGTTCAAAGATAAATGTGCAAATAAAAACTTTTAAGTTTTTATCATCAATTTTATTTGGAATGATTTTTGCAATAGGATGGACACCTTGCGTAGGCACATTCTTAAGTGCAGCTTTAATGATTGCAGTTAACTCTCACGATATATTAAAAGGGACACTAATGCTTTTAATATACAGTATAGGACTTGGAATACCTTTTATAATATGCGCTATTTTAATAGATAGCTTAAAAGATACTTTTAACTTAATAAAACGAAATTACAAAATTATAAATATGTTATCTGGGTTAATCCTTATAATTGTAGGAATTGCAATTATGACTGGATATCTAAACAAATTAATTTCATTCCTTACAATCTAGGAGGTTTTTATGAAAAATAAAAAATTAATATTAACAGTAACAGCAATAGGTTTTGCAGGATTTTTAGCTATATCTTATTTGGCATATAACTCATTAGGCCCCAAATATGATAAGAAAGATATAAACATAAGTAAAGATACTTCTCAGGATAAAGAAGATCCTAACAATCCTACTGAACAAGATAAAAAAGCGGAAAAGGACTTTGTTGTATATGATGAAAAGCTTAATAAAGTGAAGTTATCAGATTATAAAGGAAGACCTGTTATAGTAAATTTTTGGGCTAGCTGGTGTCCTCCTTGTAAAGAAGAAATGCCTCTATTTAATAAACTTTTAAGTAAATATAAAGCAGAAGAATTAACAGTTTTAATGGTGGATTTAACAGATGGTCAAAGAGAAACAATGGATAAAGCTAAAAAATATATATTAGATAATGATTATGATATGAAAATTTTATTTGATAATGATGGAACTGCTTCAATAAATTATAATATTATATATATACCTAGAACTTTATTTATTGATAAAGATGGAAATATAATTGAAGATCATTCAGGAGAAATAACTGAAGATGAATTAAAAAGTCAAGTGCAGCTATTATTGAGTAAATGAGATAAACATTAAATTAAAATTAAAGTATTGATTAATCAAAGAAGTAAAATATATGGTGATTAAGTCACAGAATTAATTTGAAAATAAGACTATACTTTAAGTATAGGAAAAGAAAAATTTAAATTATAAATTGGAGGAGTTAATTATGGCTAGAATAATAAGCAGTAATGAATTTATTGAAAATGTTGAGAACTCAAAAGGAATAGCAGTTGTTGATTTTTTCGCAACTTGGTGTGGACCATGTAAAATGTTAGCTCCAGTATTTGAAGAAGCTAGTATGGAAGCTAGGGGGAAAGCTAAATTCTTTAAAGTTGATATAGATGCAAGTGAAAGGATAGCAGAAAAGTACGGAATATATGCAGTACCGACTATGATTGTATTTAAAGATGGGAAACCAGTGGAGAATTTAGCAGGCTTTATGCCAAAACAAAATATACTAAATAAAATTAATGCACATTTATAAATAATAGAATATAGGTTTAAATTCAGGCGGATTGCAAAAATCTACTTTTAAAAGTTTCGCTTTGTCTGAATAACTTTTAAAAGTGTATGAAGGCAGATTTGCAAATAAAGCGGTGGAATATGTTTAATCCATCGCTTTATTTAGTATAACTGTGTATGGGTTATTATGATTTCGGTAAGTTATCACATAAATTTAGTTTTAGAGTTGGATATCTATATTTTGCATAATTATGGATCTAATCACACTTATTCTTACATTTATCGCAATTAGGATTATACTCTGAAGATTCTAAGTGAATCATAATTTCGGAGTAATTTAGAGAGTTTTTTATATCATTTTCAATTCTATCACATACGTCGTGAGCATCTTTAATTCGCATATTTTCAGGAAATACTAAATGTAATTCGATATACCTGATCCGTCCAGATTTTCTTGTTTTAAAGTTATGGTAGTTACAATAGATACTCGAAAACTTATTTATGCTATTTTGAATAATTTTGATTTCATCATTAGATAGCTTAGTATCTAAAAGTGGATTGAATGCAGATATTAACAGCTCAATGGCTTCTTTTAATATAAATATGGCAACTAAAATAGCCACAACTGGGTCTAAAAAATTCAACTTAGTTATCCATATAAGAAACAAACCAATTCCTACACCTAATGATGTATAAACATCAGCTTTTAGATGAAGAGCATCCGCTTCGAGAGCTATAGAGTCTTCTTGTTTAGCAACCTTATATATTTTTCTGGAAACCATAAAATTTATAGCAGAGGAAATAAACATAACTATAAATCCAAGGCCAATTGATTCCACAGATCCAGGAATTGTTAATTTTTTTACTGCTTCAATTATTATCCAAATAGAAGCTGATAGTATAAGAATTGCTTCAATTACGCCAGAAACATTTTCTATTTTTCCATGTCCATAGGGATGTATATCATCAGCTGGTTTATCAGATATTTTAACTGAAAAAAACGCTATTATAGCGGCTAACAAATCCATAGTCGAATGTATAGCTTCAGATATTATGCTTACTGAACCAGTAGCAAGTCCAACAATTAATTTTAGAGTTATTAGGATGCTATTTGATAATAGAGATAATCTTGCAACTTTAACTTTTGCATTCATATAAAACGCCTCCATAATTTAACATAAGTTTTATCATTTGATAAAACAAATTAACACTATAATATATTTATATGCTTGAAAAGTCAATAGGTTAATGCTGAAGTGCGTTATCAATTGATAATGATAGCTATTGTGATAAGAGTTAGTGTTGGAATTGAGATTATAATGATTAAATTAATCATTAGCTATGGAATAGGGTATAAGAATTATGCTAGATTTAAAATATATAAAAAATATATTACTGCGCAGGTCAATATGGCCCTTTTGAAAAAATGATTAGTAAATTTAAAGTCTGGAGATAGTGGCTCAGATGTTTTAGAGGTACAAAGAAAAATGAAGGAAAAAGCTTATTATCCTGGGAATTTAGATGGCATATATGGATAAGGAATGAAGCAATATGTAATAAAATTTAGGAAAGATAATAGTATTAAAGAATGTCATGATATTAATAAGGAATTTTATGAAAATCTTGGGATAACCCTAGTAGATTAAGTATATTTAATCTACTAAAGCTAACCAATTATTACATCATCAGCTGCAGTTGATTTAGCAGCATTATTATTATTATTATTATTATTATTGGTGTTGTTGCTGTTATTGTTGTTATTTTGTGTAGAATTAGAATTCCTAGATTCCTGTAATACAGTTAAATACTGTTGTTGTGAGGCTATTGTCAGTAGTAAACAACCTATACCCACAAGGAAATTTCCAATAACATTTATTTCATCAGCGTTTTTACCTTTTGCAAGTGAAATAGCAATTGCATTTGTTAAAATTAAAGAATCTTCAGGAGTTAAGTTTTCAAAACCTGTCATGACTTACACCCACTTATATGTAGTTTATAATTAATAACTATGATATTTACTTAAATAATATGAGTATATGATGTATTAAATAAATAATTATAATCTTCACAAGACGTCTCTAAATATTTATGTTTTAAAGTAGATGTTAAAAATTAAAAAATATCTTTTAATACGAATATTTACTAAAAAATAGAACATTCATGGAATTATAACATATTATATTTTTGAAATAATAAACAAGGAAGAAAAATATGAATAATGATGGAATGTATTCAGTAGATTATTCATCTGAAACATCAGATTATAACTTAGAGAACGGATACAATAATAATTGGACATATCAGAATTCTAATTTCAGGTCTGTTCCATATTCTATACTATTTGATGAAATGGAGTACGATTATAGGGCTGATATTCCACAATCATCAACTGGAAATAGCAAAATGGATTTGAAAGACTATGGACCACAACCTTTGGTAATTAACATTGATAAAGCTACAAAGCAAAATACCAACTTTCGTACTGCTTTATGGACAGGAGAGCATTTTCAAGTTACATTAATGAGTATCAATGTAGGCGATGATATAGGCCTAGAAATCCACCCAGATACTGATCAATTCATACGTATTGAAGATGGTCAAGGAATTGTTAAAATGGGAAAAAGCAAAGATAATCTAGAGTTTCAAGCAAATGCCCGTGATGACTTTGCAATCATGGTTCCTGCTGGAACTTGGCATAATGTTATTAATACAGGTAACAAACCTCTTAAAGTATACGTTATTTATGCACCGCCTCATCATCCACGAGGCACAGTGAATGTAAATAAACCTTCTGAATAAATTTTTGAAGAAAATTAGAATTAAGATAATATAAGTCTAACCCAGCAATTTACGGTCATAGGGTTAGACTTTTTTAGTTTCTGTGAAATTATATATCTAGACAATCTGTGGCATTGTATCACTTATGGGTATAAATTGTGAAAATGGCGGATTAGTAAAAAAATCTAAACTCGCACAGTATGATTATACTGATTAGTATAAAGATGTTAGAATTGTGTTAAAAAACTGCAAGATATATCCATTGTATTTTTATCTAAATTAAGTAACATAACATAGATTTCATTCATATTATATAAGTGAAAAATAGCTTATTATAGCTAAAAAATACGAAAGAGGTGTTTTATATGGGAGCTTATCAAAATGAGTCATATAAAGGACATGGATATTATAAAGCAAGCAGATCTAAAAGCAGTGACAGTAAATCAAGAAGTAATTCAAGTCATTCTAGAAGTAACGAAAGCAGGTCAAAGAGCAATGAAAGTAGATCAAGAAGTAATGACAGCAGATCACAAAGCAACGCAAGCTATTCTTACAGCAGACCATATAGTGAATCCTATAGCAGATAATAGAATTATAGATAGATTTTTATAGAGATTAGTAATATGGATAGGTATTACAACATCAATGAAATAGTAAATGGATATTCAATTATTAAGGTAATAGGCGAGGGAAGATATGGGATTGCATATTTGGCTATAAATGACAAAGGTGAAAAGTTTGTAATAAAACAATTAAAAGAAGATATGCTTGAAAAAACTAGAGAAAAATTGTTCTATGAAGAGAAAATATTACAAGGTTTAGACAATCCTAAATTCCCAAAGTTTATATCAAATTTTAAAGATGAATATAGAGAAGGATATATTTTAGAATATATAGAGGGTATAGTCTTTGAAGACTTGTTAGTTAGAGATGAATATGAATTTAGTAGAAGTGAGATTTATGAAATCGGAGGACAGATCCTAGAACTAATACAGGTACTGCATAATAATAATGTTGTACACCGGGATATTAGACTTCCAAACGTAATATTGAAAGAAAATAAAGAATTATCGCTAATTGATTTTGGGTTAGCTAGAATTATAGATAATAAAAAATATGTTAGAGAGATGGACTACTGGTTTATAGGTGACTTTCTAATTCATTTATATTATTCATCATATGAAGAAACTGAATTAGAAGAAAGACCTTGGTTTGAAGAACTTGATTTGAATTCAGAGGAAAAGATATTTCTAAAAAAACTCATGGGTATTGAGGAAAGTTATAAAGATATTGAAGAAATAAGAAAACAACTTGAAAAAATAAAAAGTATGAATAAATTTTAAAAAATAAACCATGTGATTTAATATTATATATTTAACATCACATGGTTTATTTCAAAACAATCAAAAGATTAAGTGAAGGAGGCATGTATTATGTCAAATTCAATAGAAATATTAAAAATATATAATGAAAGTTTCAGAGCTAATGTGTATTCTAATAAACCTTTTAGAATGATTGGCTTAATTGATGTAAGTATTGAATATATTTACGGAATAGAAAAAGTAACTCTAGCTTTTTTTAGATCATCAGGAACAAATAGTGGAAAAATCAAAGGACTATGGTATCCGATTGTTGGAATAAAGACTATTACAGGTGAATTTACTGAGTTCTCAGAATACTTGAACTTTGTTTTAACAAATACCACAAGAATGGGAATTGCTGATGAGGGGTGGCTTGCTAAATCTTTATTTTTTGCCAGCGAATATACAGATGAATCAGAAATCAGAGGATTTTCAAGTGGGATTCATTATGAAAGTCTTCTAAAAATAGGAGAAACTTTAAGAGATTTATATGAAGAAAACAAATTCCAAGCTATGAGAATACTAAACGCTGAAAAATTAAATAATATACTAACTTCAAAAGAGATATATAAAGATAATAAGCATACTCAAAGGGAAAACTTTGAGAAATTTATACAAGATATATTTAATGAAGTTAATATGATAGATTCAGAAAATTGAGTTAAGAGCAAAGGAAATGAAAAAAGACAACGAGCCAATAATAAATTTAGGTTATTAGCATTTGACAATAAGGCCAAAAAGAATGATATAAAATTGACAAATGCTAATAATTATTGAAATATATTATAAATTAGTGGAACAGTTTTAATTCTATTTTTTCAAGCAGTTGGTCAAGTAATGTTTCATCAGAAGCTGTAAAAATTTGGCGCTAATAGATGAATACTTCAAACGGTAGCAATTAGAAAATATAATGAATGTTTATTATGTTACTTGTTAACACTATTATTACAGATATACCATTAAGGGAGATGTGTTTATATGGAATTAATTAAGGAACTTCTAATAGTAGGGGGAAGAATAGTAACAATCATGCCACTGATGCTAGGAGTAACATTTTATATGGGAAAACGATCCATTGGAGAACTTCCGGTTTTTGATTTTCTTATAATAATAACTTTTGGGGCAGTAGTTGGAGCTGATATAGCAGATCCAGCAATACCACATATTCATACTGCAGTAGCAATTGTGCTAATAGGAATATTACAGATAATAGTTTCAAAACTTATAATTAAATATAGAAAGTTGGGTCATGTTATTACTTTTGAGCCTACAATAGTTGTTGTAGACGGTAAACTGATAAAAAGTAATCTTAAAAGATTGCGTTATTCAATAGATAACGTACTACAAATGATAAGGGAACAGGGGATGTTTGATATAAAGGACGTATATTTGGGGATTATTGAAGCAAACGGTAAATTATCTATACTAAAGCAGCCTAGTAAGGAAAACATTACAATAGAAGACATGAAGTTAGAAAAAAAGAACTCGTCATTGTCGTATCCGGTAATAATTGATGGAAAGGTGTATGAAGATGTGCTTGCTAAACTTGAACTTTCTAATGATTGGTTACATGAAGAATTGAGAAAGCTTGATGTAAAAAATTTGGATGAAGTTTTCTTTGCATCTGTGAACACAAAAAAAGAACTGCACGTTTCTCTTGAAAATTATATGAAAGATAAGAGAAGTATTCCTCCAATATATAATTAACTCTATTTAGTATTTTAAAAGAATAAAAAATAGAAATGTTAACCTAAGATTTGGTTGTAAAATAAAAATACTCAATAATTATACTAATCAGTATAAAACTGTTAGAATTGCGTTAAGAAACTACAATATATGACAAATTAGTGCTATAATTACTTATATTGTTGCAATAGATTAGAACATAAGGGGGGACACGTTGCATGATTAAAAAGTTTAATTTAGGGACAAAAATAAGCATAATAATAGGATCAATAATTCTTGTGTGTTATATAGGAGTGTTTGCAAGTATATTAGTACAAATAAAGTCTAAAAGCATAATGGATAGTGAAACTTTAGCAAAAGAAATATCTTTATCTTATGCAGCACAAATCACATCTAACTTTGAAAAGTTAGAGACAATAGGTAAGGATTTAAGGGGGGCACTAACCAATGAAATTAAGCTTAATTCTCAGAATAGAGATCTTGTTATTGAAATTCAAAAAGAAATATTAAAGACTGATCCTGAAATTTTTGGAGTTACAGTTGCATTTGAGGCGAATGCATTTGATGGAAGAGACGATTATTATAAAGGCAGAAAAGAGTTTGCAGATGATGGAAAGTTCATATCTTATGCAAGTAGAAATGGAGATCAAATAGTAGTATTACCAGCCTATGATGATCAGACAGATATGACATGGTACAATAAGCCAAAGGAATTAAAAGGAACTTATATTACAGAACCAACAGTTTATACTGTTAATGGACAAGATATTTCAATGGTATCTTTAGCTATGCCTATATTGGACGATAGTGTAAAGTTCTTGGGAGTAATATCTATAGATTATAAGCTCGATACATTAGAAAAACTTGTATTAGAAAAAACACCACTAGGAGGCACAGTTGAACTAATATCTAACCAAGGTATTTATGTAGCAAGTGGTGAAGATCCAAGCCTAAAGATGAAAGATGCAAAACAAAATAATGCAACTTGGGCAAAAGTTATAAGTGAAACTTCACAAGGTAAAGAATTTTATACTTATGGAACTTCGGTAAAAAAAGGACAGGAAGTTTTAATGGTAGCAGATCCGGTTAACTTAGAAAATACAAAGACTAATTGGATACTATGCAGCCAGATTCCAAAAGAGAAAACATTAGAAAGCTATAATAAAATATTTAATGTTATTTTAATTTCAGCAGTTTTATCATTATTAATTGTTATTGCTGTAATACATATTGTAATTAAAAGAATGACAAAAGGAATAAGATACGCGGAAGAACAAATGGAGTTACTGGCTAAAGGAGATCTTACAGTAGAGGTTGACAAAAAATATGTGGATAGAGAAGACGAAATAGGAAAAATGTTTAAGTCTATAAATGAAATGCAAAAATCATTAAGGAATATAATAACTGGTGTTAAAGGTGAATGTAATGTGGTTTTAGATTCAATAAACTTTACACAAGATAATATAGTAGACTTAAATAACCAAATTTCAGATGTATCCGCTACAACTGAGGAGTTATCTGCAAGTATGGAGGAAACGGCAGCATCTACAGAGGAAGTAAATGCTTCATCAGTAAATATGAAATCCATAATAAAGACTATGGAATCAAGAGTTGGAAGCGGAGAGGTAACTGCAAAGGAAATTGAGGAAAGAGCTAAAAAACTTAAATCTGACGCATTGCAATCAAGGGAGCAATCTAGCAGCATAACTTTGAAAATGCAAGAAAGCTTAAGCGTTGCAGTGGAGAAATCTAAAGCAGTAGATAAAATAAATGAATTAACAGCTAGGATATTAGAAATAACCGAGCAAACAAATCTATTAGCACTAAATGCAGCAATAGAATCAGCAAGAGCAGGAGAAGCTGGTAAAGGATTTGCAGTTGTTGCAGATGAAATAAGGAAGCTTGCTGAAAACTCAAAAGAAACGACAATGGAAATACAGCAGATAAATAAAGAGGTTGTTATGGCTGTGAATGACCTTAAAGGAACATCAAATGAAGTAATTAATTTTATTGGAACTCAGGTGATGAAAGATTATGACAAACTTGTAGACACAGGGGAACAATATAGAAATGATGCTATTGTATTTAATGAATTAGTTAGCACTATAGGTGAAATATCAGACGAGCTTATTAATTCCACAGAAGATATTATAACAGCTATAAATGAAGTTGCAGAGGCAACTAATGAAGGCGCTACAGGAACAACTTTAATTGCAAATAAGTCAAATGAGGTAGTTAATTTAACAGAAGAAGTTGTAGAACAAACACATAAGACAAAAGAATGTGCAGATAAATTATTAGAAGCAGTATCCATATTTAAGATATAGGGAATTAACATCGAAAAATAGAAGCTTGTAAAGGCTTCTATTTTTTATATAAAACTAATCTACTTTAAATTTTGAAACTTGTCTTTGATTTAATTGGGCACCAGATTTTTTAACTAAATCTCCATAATTCCTCCATAATTGACTTATATAATTAGTTACATAGAAAATAATTAATTTATAAGTGTAAGGAGGAAAGTATACATGTTTTGTAGCGGTTTTGGAGGATATGGAGGTTTTGGGGCAGCAAGCTCTATAGGATATGGGGGAATGTTTTTAGCTATGGGAGTTAGAATGTTAATATTTATTGCATTAATTGTACTTGCTTTTAAATTATTTAAAAACTACACCAATAAATCTAATGATGCAATGAAAATACTTAATGAAAAATTTGCTGGAGGAGAAATAACTCAAGAAGAATATTTGAAGAGAAAATCAGTACTTTCACAAAAGAATTAGGTTTATTATTAAGATTAGAGTGGAGAGATGTTTATAATTTATTGTCTCGCTCTAGTCTTTTTTATAGGCTTACACTATAATATAATCACGAAAAGAGAGTTGGGGGTGTAAATGTGAATAATAAATTCAAAATATTAGTTGTAGATGATGAACAAAATATATTAGATGTAATAAAGGCATACCTCGAAAAAGATGGCTTTGATGTTATTACAGCCATGGATGGTAAAAGTGCGTTAGATATATATAGTAACGAAAATATTCATTTGATTGTTTTAGATTTAATGCTTCCTAAAATGACTGGTGAAGAAGTATGCAATAGAATCAGAGCAATATCGAGTGTTCCCATTATAATGCTTACTGCAAAAGCAGAAGAGTACGAGAAAATAGAAGGCATATCGATGGGAGCTGATGATTACTTAACAAAACCATTTAGTGTTCGTGAGCTTGTAGTAAGGGTTAGGGCATTGTTAAGGAGAGCTTACAGAGATTTTTCTCCAATGGCAGATATTTTGATTTTTAATAACGGAGATTTGGAAGTAGATATTAAAAAGATGGTAGTTAAGAAGCAAGGCGTGGTTGTAAATTTGACAGCAAATGAATTTAAAATTTTAATAATTTTTCTTTCAAATCCAGAACAAGTATTTTCAAGAGAAAAATTAGTAGAAAAAGCTTTTGGAGCAAACTACGAAGGGTTTGACAGGACAGTTGATTCTTATATTAAAAATATTCGTCAAAAAATAGAAAGTAATCATAAGGAACCTACATATATAACTACTGTATATGGAATGGGATATAAATTCATTCCGAGTAATGATGAGGTAAAAAAATGAAGGTATCTTTAGTGAAGAAATTATCGTTAGGCTTTATTTTAGCAGTATTAGGTTCGATAATTTTAGCAAGTGCTATATCAAATTATACAGTAGGGAATAAATTTAAAGACTACTTAGTTGATGAACACAAAGAAAAAATAGATAATGCAGTAAAAATCATAGATGACCTATATGGTGGACAAAAAAACTTTTCACAAATAAATAATGATGAAATTCAAAGGTATGCTGAATTACAGGAATTATATATAGAAATTAGGGATTTAAATGATAATATAATATATACTTCAGGGAAATCTTATTTGCAGCATAGAGGAATGATGGGAAATGGAAACATGATGGGACCTATGGCTGGAATGATGCGTAATTATTCTGGGATAAACATGGGGGAATACACTGAAGAAAATTATCCTCTAAATATTGATGAAAAGGAAGAAGGCAAGATAATTGTGGGTTACTTTGGAACTTCTTATTTATCTTCTGCATCAGTAACGTTTATAAGTACATTAAATCACTCATTTTTGATATCAGCTATTGCAGCTTTAATATTTGGAGTTATTATCAGCATAATCATTTCAAGACAAATATCAAAACCTTTAGCTAAAATAACGGAAACTGCAAACGAAATGAGAAAGGGTAATTTAAATGTAAAGGCAGTGGTAAATTCAAGTACTAAAGAAATAGTTGAGCTGTCTGATTCTATGAATTATCTTGTAGAATCCTTAAATAGTCAAGAAATGCTGAGAAAAAGATTAACTTCGGATATGGCGCATGAATTGAGAACCCCTTTAACTACATTAAAAACTCATATAGAAGCATTTGCAGATGGAATTTGGGAACCAACTAGTGAGAGATTTGAAGTTTTTTATGAAGAAATTGATAGAATGACTAAAATGATTGATGACCTTCGTGATCTATCAAAACTTGAGCAGACTAGTATAGGATTAAATAAAAGCAGGATTAATATTTCTAAAGAATTAGAAAAAATTATATATACCTTTAAACCACTTTATGGCAAGGAAAATTATGAGTTAGATACCAGTATAACTCCTAATATAGTAGCAATGATTGATGTGGATAAATTTAAACAGATTATGACTAATTTGCTTTCAAATTCTTACAAATATCTAAAACCTAACGGAAAAGTAAAAGTTGAATTAAAAAAGGAAAATGAGAATGTAGTCATTAAAGTTATTGATAATGGGATTGGAATACCTGAAAAAGATATACCTTATATTTTCGAGAGGTTTTATAGAAGTGATTTATCAAGAAATAAAAATACTGGAGGATCAGGTATAGGACTTACAATCACAAAAGCGTTAGTTGAAGCCCATGGAGGGAATATATATTTAGAGAGTAAAATTAATCAAGGTACTAAATTTACTATTCATTTTCCGTTAAACCATCAATTATAACTGGTCAAAGAAGTTATAATATAGCTTTAGCGATTTAAAAGAAGAGGAAGATAAATTTTAATTTCTATGCGCGTGGTCTAAATCCACCGTCTTTAGACGGTATAAGCTTTTAGCCTTTTAAGAAATTGTGAATATGACCATACTAATTACTAAGGATGGTGATTTAGTATGGATGAGTATAAC
>Ga0183101_1000388_pt2 | contig 20346 bp, 20 predicted proteins | sample Biomet3_FD_127790 | JGI IMG/M metagenome (GOLD analysis project Ga0183101, IMG submission 127790) | Microbial communities from bioreactor (seeded with sewage sludge) at LBNL, California, USA - Biofuel metagenome 3 | ecosystem: Engineered > Bioreactor > Anaerobic > Unclassified ...
GCGTCATCCGCGCCGCCCCCCCCCCGCCGTGGCGCCCCCCGGCGGGCGCCGGCCGCTGTGAAGGGGACTCCGGCTGAACCCCGCCGTTGTAAGGCGCGCTCCAGCCGGGGCGAAAGTAAGCATTCCGGGGTTGTGCCCGCGCGGCCTCAGAGGCTATGCGGCGCTCTTGTCTTCAAACCCGGAACAAGCCACGGGAGGCGTTGATTCCCTGTTTAATGCTTTTCGGCGGCGCAGTGCGCTTCATAGGCCGCGGCGTCCATCAGCCCGCCGGGCTTGTGGGCCAGCTTGACCCGCACAATCCAGCCCTCGCCGTAAGGATCGCTGTTGCAAACTTCGGGGGTGTTTTCCAAAGCCTCGTTCACGGCCACAACCTCGCCCGCCACGGGAGAGATAAGATCGCTGGCGGCCTTCACCGATTCCACGGAACCGAATTCCTTGTCTTCGGCCAGCTGGTCGCCCACGGAGGGCAGCTCAACATAGGTGATGTCGCCAAGCGATTCCTGGGCAAAATGGGTGATGCCCACCACGGCTTCGTCACCCTCGATGCGGGCCCATTCGTGGCTGGTGCTGTACAGAATATCGGCAGGATTGGTGACCATGTGCAAACTCCTGAAAAATGGGGTTCAAGCGTTACGGGATTTTTGTTGTTCGGCAACGGGGCAAACGCGCCCGAGTTACGGATTAGGCAAATTTTTTGCGCGCGGTGCCGTCTTTATAAAAAGGCGTTTCCACCCGCAGGGCGGGCAGCTCCGTTCTGGCGGCGCGCACCACAAAGTTTTCGGCCCCGGCATGCACGGCGGCCACCCAGGCAAAGGCGATCACATAGCCCAGCGAAGGCGCGAACGAACCGCTGGTCACGCGGCCCACTTCCGTGCCGTCGGGCAGGGCCACCACATCGCCGTGGCGGGCGGCGCGGCGGCCGTCGATGCGCAGCGGCACCAGCATTTCTGCGGTTTTTTGCGCGCCCTCGCGGCCCACATATTCCGCCGCGCTGGTCATCATGCGCCCCATGCCCGCCTCTGCGGGGCTGTGGTCTTCGTCCAGGTCATGCCCATAAAGGGGCAGGCCCGCCTCAAGGCGCAAGGTATCGCGCGCGCCAAGGCCCACGGGCTTAACCCGCGCATCGGCCAGCAGGGCGTTCCAGAAATCTTCGGTTTTGTCGGCGGCGATATACAGTTCATAGCCAAGCTCGCCGGTGTAGCCCGTGCGGCTTACCAGCAGCGGTGTGCCCTGCCATGTGGTTTCGCGAAAGCAAAAATAGCCGAGATCATGAAAGTTCTGCCCCAGCAGCTCTTCCAGAACCTCCAGCGATTCCGGCCCCTGCAGGTCAACCTTGCCGGTATCGGCCGAAATGTCGGTCATCTTCACGCTTTGCGGCAGGCGCGAACGCAGCACCGCAAAGTCGTTGGCGGCGCAGGCGGCGTTGACCACGGCCATGAAGGAATCGGGGCCAAAACGGTAGATGATGCCGTCGTCCAGCACGCCGCCCTTTTCGTTGAGCAAGAAGCCATAGCGGCATTTGCCGGGCGCGAGGGTTTGCAGATTGTGGCTGACGGCCTTGCACAAAGCGTCGTCCGCGCCGGGGCCCTGAATAAAAAATTCGCCCATGTGGCAGATATCAAAAAGTCCCGCATGCTGGCGGGTGTGCATATGCTCAACGATGATGCCCTCATACTGAATGGGCATGAGCCACCCCGCAAAAGGGGCCATTTTGGCGCCATGCGCCTCGTGCCACGCGGTGAGTGGGGTACGCAGATCCGACATGGATTCTCCTTGAAGTTGGCAGACGGCATGAACCGGCAGCGGCAACGCGCAACCGGAAGATATCATCGACAACCATTATGCATAGTTGAAAAAAATACCAATGCAGCACCGCCCTGAGCGGCTTTCTTTATGGTATCACTTCCCCGCCCGGGGCACAAGATGCGGCCCCGCCACGGCACGTCTTCAACGGCCGCCGCAGCCCGCCCCTACAGCCCGAAAAAACGCCGCGCGTTGTCGCCGCATTGGCGCCAGAGGTCTTCGGGATTTTCGCCCCGCGCCTCGGCCATGGCCCGCGCGGTAAACACCGTGAAGGCCGGTTCGTTGCGCTTGCCCCGCCAGGGCTGCGGCGCAAGATAGGGGGCATCCGTTTCCAGCAGCAGCCGGTCGGCGGGAATAATGGCCAGGGCTTCGCGCACGCTTTCGTTGGCCTTGTAGGTAACTGGACCGGGAATGGAAATATGCCAGCCGTTGCGCAAAATGCGGCGCGCCGTTTCCGGCCCCTGCCCAAAGCAGTGCCACAGCAGGGGATAGCCGGCAAAGCCCTCGACCTCAAGAACCATCAGGGTTTCCTGCTCCGCATCGCGGCAGTGAATGACCACCGGGCGCTCCACGGCGCGGGCCAGGGCCAGCTGCTCGCGCAGGGCCTGAAACTGCAGTTCCCTGGGGCAGTCCGGCCAGTGAAAATCCAGCCCTATCTCGCCCACGGCCCGCAGGCGCGGTTCGGCAGCAAAGGCCGCGCGCATGGCCGCAAGGCGATCGGGCGTGCAGGTCTGGCCGTCGCAGGGGTGAATGCCCATAAGAAAAAACACTTCCGGGTGCGCGTCGAAAAGCCCGCGCCGCGCCGCGTAATCGTCCGGCCCCAGAAACACGTTGCCCACCTGGGCAATGCCCGCCGCGTGGGCACGCTCAAGCACGGCTTCGCGGTCTTCGTCAAATTCCTGCCCATCCAGATGCGCGTGGCTGTCCACGCCCGCCAGGGGCAAAGCCAGCGACAAAGGATCGACGCGGGCCGCCGTTTTTTTCGACATGATTCACCTCGCGCCGATACATAGCAACCGGTGGCGAAAAAAAGCAAGCGCCGGTGCCGGGCCGCCCTGCGCGGGGCTGCGCGCCCCTGTTGGTTGTGGTCATTGCAAAGCCCGAATAATGGGGCTATGCTTTGATGGATTTGCCGGTTTTTACGCTGGCTTCCTATACTATATTTCGGGGGAATCATGCATTTCCACAAACGCATTCTGGTTACTGGCGGCTCCGGATTTCTGGGTTCGCACCTTTGCGAACGCCTGCTCAACGATGGGCACGAAGTTATCTGCGTGGACAATTTTTTTTCCAGCGCTCGCGCCAATGTGGAAGAGCTGATGGACAACCGCCGGTTTGAAGTCATCCGGCACGACGTCACCTTTCCCCTGTATGTGGAAGTGGACGAAATCTACAATCTGGCCTGCCCGGCCTCGCCCATCCATTATCAGCACGACCCGGTGCAGACCATCAAAACCTGCGTTCACGGGGCCATCAACATGCTGGGTTTGGCCAAGCGGCTTGGGGCGCGCATTTACCAGGCCTCCACAAGCGAAGTTTATGGCGACCCCGAGCAGCATCCGCAGACCGAAAGCTATTGGGGCCATGTGAACCCCAACGGCATCCGCTCGTGCTACGACGAAGGCAAGCGCTGCGCTGAAGCGCTGTTTTTCGCCTATTGGCGGCAGTGCGGGCTGCCCATCAAGGTGGGCCGCATCTTTAATACCTACGGCCCCAAAATGCACCCCAACGATGGCCGCGTGGTTTCCAACTTCATCATTCAGGCCCTCAAGGGCCAGCCCATCACCATTTATGGCGACGGCAGCCAGACGCGCTCGTTCTGCTATGTGGACGACCTGGTGGAATGCATGGTGCGCTTCATGGCTTCGCCCGCCGAATTCATCGGCCCCATGAACATGGGCAACCCCGGTGAATTCACCATCCGTGAACTGGCCGAAAAAGTGGTGGAAATGACCGGCAGCAAATCGACCATTTCCTTTGAGCCGCTGCCCGGCGACGATCCCAAGCAGCGCCGCCCCGATATCAGCGTGGCGCGCGAAAAGCTGGGATGGGAGCCCGCCGTCTCGCTGGAACAGGGCTTGGTGAAGACCATCGCCTATTTTGAAAAAATGCTGCAAGACGGCCTGGCCTAACACCTTCAGGTCATGTCGCTCTTCATCACGGCCATTTGCATTCTGGCGGCCACGGCCGTTTTGTGCGCCCTGTTGGCCGTGCGCCCGCTTTCAGAAAACGCGGCGCGCGCGGCCAACGCCGTGGGCGTTGTCGGCGCCGTTGTCGGCTGCCTTGTGGGGCTGTGCTCCGTGGCGTCCGGCCCCTGGACAGGCAGCGAAAGCCTGCGTCTGCCCCTGGGCCTGCCCGTGGGGGCCTGCTCGCTGGGGCTCGACGCGCTCAGCCGCCTGTTTCTGCTGCCCGTCTTCGGCCTCGGCCTTGTGTGCGCCGCTTCCGGCGGCATAGCCCTGCGGCATGAAGCCCCGGACCGCCACAACTTTGCGGCGCACTGGTTCTTTTATCATATGCTGCTGCTGGGCATGGCCCTGGTGATGACCGCGCGCGACGCCGTGCTTTTCATGCTTTCGTGGGAAATAATGTCGCTCGCGCCCTTTTTTCTCATCGATTTCAATGACGGCGACAGCAAAGTGCGCGATGCCTCATGGGTTTATCTTGTGGCCGCCCACCTTGGCGCGGTGGCCCTGATGGCCTTTTTTACCCTGCTGTGGCAGACCACGGGCGGCACCTCCCTTGAAACGCTGCGGCAGACCGTTTCTTACGGCCCGCTGGCGCAGCCCGGCACAGTTACTGGCACGGCCCTGTTTGTGCTGGCCGTGCTCGGCTTTGGAGCCAAGGCAGGGCTTGCGCCCATGCATGTGTGGCTGCCGGAGGCGCACCCCGCCGCGCCCAGCCACATTTCCGCCCTGCTTTCCGGGGCTATGATCAATGCGGGCCTTTATGGCCTTGTGCGCAGTTTCGGTTTTCTGGCCCCGCCCGGCGCGGCCCCCGAATGGTGGGGCTGGGCGCTGCTGCTGCTGGGGCTGGCCACGGGCCTTATGGGCATTCTGAAGGCCTCGGCCCAAAGCAACCTGAAACGCCTGCTGGCTTATTCCAGCGTGGAAAACATGGGGCTCATGACCATGGGCGTGGGCGCGGGGCTGATAGGCCAGAGCTGCGGCAACGCCTGGATAGCCGTTTTGGGCTATGGCGGCGCGCTGCTGCACATGCTCAACCACGCGGCCTTCAAAGGCTTGCTGTTTCTCTGCGCGGGCGAAGTGCTGCACGCCACGGGCACGGTGCGTATGCCGCTGCTGGGCGGCCTGCAAAAGCGCCTGCCCCTGCTGGGCGCGGCTTTTGCCCTGGGCGCGGCGGCCATAGCCTGCCTGCCGCCGCTCAACGGCTTTACCGGCGAGCTGGTGCTGGCGCTCTCGCTGCTGGACGGCCCGGCGCTGTTCGGCGTGGAACGGCAAATGGGCCTGCTGCTGGCCCTCACGGGTTTGGCAGCCATCAGCGGCCTTGCGGCGGCTTTGTATGCCAAGGCCTACGGCATCACATTTCTTGGTGAACCGCGCTCCGGCTTTGCGGCCAACGTTCACCCCCTTTCCTGGCGCACGCTCTGGCCCCTGGCCGTGCCCGCCGCCGTGTGCCTGGCGGGCGGCTTGGCGGCCCCATGGTTTTTTGATCTGGCCTCGGGGGCCGCGCAAAGCGCTTTGCCTCTGCCGCACCAGATGACCCAGGCCGGGTTGGACGGGCTGGCTCAAGCCCGCGCAAGCCTTGCCGTTGGCGCAAAAATCAGCGGCGCGGGCCTCGCCCTGGCGCTGCTTCTTCTGCTGGCGCGCCGCGTGCTGCTGCGCCGACGTAGCGTGGAATCCATGCCCACCTGGGGCTGCGGCTTTCAGGGCGCATCGCCCCGCATACAATACACGGACGCGGGATTTACCGAACCCGTGGCAAAGCTTTTTGCGCCGGTCATGGGCCTGAAAACGCGCCTGCGCCTTGGGCAGGGGCTTTTTCCGCAAAGCGGCGGCGACCTGAACGTCAGCGCGCCTGACCGCCTGCGCAGCGGGCTTTTCACGCCCTTGTTCACCGCGGTGGAAAGCCTGTGCAATGCCTGCAAGGTCATTCAGCACGGCAAAATCCATCTGTATATTCTGTATATTCTGGCCACGGTGGTGGGCCTGCTGATCTGGGGGCTGCGCTCATGAGCGGCGAACTCGCGGTCTATCTTGTCCAGTTTGCGCTGGCGCTGGCGCTGGCACCGTTGCTGCCCGGCATCATCAACCGGGTCAAGGCAAAATTCGCCGGGCGTCATGGCAAGCCCCTGCTGCAAACCTATTATGACATCGCCAAGCTGCTGGGCAAGGGCGAGGTGATCAGCCGCACGACCACCTGGACTTTTGCCGCCGCGCCCGCCATCGCGCTGGCGGGCACAGCCTGCGCGATGGCCCTGCTGCCCCTGGGCGGCGCGCCCTCGCCGCTGGCCTTCGCGGGCGACTTTGTGCTGGCCGCCTACCTGCTGGGCATGGGGCGCTTTGCCGTTATGCTGGGGGCTCTGGACACAGGGTCCGCCTTTGAAGGCATGGGCGCAAGCCGCGAGGCCACGTTCTCCGCGTTGGCCGAGCCGGTGTTTTTTCTCGCGCTCATGGTCCTCACCAGCCTGTGCCTGGACCTGGGGCGGGGCGCCACGGCGGCCTTCAGCCTTTCCGCCATGTTTGACGGCCATACCGCCGGAGCATGGCTGACGGGCAAAGGCGAGCTGCTGCTTCTGCCGGTCATTTTTTTTGTGCTGCTGCTGGTGGAAAACTGCCGCATTCCGGTGGACGATCCCACAACGCACCTTGAGCTGACCATGATTCATGAGGTCATGGTGCTGGACCATTCCGGCCCCAACCTGGCCATGATCCTCTATGGATCGGCCCTCAAACTGTGGTTTTTCGCCGCGCTGGCGGCGGGCCTGCTCACCCCCGCGCTGCCGCTGTGGCAGCAGGCGGGTTTGCGCCTGCTCATCATTCTGCTGCTGGCCGTAGCCGTGGGCGTTGTGGAATCCATCATGGCGCGGCTGCGCATGGAACGGGTGCCGTACCTGCTGGGCGGCGCGGCGGCCATGGGAACGCTGGCCCTCATTCTGACCCAGGCGAGGTAGCCATGGCCACACTGCTGCAATCCTGCCTTTTTCTGCTGGTGCTGAGCAATTTTTTGCTGCTGGGCACGCCCCGCGTGCCGGGTCTGACGCGCCTGACGGCCTTTCAGGGGCTGTTGCTGGCGGCCCTGCTGCTTATTCTGGACCACGCACTGCTGGCCGGGGCCGTGCTGCTGATCAAGGGCGCGCTGCTGCCCAGCCTGTTGTGGCGCACGCAAAAACGGCTGCCGCCGGACGCGCTTATCTGCCCAACGCGGCGCGTGGGGCTGGGCGTGCTGGCGGGCATGGCGGCGCTGGTTTTCTCCATCTGGCTGGACGGCAAGCTGGTCATGCCGCAAGGGCTGTTTCCGCCCATGCTGCTGCCCACGGGCCTGGGCACCCTGTTTTGCGGGCTCATCCTCATTGTGGGGCGCATCAAGGCCATCACCCAGGTCATCGGCTATCTGGTGGCGGAAAACGGCATTTTTTTGCTGGGCGTGCCCCTTATGACGGCGGGCACCGTTTGGTTTGAGCTGGCGCTGTTGCTGGACGTGTTTGTGGCCGTGTTCGTTATGGGCATCGCCATCAACCACATCAGCGATTCTTTCGCGTCCATTGACGTGGCGCGTTTCCGCAGTCTTCGGGATTAGGACGCACATGCTGACGGCACTTCTTTTTCTTCCTCTGTGCGCGGGCTGCATCATGCTGCTTTGGGGCCGCGCCGTGGTTTGCCGCGTGGGCTTGCCCCTCACGGCTCTGGGGCACACCGCGCTGGCGGCGATGACGGCGGCGCGCGTGGCGCGCGGCGAGGCTCCCGCCGAACTGGGCGGTCTGCTGGCCCCCGACCCCCTGGGAACGCTGTTTCTGATGCTGGCCAGCGTGCTGTTTCTCACCGCCGCGTTCTATGCCATGCACTACCTGCGCGAAGAAGAACGCATCGGCGAGCACACCAACATTCTGGACCACGGGCGGTTCACCAACACGCCGGAACGCCGCTTCACGGCCTGTCTGTGCTTTTTTCTCGCGTCCATGACGCTGGTGACCATCACGCCGCACATGGGCGCGCAGTGGGTGGGCATTGAGGCCACCACGCTTTCCAGCGCGCAGCTCATCTATTTTCACCGCCACAAGCGCTCGCTTGAAGCAACCTGGAAATACCTCATCATCTGTTCCGTGGGCATTGCGCTCGCGCTGCTGGGCAACATTCTGCTTTCCGTGGCCTTTCACAGCGCGGAGGCTGGGCGCGCCACGGAAAGCCTCGACCAGGTGGGCTGGTTTGTGCGCAACGCCCGTTTGGCCGAACCCACCTGGCTGAAGGCGGCTTTTGTTTTTCTGCTGGTCGGCTACGGCACCAAAATGGGCCTTGCCCCACTGCACAACTGGCTGCCCGATGCGCACAGCCAGGCCCCATCGCTGGTTTCGGCCCTGCTTTCCGGGGCGCTGCTCAACTGCGCCATGCTGGGCGTGCTGCGCGGTCACCAGATCATGCTCTCCGCCGGTCTTGGCGGTCTTTCGGGCGGCATGCTCATTTTCTTCGGCCTGCTTTCGCTCATGACGGCGGCCATCTTTATTGTGGGCCAGGGGCACTATAAACGCATGCTGGCCTATTCCAGCGTGGAGCATATGGGCATTCTGGCGCTGGGCATCGGCGTGGGCGGCGCGGCCGTTTCCGGGGCCATGCTGCACGCCGTGTGCCACTCGCTGACCAAGTGCATGCTCTTTCTGCTTTCCGGCAACATTCTGGCCCGGTACCACACCTATTCCAGCTACGATGTGCGCGGCATGCGCTGGACCATGCCCGTAACGGCGGCGCTGTGGACAGCGGGATTTCTGGCCGTGGCGGGATCACCGCCGTTTGGCCTGTTCATCAGCGAACTGCTGATTTTCAAAGGCATGCTGGCGGCGGACAGGCCCTGGCTTTCAGCCGCCTATCTAACGCTGCTGGCCATCATTTTTGTGGGGCTTTCCGTGGCCGTGCTGCGCATGGTGCAGGGCAACCGGCCCGTGGATATGGCCCCAGCCAAGCGGGAGCCCGCGCTGAGCGTTCTGCCGCCCCTGGTTCTGGGCCTGGCCGTGCTGACCCTTGGCCTGTGGATTCCCCACTGGCTGTGGAATTTTCTTACCCGCGCCGCCGCGCTTGTGGGCGCATAGGCCCGTGGCCGTTGCCCGCTAACCCGCATTGGACGAGAGTGCCCATGTTGTTTGATTACCGCGATACCGTGCCGCTGCAAGGCATGCCCCCTGTCTCCATCAAAGACATGGAGGCTTTTTTGCACAACCGCCTTGCCGAAGGCTGGCGGCTGCTCGCGCTTTTCGGCCTGCCGGAATCCGCCGCAGAAAACGCCCCCGTGGGGCTGTGCTGCGTGCTGGCGCAGGATTCCTCGCACTATCTGGCGGCCCTGCGCACCACGCCGCTGCAATCCTATGCTTCCATGACGCCCCGCTGCCCGCAGGTTCACCTTTTCGAACGGGAAATATTTGAACAATGGGGCATTGAACCCGTGGGGCATCCCTGGCTCAAAAGCGTGCGCCGCACGCCCGACGCCCCGGAAACCGCCCCGAGCGCGGCCGACCCCGCCACAAGCGCGGCGGCATTTGTGGCGGCAAACCCCGCCGGATCTCCCGCACCCGCTGCCGCAAAAATGCCCTACCCGTTTTGCCGTGCCGAGGGCGAAGAAATTCATGAAGTGGCCGTGGGGCCGGTGCATGCGGGCGTTATCGAACCGGGGCACTTTCGTTTTCAGTGCTACGGCGAAAACGTGCTGCATCTGGAAATCGCCCTTGGCTACCAGCACCGGGGGCTGGAGCGCATGCTGCTGCAAGGCTCGCCCGCCCGGCGGCTGCCCCTCATGGAATGCGCGGCGGGCGATACCACCGTGGGGCACGCCACAGCCCACTGCGTGCTGCTGGAACGCCTTGAGGGCCGCGTTGTCGCGCCCCGCGCCCAGCGCCTGCGCCGCGTGGGCCTTGAGCTGGAGCGCCTGGCCAACCACACGGGCGACCTGGGAGCCATTGGCGGCGATACGGGCTTTTTGCCCACGTCTTCCTGGAACGGACGCATCCGGGGTGATTTTCTCAATCTTTCCGCAAGCCTTTGCGGCAACCGCTTTGGCCGGGGCCTGCTGCGCCCCGGCGGCACGGCATACGACCTGAACGCCGAGGAATGCGCGGATATGCTCGAGCGCGTGCGCGCCGCCGGGCGTGACGCGCGCGGCGCGGTGGACGTGATGCTGCACAGCCACAGCGTGCTTGAGCGCCTCACGGATACGGGGCGCGTCAGCACGGAAGCGGCGCGAAACCTGGGGCTTGTGGGCGTGGCGGCACGGGCCTGCGGCCTGAAGTTCGACGCGCGTTTTTATTTTCCGCTTGCGGACCTGCCCTGCCGCGACTGCACCCCGCGCGTGGAAAGCACGGGCGACGTGCTGGCCCGCACCCTTGTGCGCAGCAACGAACTGAACGACTCCCTGCGCCTTGTCACGGCAGACCTGAGCGCCCTGGCAAACATGCCCGCCGTCACGGACCTCACCGCCCCCACGCCCGAACAGCTGCCCCCGCACACGCTGGCGGTGAGCCAGGTGGAAGGCTGGCGCGGCGAAATCTGCCATGTGGCCGTAACCGACGCAAAAGGCGACTTTCTGGCCTACAAGGTTGTGGACCCCTCGTTCCACAATTGGCCGGGCCTGGCGCTGGCGCTGCGCGGCAACCAGATTTCGGATTTTCCGCTCTGCAACAAGAGCTTCAACCTTTCCTACTGCGGGCACGATTTGTGAGGCTTTGACATGCTGCGCATCATCAAGGAACGTCTGCACCAAAAATACCGCACGCTGGATTATCCCAACCGCCAGCCCGCGCTTTCCGCACGCTATCTGGGCCGCCCCGAGTTGGCCCCGGTTTCGTGCGGCTCGTGCCGCGCGTGCTATGCGGCCTGCCCCACCGGCGCGCTGCTGCCCACGGCCGGAGCCGAAGACGGCACCCCCACGCTGGATATGGGCCGCTGCACGTTCTGCGGAGCCTGCCGCGCCGCCTGCCCCAAGGGGGCCATCACCTTCACGCAGGAACACCGCATGGCCTCGTTCACCCGCGAAGGCCTGCTGGCCATTCCGGGCCAAAAGTTTGCGGAACAGCCCGTGCCGCCCAAATTCGCGCTTTTCCGCCGCTCTCTCAAGCTGCGCCAGGTCAGCGCGGGCGGCTGCAACGCCTGCGAGGCGGATTGCAACGTGCTCACTACCCTGGTCTATGACCTTGGGCGCTTTGGCATAGATTTCGTAGCCTCGCCGCGCCATGCCGACGGTCTTGCCGTTACCGGCCCGGTTTCGGAGAACATGCGGCGCGCCCTGCAAGATACGTTTTACGCCGTGCCGCAGCCGCGCCTGCTGATCGACGTGGGCGCGTGCGCCATTTCCGGCGGCCTGTTTCGCGGAAGCGACCAGTGCAACGACGGCGTTACCGGGCAGCTGCCGGTGGACCTCTATATCCCCGGCTGCCCCCCCAATCCCTGGACCATTCTTGACGGCCTGCTCTCGCTGCGCAAATAGGGGGCAACGACCCCGGGCCGCCCGCCGCGCCCCGTGCGCGCAGCCTTGCCTTTGCCCCTATAATGTTTATAGTAAAACAATCAGGTACAGAACGTACTTACCGGCCAGCACGGCGCATGCCGCGCGTTGCTGGCACACCCCCCATTCGGGAGATGTCATGAACATAAAAGTATTGGTGACGATTCTTGCATTTCTTTGTTGCGCATTCCTTTTCTCCTTGCCGGACGCCGCCCAGGCGGCGCGCCTTGGCGGGGGAAGGTCTTTTGGCAGCAAACCCTTTATGAGCACCCCCGCTCCCGCGCCTTCGCGGCCGCAGCCCATGTTTGGCTCCAGCGCCACGCGCCAGCAGCAACCTGCTGCGGGCCCGGCACGTTCCGGCGGGTTGTTCGGCGGCATGGGCGGCCTCATGGGCGGCCTGCTGGCGGGTTCTCTCATCGGTTCGCTGCTCGGCGGCCACGGTTTCGCGGGCGGCGGCTTTATGGACATTCTGATTTTCGGCCTGCTGATCTATGTGGGGCTCAAACTCTTTGCCGTCTTTCGCGGCGCGCAGCAACCGGCGCAAACACAGGCCGGAACGGAAAACCGCGCGAACTACGCGAACTATGAAAAGCAGGAAGCGGGCATGAACCGCGAAGACGGCGGCAGCAACGGCTGGGACTCATTGCGCGCCGCAAATGGCGGGCAGGATGCATCCGCCGCGCCCGGCCCGCAAATCCCCATGCCTCCCGGTTTTGACGCGGATGAATTTTTGCGCGGCGCCAAAATGGCCTACACGCGCCTGCAAAGCTCGTGGGACAAGCGCGACATGAGCGACATCGCCCAGTTTGCCACCAAGTCCGTGCAGGACGCCGTGCGCGAACAGATGCAGGCCGACCCCACCCCCAGCACCACGGAAATTTTGCTGGTCAACGCCCAGTTGCTCGGCGTCAGCGACGAGGGGGAAGACCAGTATGCCCAGGTGTTCTTTGACGTGCTGCTGCGAGAGAATCCCCAACAACAAACCCCTGTGACGGTGCGCGAGGTGTGGCACTTCGTGCGGCCCGTGGCCGGCGGCAACTGGAAACTGGACGGCATTCAGCAGGTCGAGTGATTCCATGCCGTTTCGGCACGATGAATACAGCCCGGTCGGGAGGCCTTGCCACCCGGCTTTCTTTCCCTTTGTGTGGAGCCAGTAATGAAAAATTATGTAAAAAAACACGACAAACTGGTGCGCTATCTGGACATGACCATTGAAAGCGCCACGCCTGAATATTCCAAGGTGACCATGCCCATTACCGAAAATCACAAAAACGGCATGGGCATGGCGCACGGCGGGGCCATTTTTGCCCTGGCGGATGTGGCCTTTGGTTCCGCAGCCAACGCGGGCAAGGACTACGGCGTGGTCAGCCTGAATACCACCATCGAATATCTGCGCCCCGGCAGGGTTTCGCCGCTGACGGCCGAGGCCTTTGTGGTGCGCAACGGCAAGCACATTTTGAATTATGACGTAAAAATCTACGACGGTTCGGGCGACCTCATCGCCAAATGTGTTGCCTCTGGCTTTCAAACAGACGTAAAGCTGCCGGAATAGCCATTTCCACAAAAGCGAACATCCCCCGCCACAGCGCTGTGACGGGGGATGTTGTTTTTTATGGGCAGCCTCAGCCGCCAGCGTCGGCCGCCGAAACCTGACGACCCTGTGCAGTTATGGCGCTGGCCTGGGCAGATTCGGGCATACCCAGCCAGCCTCGGGCATATCCAGGCAGCCGCCAACAGGCCGCGCCGGGCAAAAAAAGAGCCTCCCGCCAAAGTTGTGACGAGGGGCTTTCACCAGCGCGGTGGCGCGAAAAGTATTGTGCATGCGAAGCGCCGGGGCGGCACTGCCGCGCGCCCGCAAAAATTGGCTGACGGGCTACACGCCGGAGGCTTGGCCGGTCTTGGTTATTGGCGCTTCACATGGCGCTTCATGAACGCCGTCTGGTGCGGCTTCCGGGGCGGCCTGCGCCGCCTCGGCCAGCGGCAGGCTGAGGCAAAATTCCGCACCGCCCTGCACGCTATTGGCCGCTGTGAGGTCGCCGCCGCGCGCATGCGCTAAAGAGCGCGCCACGGCCAGCCCCAGGCCCACATAACGGCCCAGGGTTTTGCCGCCCGCCGCGTGCGCGTCCACAGGGCTTTGCAAAGCGCGGGTGCTGAAAAACGGCTCAAAAATATGCGGCATGATGTCCGGCGCTATGCCGGGGCCGTTGTCGCGCACCACCAGGTCATACCAATCGCGCCCTTGCCCGTCGCGCCGCGTGGCTGCGATCAGGGTGATGCGGCCGCCCTGTTGCGCGGCCTGGCCCGCCTCCGCACTAGAAAGCGCGTCCAGCGCGTTTTCCAACAGGTGCAGGCATATCTGCTGCAATTCTGGCCCGGATCCCAGGGGGCGCGGAGCGCCTTCACCATGCGGCACCAGCACCTCGCAGCGCACATGCGCGCCTTCAATCCGGTCGCCCAGCAGCCGCAGAACCGTGCCCACCTCGGCAAACACGTCCAGCGCACGCACCCGTGGGTCCAGCCCATGCCCAACCATCAGCAGTTTGCGCGTTATCTCGCGCACCCGCAGGCTTTGCGCGCGGATAATGCCCACGGCATTGCGCACTTCCTCAACATCCGGCAGGGTTTCGGCCTCGGGTTCTTCCAGGCAGTCACGGATAAGCCCCGCCGCCTGAACGATGATGTTCAGCGGGTTGTTCACCTCGTGGGCCACGCCCTCGGCCACGCGACCAAGGCTGCGCCAGCGGGCGGCCTCGGCCAGCCTGGCGGCTTCCTGCCGTGATCCCGCGCGTTCCGCCGCCTTGCGGCATTCGTCCAAAATGCCTTCCATGCCAACCGGCTTTGAAAGCCAGTTCAGCGCGCCGCGCCGCATGGCCTGCACGGCCTTGCCCATATCGCCCGCGCCAGAAAGCATGACCACGTCGCTTTGCGGGTAGCGCTCGCGCAGAATCTTCAACAAATCCACGCCGTCCATACCCGGCAAGCCCACATCAAGAAAGATGAGGTCGCAGTGGCCCCGAGCCAGTTCGGCAAGGGCGGCGTCCGCATCCGGCGCTGTGGCGGTTTCATAACCGCGCAGGGCCAAACGTTCGGCCAGAGGTTCCGAAAAGGCAGGTTCGTCATCCACAATAAGCACTCGCATGGCGAACTCCTCGGACGGACCGCAGCGGCAGACAAAGCCGCAAGTCCGCCCTTTTCGGCCGCGCGGCCCATTTCCGGCTCATGCCGCGCGATTGTTGCCGCATGGCCGGATACGCGTCGTCCGGCCCTGTCGGCTCATGCCGCTGTGCGGCTATTTTCCGTGTTCTTCCAACACGTCCTTTTCGTTCAGCACGTCGCGCGCGGAATCAAAGTCGCCGCCCTCGGCCAGAGAAACGGCCACCATGGCGTTTTCAAGCTTGTCGCGGTAGGCCATGCGGATGCTGTTCAGCAGTTCGTCAATATCCATGGGCTTGCGCAAAAAGTTATACGCGCCCATGCGGTAGGCCGTCTGCTCTTCCGCGTCGCCGCCGTGACCCGTAAGAATGATAACCTGCACCAGCGGGTTGCTCTTCTTGACGTTGCGCAGCACTTCAAAGCCGTCCATGCCGGGCATGCGCAGGTCAAGCACGATAACGTCGGTGGGCTGATCCACGGCCTTGAGGGCCTCGGGACCGTCATAGGCCACCCGCGCTTCGAAGCCGCGCATGGCAAGACGCTCGGACAGCGTGTCCACAAACTGCTTTTCGTCGTCCACAAGCAGGATTTTGATGTCTTCCTTGGTCATGGAATGCTCCTTGAAGGCCCGGCCAATGCCGGTGCCGGTTATTCGCCTTCGGTATCGCAGGCCGAAATGGAAAGAAAAAATCTGGGTCCGGCGTCGCGCCAGGGCATAAGCACAGCCCGCCAGCCGGGCCGGATGCCGTTGAGCATGGGGCTGCCCGTCATGGCGGCCAGGGCCATCTCGCGGTTGGCCCCCTCTGTCGCTTCAATAATGATGCCTTCTTCCTTCTGCCGTCGCCCCGCGGTGAGGCGCAGGTCCACCTGCCCCCCCACGGAAGCGCAGAGATCAAACACTTCCAGAAGCGAACGCAACACTGCCAACGGGGGCACGTTGGCCCACACGGGTTCCTCGGTTGCGCCGCTGCTCAGGTGAATCTGCGCCGCGCGCGCCTGACGGGCGGCCAGCAGGCAAAAGCTGCGGCTCACCCGCGCAAGGTCGCACGGGCCAACGCCGGATTCCATGCCGCCCGCCTGGGCCATATAATCCATGGCTTCGGAAAGGGCCGCGCCCTGAATGACCGAGCGCTGCACTTCGCCAAGCGCGGTTGAAAGCCGCTCCGCCCCTTGGGCGGGCATGGCCTTGCCGCCAGCAAGCGAGGCAAGATCCTGCGCCAGACCGGCCGATTCGCGAATCACGGCCAGCACGTTGCGCATGTCGTGAACGGCTGAGGCCAGCAGACGGGCCATGCACTGACTTTCATTCATGGCCTGCCCCCCTCCTCGGCGCATTCCTTGCCCTCGCGCGCGGCCGCTTGCAGCGTTTCCAGAAACACGTTGAAGCTCAAGGGCTTGGTCAGGCAGGCAAAGGCCTGCGAAACAGGGCACGTGCCGTTGTCGTCCACCGCTTCATGCCCGGTCAGCAGAATGACAGGCAGATCGGGATAGAGCACCTTGAGCCGGCGCAGCACTTCGTCGCCCGGCAGCCCCGGCATAAAGAGGTCAAGCACCACAACGTCGGGCATTTCCGGCGTGGCGGCCTGCAGGGCGCTTATGCCGTCATAGACCACATAGGGCGCATAGCCGCGCAGGGAAAGGCGCTCGGCCAGGGTATCCACAAATTCCTTTTCGTCATCGGCCAAAAGAATGCGCAACCCCATCCTACACCTCCACTGCAACGTCGGGCGGCGTGAGCGGCAGGGTTATGCTGATGGTGCTGCCCCGCCCTTCCGTGCTTTCCACCGTGATCTCGCCGCCAAGGCGGCGCACGATGCCATAGGTGATGAACATGCCGAGCCCCGTGCCCTTGTCCTTCTTTGTTGAATAAAACGGTTCAAAAATATGCCTGAGCACGTCGGGCGACATGCCCTTGCCGTTGTCCTGCACCTTGACCAGCAGGCCTTTGCCCTGGCCCTGGCAGCTGATCTTCACAAACCGCTGCTCTTCGCCCGGCTTTTTGTCCGTGCCAGCCAGCGCGTCCAGCGCATTGCCGACAATGTTCAAAAACACCTGCTGCAACTGGCCCCTGTCGGAAACAAGTTCCGGCAAACCGGGCGGCAGCTCTGTTTCAAATTTGACGCCGCGGTTCTTTGCCTCGCGCTCGAGGAAGCCCAGCGTTTCCGTGATGACCTCTTCGATGTGCAAGGTCTGGCGGTTGGCTTCCATGCGCCGGGCAAAGCCCAGCAGGCGGTGAGTGATGCCGCGCGCGCGCTCCACCGTGCTTTCAATGCCCTCAAGCAACGCCAGCAGGCGGTCTTTGTCCTTGCCGTCGCCGCACACCTTGCCCATGCTCAGCAGATCCTGAGCCAGACCGGCTTTTTCATAAATGACCGCCAGCGGGTTGTTCACCTCGTGGGCCACGCCCGCCGCCAGCCGCCCGATGGACGAAAGCTTCTGATTGTGCTCCATCTGGGCAAAAACGGCTACGCGCCGCTCATCGCTGGCCTGAAGACGGTTCACAAGCTGCTGCATGAGAAGGTTGGACACAATAACGATCAGCGCTATGCCGCCGCACAACACCAGCAAAAGCTCCGTGCGCAGGGCCAGCCAGGGGCGGAAGGCATCCGCCGTCGGCTTGATGGCCATCAGCATAAAATCCGTGCCAGCCAGAGTACACGAGGCCACCATGAGCTGCCGCCCGTCAGGGTCCGTCATGCGGCGCACCACGGTTTCGTGCGAGGCCGGGGGCAAGCTGAGGGGCAGCTTTTCCAGCGCCTTGCCGTAAAGATTCGAATCCGTTTGCAGCACACCGGCCGTATCCACCAAAAACACGTCCGTATCATGCTCTGGGCCGACCGTTGAGACAACCTGCTGGATACGCAGGGTATCCGTAGCCACGCGCAGCGTCCAGGAAACGCCGTTTTCCTCCAGCCGATGCACAGCCACCACCAGGTGAGGGTAGCCACGGTAGCCCAAAATGGCGTTGCTGAGGTAGCGCCCCTTGATTTCCGTATCGCGCAGCCAGGCCTTGCCCGCATAATCCGCGCCCTCAAGCTTGTAGGGGCCCACATAGGCCACCTGCCGCCCGTCGGCGTTTACCAGGCCCATGTCCACGAAACCCTGATATTCGCTTTTCAGGGCCAAAAACACACGGTTGAGGGTGCGTTCCTCCGCCAAATCCTTAAATGTATACGCATGGGCCAGAAAGCTCACGGTGGAAACACGTTCGCCGAGGTACAGCTCAAGGGCCGCCTGCGACTTGCGCGCCAGGGCATAGACAGGGCTTTCCATTTCCCGCTCAAGGGTTCGCATGTACTGCACATGGCTGATAGCCGAGAGCAGCAGCAGCGGCGTAACCGAAACGGCCACCATGAGCACCGTCATCAACCGCCGCAATGAGCGGTAACGGGCCGGGGACACGGCTTCCGGAACTTCCAGCAAATGCCCGAAATAGTTCTTTATCGTGGCAAACATGCGCCCTCCAAGGTCAGCGCCGCCGTCATGACCGCTTTTGCGGCCCCACCGCACGGCGGCGCGCCTCTCCGGCCCCGCAAGGCAGAACCCTATTAATGACCCCCGGCCACCAGAATGCCCGAAGCGGCCAGGCTGAGCACCAGCACTTCAAGAATAGCGATGACCATCATAAGCCATTGCTTCTGCCGCGCAAGCCCCACCGCAAGCTGTAAAAAGCAAAAGATGGTGAGTGCGGCCAGAAACGCGATACCTATGAAATTGCATATATCGCCCTTGTTCACAAGCGCAAGCCACCCCCACCCCTGGGGAATGTTGCCCGCTTCGCGGTAGGCGGCGGCGCTGTGCGTCCACAGGCGCGGCATTTCGTCCAGGGGAATCTGCGGCGTGAGCACGCCGAGAACATAGAGCGCATAGGTGATGAGCATCACCACAAAGCCCAGCAGCGCGCCGTAAAAAAGCGTGTCGGCATAGCGCAACTGCGCGGGCGAGGCCTTTATTTCGTTTTTCAGATCAGTGGGTTTCATCATATTCTCCCTTCTGTTCAAGCGAATCCCGAAGCGGCTACCAGCCCAAACCCTTCATGAGGGCCTTGGCCCCAGCGAAAAAGAGCACCAGGATGACCATATAGCGGATGAATTTGGGCTTGGCCTTGGCAAGCAGGCGCACGCCGACCACAGAACCCAGCATGAGCCCCACAATGGAAGGAACGGCCATGAGCGGGATGACGCAGCCCTGGTTCAGATACACCCAGGCAGCCGAAGTATCCGTGATGGAAAGCAGGAATTTGGAGGTGCCCACGGCCACCTTGAGGGGCGCGCCCATAAGCAGGTTGAGCACGGGCACATTGGCCCAGCCAGCCCCGAGGCCGAACATGCCGGCCATGATGCCGATGGCGATGAACAGCAGCAGGCCCGCCAGGGTGCGGTGGGTTTTCCACTGCACCACTTCACCGGTGCTGGGTTCAAGAAAAACGCCGTTCATGCCCAGGGCCAGGCCCACGGCATCCTGCGTGGTCACCACCGGGCGCACGGAGTTTTTGGAAAGCAGCAGCAGCACGGCGATGCCAAGAATGGTCGCGCCAAGGCAGGTTTGAATGATATTGGTGGGCAGGGCCAGGCCCAGCATGGCGCCCACGATGGCGCAGGCCGAGGCGATAAGCGCCACAGGCAGGGCCAGCCGCAGGTTGGCGAAATTACGCCGCAACAAACCGGGGCCAGCCGCCAGCGCGCCCGCCAGAGCCACCAAAAGGCCAGCGCCGCGCACAAAGTCGAGGTGGAAGGGGAAAAACCCGCTCACCAGCGGCACGAACAGCACGCCGCCGCCCACACCGGCCATAACGGCGACGATGCCCAGCAGAAAGCAGAAGAACAGCAGCGCCACCGGCCAGAACCACCAGGGGTGGTTGTCCACGGCGTCCACTTCCGCCGCGTGCGAAACGGGCGGCGTGGCCACGGTGGGCGCGGCCTGCACGGAGGCATCGGCGGCGGCCACGGCCACAACGGGTTTTTCCTTCTGAACGGCGCTCTGCGCCTGGGCCGTAACGGCGGATCCGGCCGCCGGAAGCGCGCCGCCATCCTGGGCCGACGCCGGGCAGGCAAGCCACAGACACAACGCCACGGGCAGCAGGATGAGCCTCACCACAACATTCATAGCCCCGCTCTTCGGGGTTTTCTGGAAATCAAAAGCCATTGTTTCCCCCTTGCGGCCTTTTGCCGACGCAAGTTTATTTACGGTAGGCAAAAGGTAGACGCCAACAGGCGCTTGCACCATCAGGAGAATCCTGATTTGTGAAATTATGTCTAAGGAAATTCCCCAGAGGAGCCAGGGGGCGGGGTCGCCTGTGCGGCGCGCTGTTGTCAACGACCTCCCGGCGGCGGTGGCGTTTTTCCAGAGCGGGGGAACAGACTGTTTTCCTTTATGGATGCGCTGTACAATGCCGTATGTTCTTTTTAGCACTTGATTTATGCCTGACAGGCTCACCCGCCTGCAAAAGGCCTCGCTGTTTGAACTCGTAATAAGACACTCTTTTAGCGCTCAATTTATGCCTGACAGGCAAGGGGACGCCTGCGCGGCGCGCGGCAAGGTGGGGCCGGTTATGGGGCTGAGCCCCCTTCGCGGCCCCCCTTGCATCCCCCCCGAAGCACCCCCAGGGGATTTCCCATTCCCGCAAAACGACGAGGGCACGCGGCCTGTGCTGCGGGAGCTTCCTTCCCTCGCTCCGCTCGCTCAGGCGATCTCCCTCCGCGCCGCGTAAATGCCACACACCGCTTTCGC
>Ga0183101_1000749_pt2 | contig 20324 bp, 40 predicted proteins | sample Biomet3_FD_127790 | JGI IMG/M metagenome (GOLD analysis project Ga0183101, IMG submission 127790) | Microbial communities from bioreactor (seeded with sewage sludge) at LBNL, California, USA - Biofuel metagenome 3 | ecosystem: Engineered > Bioreactor > Anaerobic > Unclassified ...
AATCAGCGCCCTCGATTTCGGAGAGGTCGTCTTCGGTTATGGGCTTGCCGTTATTTATGGCTTCTTCCATTTTCTTTTGATACCACTCATCTTCGTAGGTCATCGTGGTGAAAAGAGGAGGGAAATCGCCAAACCTCATGAAATACTCTTTCAATTTTTCGTTTTCTTTATCCATCCGCTTTGAATCTCTCCTTTGGTGATTTTATCGTATAATTCCCTAAAAGCATTGTAGCCCTTTGGAAAATATTGCTTTATTCGTTTAAGCGAAGCGGGGTTTGTCGCTTCTGCGGAAAAGCACTCCGCAAAGAACTCGGTCCCGCGAAGTTGCACATTTCTTCTAAAGTATGAAGAAGGGTGGCCCATGTTAGCCAGCAGACTTCCTATTGAACCTTGGAACATATCGGACACATCACCAAATTCAACCGCGACCGCATCGCTGATTTGCTGGTGGACTTTCCACAGTTCACTTCTGACTTCGGAAATCCTTTTCTCCAATTTAAGGACTTCAGGATTGTTAGATATTTCATCGGGATTGTAACCGCCAGTTTCCGCAATCGACTTCTTGATTAGGGATTGTCTAAGTGCTAACTCTTTTTGATATGATTCATCATCTTCTTTTTTCAGTTCCGCATAGTTCGGAAGTAATTGACTGCCTATTTTTACTTTGAAATCCTCAACATCTTTCAAAGCGTTTTTCTCAAAATCTTTGACATGGGTATCTTCCAAGATCGTTTTGTTGAGCGTCTTGCCATTTGAAAGAACAATGGTAGACGAAGCGTGTTCGTAAAACTCCCCAGCGGTGAACGCGCTGTCTATCGCATGACCCATTTCGTGATATGCCACAGCGCCCTTCGCATAATTCGGTGAATCGTATATTTTACCGCTAAGATTAACGCTTCCGTCGTAGTAATCCCTTACTTTAGATTGCTCGATTGCAATGTTATAGGTATCGACCATTTTCATGAAAAGGTCTTTTTCGGGTTGGTTCCCGTTTGAAACGGCTTCTTTGAGTTTCGTTTTAAACTCCGCATCACCTTTTACTTGGTCGCTATCGACAAACTTATCAAAAAACTCTTGGCCTCCCTTTTTGACTTCTTCCTTTGGCTTTTCTTGTTTGGGTTCAGTCGGTGTTGCTGGAGGCTTCGCTTGTCCGTCGGGTTTCTTGAACACATGAAAATGAATGTTCGCGCCAGCCTCGTCAGCGTATTCTCCCGATGGGTCGCCGTTGCCTGCTGGAACGTAGTCCTGTTGCTCTCCAGCGGAGTTGGGTTTGGTCGGCATTAGTTACCCCCTAAGTCAGGGAACAAAGGCTGGCTCTCTTTGTCGGCCTGTTTCTCGGCGTTGCACTTAGCAATCAAAAGTTGGATTTGGTCTTCGTCCATTTCGGGGTGGAGTTCGCGTATCGCTTCCTCGGTGGTTATCAAATGGTTTTGGAGTTCGACTTGGATATCCGCCAAAGCCTTGGCCTTGGAACGGAGGCCGACATTGCCGAACTTGACCTCGACGTTGCCGTTTATCCCGTTCACGGACAGGAGTTCCTCGATGAGTTCGTTCAGTTGGTCGGCAACGCAACCCCTCATCGTCTCGACCCAATCGACCGTGGAGTCATCGTCCGAGTCCACCTCGGTCGCGGTCTTCTGCGAGGGCTGGTCTTGCGCCAAGGAAGCCGAAAGGACTTTCGGGGAAAGGTTCAGTTTCGTTGCGATATCGCGGAGTTTGCCGTCAAGCAAGGCACGCCACTGGTCGGCCCTTAGATCGAACTGGTTGACTATAGGTTTGTTGGAGTTTATGTCCTGCCCGTCAGGCATTTGGTAATTCGCGCTTCTTGGAGAATACGGGTCGTTGGCTATCGTCATCGTGGTCTCAGTTCCGTCAGCCTTGCGGACGACCTGCTGGGCCATGTCGGACATATCCAAAGCCTTGGGGGTCAATACTTGCCCCTGCCCGTTGTTTATGTCCCTAGAGGCGAAGGACTGGATAATGTCGTACTGCGCCAAATCAATGAGAATGTCTCTTAGGATTGATTTGCCGAAGGGCATATTGGGGGCCGAGCCGTCATAGCCGTCAGCCTTCAATAGCCATGCGCCCAAGCAACCCTTGGAGAAGGGAAGCGGTATCGGCTCGCCTATTTTATACGCGCCGTAATCGCGGTTTATGGCCTTCTTGACCGCCTCGGGAAGATTGTCCCAATCGACTGGCGAGGCGTTGCCCAGCTGGTGTGACTGCGTTCCGCCAACATTCATCACTCGGACGACCTCGTATTCAACATAGGGTATCCTGTCCTCTTTCGGGAACATGAATCTCTTTCCTTCGGAGTCAGTCCAAAGGGACACGCCAGCCTGACCTTTGAAGAAGCGGTGGTCTACCAAAAAGTAAGAGGAAGGCTCTTTGTCCAGCCCGTCCACGTTTTGGTAAGCCTTAATCAGCGACCGAACCTCTTTGAGTTCGCCGTCAGCCGTCTCGGTGAAGGTGAAATCGTCAAGCCTGCAACAATCGGGCCAGTATTTGCCGTCAGCGGTGCGGTTAAGTTTTATCAGCGAAGTGCCGAAACCGAGCATATAGTCCGTGGAGCGCTTGCAGAAAATGGTGAACTTGTTTCCCTTCGCCCAGCGATGAGAAAGCCATGAGACGGCGTTGAAATCGTTTGAGCCTGCGCCGTTCTTGAAGCCGACCGCGGAGCCGACTATCTTTCGGGCTAGCGAACTGCACAGAGCCGAGGCCAAGCGCGATGAGATAATCCCGTCAGCGTTGTTGTGCAATCCTGGCACATAGCCGTCATAGAATTGCTGGCAACGGCGCACGACTTGCAGATAATAGGGCTGGTACGCGGAAGGGGCCAGCGCGAAGAACATATCGCTTGAAGTGTAGACGACAGATAGGTAGCAGGCGACCGCCATCGCGGACACGCGTTGGTTGACCAATTCAAGGTTGCCAGCGGTCAATTCAGTTCCCATTTATTTTCTCTTTTCCGCCTATTCAAGGCTAATATATCACGCTTTTAATCAGAGGCGAATGAAATCTCCGAACGAAATGTTCGCGGGGTTCTTGAACCACGACCAAATCGCGTAAGTCAAAGCGTCCGAATCATCGTTCGGTATGGTGTCATCGTATTTCAGACCCGTCTCGTCCATGCGGAGCATTTTCGCTTGGTCGTAGGGTGGGTGGAACTTCCCAAGCACCCAAGCAGGAAGCCGAGCGCCTGCCTTGAAGTCCCAGTACCCGTTGTCCATGATGAAGTGGACTCTTTTCTTGGCAAGCACGCCTCGCACGCAATCGACCATTCCAACGATCGTGCCTTTCGAGACGGGGTAAATGCCGTTGCACCTTTTGCCGAAATGGAACCGCAAAGACTGCCCCAGTTCGGGCGCGGCGGAGTCGTAGAACATGAAAATAGGCACGGACATTCCGTTGAGGCTCGGGTAGCGTTCGCAAATGCCTTGGTAGTGGCAACCTATGCCCTCCCACCCGTAAAACCATTTCCACGCTGGCCCCCCTTGGTCGCACAGAGGCCACGAGGCCAGCACCCCGCTTTTCTTGGGGTCGTAATGGAACAAGTCCCTTGATGAAACCCAAAAGTCCCCGTCCTCTGTCAACGCGCACGGGACGAAAGAAGTGCAGTCCCTGTCCACCGCGCCATCGCAACCGATTATCAAGGCGACCACCCTGCGGTGCTTCGACCTTTCCTCGGCTTGGTTTCTGTAGCAACAATATTCCTGAAAGTTCAGCATGGGGTAGCAACCCTCGATTCCGCCGCCGACTTTGCCTCGGTAGAACCAATCGTAGTGGTCGCGGTCTTCCCTCTTGTTTTTCCTTATGTCGCGCAAGTCAATGTCGTTGATGAAAGGGAGTATGTCCAAATAACTCGGCTCGATGAAATGCCAATCGGGGTCGAATCTCACGCGGTTCGCCCAGCGGTTAATCCAAAAGCCCTCGGACTGCGGAGGGTTATACTGCACGATGATTTTCCAGTCGGGGTCGGTCTGCCCGTCTTTGGTCGTGAAGTTTCTCCGCACCGAGGCGCACGCTTGGTTAAAGGCGTTCTCGGTTCTGAACTCCTGCGTTTCGGAGAATATGACCCCCCTTAAATGATGAGAGGTCTTTATGCCGTGCGTGCGGTTGTCGTTCGTCCCTATCGAATCCGCGCCCATGAAATAGATCGTCCCGGCGTTCTTCCTTCTCATTATCTTTAGGGGAGAACCTAAAATGTGAAACTCCTTGCCTAAGCCGTTGTCGCGTATCAAAGCCATGACCTCTTCGTAATCGGTCGTTCTGAACGAGGCGAACTTGGCGCGGAAAACAATCCAATCCCCATAAGGGTGCGAAAGCATATCTAGGCACGCGTAGATGATCGCGTTGGCGGTCTTGCCCGACAAACGGCCCCCTGCTTCGACTATTTGATGAAAGTCCTTGTCCCATAAAGATTTGAAGATAAGGGGGACTTTCAAAGAGAGGACGTGGTTCTCAAGCATTGCCTTGCCTGTCTTGCGCCTCGCGTTTGTCCAACTCGCCGTCAATGTCGGAGAGCCGTTTCGCCTGTTCGGGCGTGTCGGGGGAGACGAACGTGACGACTATGGACTCAACTTTGTCGTTCTCGTCGCCTTCCTCGGCCTGCTCGTCCTTCGCCAGTTTGACGGTCGCGGACAGGGCTTTCAGTTGGTCGATGAGTTCCGACCGCGCGAAAGGCTTGAGGTCTTTATTATTGATGGCCTCGTTCATGCGGAGCGCTATCTCTTGGAGGCTCGGCAATTCCTTTGCTTTGCTCTTAGTATCATCGCTCATGCCACAACTCCGCGCTCAATGAGCAGACTATCCCGTTAGAGTCGTAACTATAAGTAAAACTATGCACGACCCAGCCTTGGCTCTCCAGCTGCTTTCTTAGGTTGTCGCCTTCCTTGGTGGTAAGGCATATGCATTTCACGGGTTTCATGCGCTCTCCAATTCGTTGATGAGGTAATCCCTAAGGGACTCGAAACCGCCGCTGAAAACCTTAGCGTTCTTCGAGGGTTCTTCGCTTTTCTCGACCCTGGGCTTGCGCCAAACTTCGTACATGGAATATCCGCGCCCTTCGTCACGATCGAAACGCCACGCCGTCCGCAACGTGAAATCGTACTGCGGATAGGCGTTGCAGAGTTTGACCATGAGGGGATTGATTCCGTATTTCATGCCAACATTATAAGACGAAAAAAGCCGCTTTTTGAAATCTCGTTGTTGTTTTTCGTAAACAATGCGTTATAATGATTGCGTTACCAAGGAGGCAAAACTATGGTCAACAAAACTTGGCTTGGCCGAATCCTAGCCGACCTACAATGCAAGGCGAAGGCGCAGACGAACAACGCCTTTGCTTACGGAACTGCAATCACCGACCGACAGGCCCATTTCATTGAGAAGGCACTGAAAACCGAGGGCATGAAAGAAAAGCCGATTTTCTCAAACTTCTACAAGAAGGGCTACTGGTTCAAACGTGGGGATTGCAAAGTCGAGGTTGTTGAAATCGACCACCCAATCGGCGGCCTCAACTGGGAGATTAAGTTCACTGACGAGTGCGCCAAGGCGAAAGCCGAGGCCGAAGTCACGATCGAGTACTGGTACGACAAGCATAACAAATACTGGGTTGTCGAAACCTACAAAACCCTATCGTGCGAAGACCTAGAGCAGGACGAATGTTGCCCGAACCAAGATTGGCTCAATAGCAAAATCGAGGAATTGAAGGGGAAATACCCGAACGCGAAGATTCTGAAAGCCTGACAAGCGTGCCAAAAGCACGCCCCTTAATCGCACCAACGGCGGTTGCAAGTCCGCGCATAAGCGAGAGCAAGGAGGCATTATGACGATTGGTCAGAAGTTGAAGATTCGTATTCCCACCAATGGGAAGAACCGCTACTACGAGGGCAAGTTGCTCATGTGGAACGGTGTCTACGGGACGATCGACTGCAACGGCAAGCACACCCCAGCCGAGCGCGACCAATACCTGCAATATATCAATAACCTAACCTACAATATCCGAATCGAAGAAGGGAACAAATAACCATGGAAGAACTGACTTACGCTGGCACGATTCACGAGTGCCTTCTGCACCGCGATTACTGCGCCTACCACGCCGAGCAGGCTGGCTATGGCAACGAACTCCGTGTCCACTGCACTGACGGGGACGTTGTGTTCGCCGATGACAAACTGAATCGCAGGGGTTGCGTTCTCACCTACCCGAACGATCGGAAGTGAAAATTATTAAGTTTTTGTTGAAAGCCGTAAACTGCGCGTTATACTATTCATAGTTTCAAGGAGGCAAAAACATGAAACGAAAAGTTCTAGTCTGCGATTGGCCCACCACCCTTCACCCGTACACCTTGACTGGCAAACGCCACGCCAACCACCCCGTCCACATGGTCGAGGGCGGTCAGTATCTCACCGAGGATATGTCCCCATTGGGCGACCCTAACGGCGACATGGGCGAGTTCGGTTTGAACGCCAAGGATTACGCTTGGTTCAAAGCGCACCTTGCCGAAGTCGAGTTGGAGGCTTAATGGAAACATTAGCCGACACGGTTCGCAACTTCCGAAAAGGGTGCGCCCACATGAGCCAAGAGTCGTTCTGCCTTTACGCAGGCATAACCATGGCTGAATTACGAAACATAGGAAGGGGGTACAAACCGAGCGACAGAATCTATTACAGGTTGTCCAGTTTCATGGGGCTTCCAGTCGAAGCCCTAAAGGAACTGGCGACCGCCTATCCGAAAAAGTTGACACGACAATCAAGGAAATTGCATTAAGGAGGCAATCCGAATGAACGAAATCGTCATCTTAGAAACCGCGAAGGGTTATTCCCTCGAAGCGGACTTGAAACTTCTGGAAGATACCCTCAAACTCGAAATCGAGAACGCTCGGGCCGTGAAGCCAACGCCCGAGAACGCCGACCTCTGCGCCAAAGAGGTAACGAAACTGAACAAGACTTTGAAAGACTGGAAGGCGAAACTCGCCTCCGCCGAAGAGCCGTATGTCAGCAACCTCGAAAACGCGGTGAAGCCGATCGTTGATTTATTGAACGACTTTTCATCGCAGGCCAAGGACTACCAAACGGAAGTCCTGAACGCGAAGAAGGAAGCCCGATACGAAAAGGCCAAGGAGATTTACTCCAAAGTCTTAGGCTCGTTGCTTCAAGACGGCTCGCTGGACGGCGAAGCCCCCAAGTTCGAGGAAGTCTACCTTCCGTCCTACTACAACCTCACCAACGAGGCTTTGGAGGCGGTGCTTAAAGAGAATATCCAAGATTCCTTGAAGCGCCAAAAGTCCGTTGGCAAAGTCGCCACCTTCGTTTTCGAGGGCGACAAGATCGCGCAAGCCGAAAAATTGCTGACCGAGCATGGCTGGGTCAAGGACAAGGATTTCAAGGAGGAAATCTTATGAGCGACACCTATCAATTATTGTCGAAGGTCGATATTGACGAACACATTGAGCAGAAGAAGAGCAACTACGGCCCGAACCTTAGTTACCTCTCATGGGCATGGGCTTGGGCATACGCCCGAAACCAGTTCCCCGACTGCTCCTACGAAATCGAGCGCTTCAACGGCGTGCCGTACCACTACGACCCGAAAGCTGGGTATTTGGTGATGACGAAAGTCACTATCCAAAACGAAACCCACGAAATGTGGCTCCCCGTCATGGACGGCAACAACAACGCCATGCTCGACCACCCCTACGAATACCAAACGAAGAACGGCAAGCGGAGCGTGGATTCGGCTACCATGTTCGATATCAACAAGGCCATCATGCGTTGCCTCGTCAAGAACCTCGCCATGTTCGGATTGGGGTTAAAACTCTACGCTGGCGAGGATTTGCCCGATGATGGCTCAATCCCTCAATCCAATGAGGGAAACTCGCCTATCGCCCCGAAAACCGACCCAGCGACCGAATTGCAAAAGCAAATCAAGGACGTTGTTGCGAAACTGAACCCTGCAAACACCATTAAGTTCATCGACTGGCTCAAAAAGCACAACGCCGATTCGATCGCCGAAATCACCGACCCCAAAATCCTGCAAGCGGTCTTGGGAAACCTCAAACTGACTTTGCAGAAAGAGGAGGACGATATCAAGGCCATGGCAAAAGACCAGTCGCCAGTCGATGAGGACAAACTGCCCTTTTAAGGAGACTTATGAACGAAGTTATGAATTGCGTGTCCAAGTATCGTTTAGCCGTTGAAGAAAGCGAGTCCGCCCGAGACGATTATCGGACGGCCTCGCGCCGACTGGGGCTTTCGATTGTCCGCTACATGAAAGAAAACAAACTCTCCTACGCGAAACTGGCGGACTCGATCGGAATCCAAAAGCAGGAGTTGTTCTTGGTCTGCCGAAACCGCCACTGCCCTTCCAAAAGAATCGTGGCGAAAATCGAGAAGTATTTTGAGGGGGCCGAATAATGGCGAACCGAAGAATGATTAGCAAAGAGGTTGCCGACACCTCTTTTTTCACCGATATGCCCGCGAGCGCACAGGCTCTTTATTTCCGCCTTATCCTAGAGGCCGATGACGAAGGTTTTGTTGCGAGCGTCAAAACCGCCCAGTTCAAAAGCAACGCCTCGGCTGACGACCTTAAAATCCTCATGGGGAAAAGATTTATCCTCCCGATGAAGGAAGGGGTCATCGTCATCAAGCACTGGTTCCAAGAGAATTATATCGCCCCCGACCACTTCAAAAGAACGCAATGGACGGATTTGGAAGCCGCGCTCACCGTGAAGCCTGACGGCTCATACACGGACGACCCGAAGAAGGGCAAACCCCTCGTTTCGCTCATTTCAGACACTGGATTGAACAAGGACTACAAAAACCCAGTCGCTATCGAAGAAAAAGGCGATGTCAACAAAATGTCAACATTTTGTCAACCCAAGTTAGTAGAAGTAAGTATAAGTAAGTCTAGTATAAGTAAAGCAAGTAAAGGAGAAGAAGTCTTAAAGACTACGGATAACGGAGGAGTTAATAAACGCGCTTACGCGCAAAGGCTATGCGATAAAGGCTTGATCGAAGATCCGGCATCAATCATCGCCTTGATACCCGATAACGCATCCAAGTCGATGCTCAACCTAGCGGAAGCATCGTTGGTTGAGGGCGAATACGACAACAACTTCAAAAAGTTCGCGTCGTTCATGGCCAAAATATGAGCGGAATCGTCATCAACAACGGCCGCCTATCCGAGCCATGGACCGACCGAAGGACCGAAGGAAGCCAAGAAGTAAGGGGGGTATATGGAAGCAAAGCGAAAGATTTGAAGAGGCACTACGAAAGAATGGTAAAGGAGAGGAAAATATGAGTTTGAAAGAAACGTGTTCGGCCTATTCTACCCCGATGATGGATGTCTACCCCGATTTCAAGTTCACGAAGAAAGTCGGGCTGATTGAATTGTTCGCCGGGTACGGAAGTCAGTCTTTGGCTTTGGAGTATCTTGGGGTTGATTTCACCCACATTGGAATCAGCGAATGGAATTGGAAAAGCGTTTTGGCTTACAAAAAACTCCATTTCCCCAATGATGTGGTTGATTATTCTTCCACTTTGTCTGATGGGGATTTGGCTTCTCTTCTGTTCTCTTTTGGCATTTCTTCCGATTGGAACCTGCCGATGTCCGAAAGCGAGATAAAGAGGCTTCGCAATAAAAGGGAGATCTACAACGCGATAGTCGCCACGAAGGACCATCCGGATATTTCCAAGGCGAAAGGTTCTGATTTCGCTATAAGTAACAAGGGCGATATTCAAACGGTTATGACCTATTCGTTTCCGTGCCAAGACCTTAGCAACGCCGGAATGATGGCCGGAATGGACGAAGGAAGCGAAACGCGCTCCTCTCTCCTTTGGCAGGTCAGAAGGATTATCTCGGAAATGGGCGAGATTGGGCAGTTGCCCGACTTCCTTCTTATGGAGAACGTTTCAGGGGTCGCCGGTGAGAAGAACCTCAAAAACCTCGACAAATGGATTTCGTTTTTGGAATCGTTGGGCTACAAAAACAAACTTCAAATTATGGAGGCCACCGAATTTGGGATACCCCAAACGCGCAAAAGGGCTTTCTTGGTTTCCGTCCTTGGCGATTATTCCTATTCCTTCCCGAGGAAAATCGAACTTTCCAATCGGCTGCGGGATTTGTTGGAAGTAGACGTGGATGAGAAATACTATTTGAGCGAAAAAGCCATTGAATACGTTTTATCGCCCGGAACTCGCAATTTCTATCATGAACCCGAATTGAATCCCGAAATAGCTAAAACTATCCACGCCGACACATCATATCAAAGGTCGGGAATAGATAATTATATTTGTGACGAACCTAAAGGGGTTTATTGCGGCCAATCCAAGGATTTCCAACGGGGTCCTCTTTCTGGTTTATCTAGAACCATCAAAGCCGAGGCAGCCGACGCTTGCGTAATCGTTCCTTCGGCAACGAAAAAAGGCTATGAGGAAGCCGGCGACGGGGATGGAGTTTACATAAATCATCTAAAAGGCAAACGCGGAACCGTTCAACGCGGTTTGGCACAAACTATCAAAACCTCTCCGGATACCGGAGTCGTTCAACTTGGAAACCTTTTTCCGGATTCCCCTAATTTCAAAAACAAAGCGTCGGGTAGGGTTTACTCACCCGATGGCTCGGCTCCGACTTTGAATACCTGCGAAGGTGGAGATAGGGTTCCGCTTTGCCTCAACCCAACCGTTGGCGGAAAGCAACCTTCAATCGAAAACCGCGTTTATTCGCCGGATGGGACCTCCACCGCCGTGACCGCCTCCTTCCCAACGAAATACAACATCGGCTTGCGGATAAGGAAACTGACCCCGCGCGAGTGCTTCCGATTGATGGGTGTTTCTGATGATCGTAGCCAAAGGCTGATTTCCTCTTTTTCGGATTCAGTTCTTTATCACCTTGCGGGCGATTCCATTGTCACGACTTGTTTAATGGCTATCTTCTCGCAATGCCTCGATATAGATTGGGTTGCGAAAGCCAAGGAAGCCAAATTGGTGTCGCATAAATGACACATACTTGTTATATATGCGGAAAGGGGACTATGAGGCCAACGAAACGAAGCTGCGTTGCTTCATGGCGAAACTATGAAAAGCATAATGACCCAGGATTTCGCGCGGTGCTACCTATGCGGTTCGACCGAGAATCTAGAGATTCACCATATCATGGGGGGCGCGACTAGGGACAAGTCCACCGAGTACGGCTTGGTCGTCCCCCTTTGCCGTTCCTGCCACGACAAACTGCATTTCTCGAAAGATTCTAGGGCGATGACTGACGACCTGCGGAGAAAGGCGCAGGCGAAGTTCTTGAAAGCCTATCCCGATGATGACTGGCTCAAAATCTTCCACAGGAATTATCTATGAACGAAAAACTATTGGCGCATTACGATGAGGAAATCCTAGCCTCCGCCAAGGAAGCCAAGAAGTAAGGGGGGTATATGGAAGCACGCAAACGATTTGAAGAGGCACTACGAAAGAATGGTAAAGGAGAGGAAAATATGAGTTATAAATTGATTCACGGCGATTGCTTCGAGGAAATGGCAAAACTCGAAAGCGGTTCTTTCGATCTTATTCTCACCGACCCGCCTTACGGAACGATGAAAGGGGCGAAACTCGACAGTTGGGAGAAGCGCGGCGAGAAGGTGGAGTGGGATGAAGCGCTTGACACCGAAACCATATTCCGATCATGCTTGAGGCTTCTTCGCCAAAACGGAAGACTAATACTTTTCTCACAGGAGCCACTTACAAGCGAACTGATAACAAAGCAAAATGCATCACTCCCATTTTCCTATAAGGCCATTTGGCTTAAAAAAACTTCAGGTAATTCTTTGATGGCAAAATCGGCAATGGTTTCATATTACGAGGAGATTCTGATATTCCAAAAATCGCACGATACGGGATTGCTTAACCCTCTCAGGGGTTATTTTAGGAGAGTCCTTGATTTCATCGGAGCGCAATCCTGCAAGGTTATAAACAAGGAATTGGGCGACCGCTCTGCGGAGCATTGCTTCTACGTTAGCAAAACAAAGGTTAAAAAGGAATTTGGCGGAGATATTGATCATTGCCCGCGGATCGGTTCTTCCCAATTCTGCCTTTGCACCGAGGGAACATACGAAAGATTGATATCGGTTTTCGGAATAGATAAGATGGAAGGATTTCAATCTTACGAAGAACTCAAAAAACAAGATTATGGATTCAAGAAAACAGTCAAAAGCACTTTCAACCTTTGGGAAGGGAATGACTCCAAATCGAATGTCCTTTGCTACCCAAAAGACTCCGATGGGAGCCATCCTACCCAAAAGCCCGTATCTCTTTTGGAAGACCTTATAAAAACGTTTTCGGACGAAGGCGACAAAGTCCTGGACTTCACGATGGGGAGCGGGAGCACTGGGGTCGCCTGCCGCAACTGCAACAGGGACTTCGTGGGGATAGAGCGCGATGACGGATATTTCAGGATAGCGCAGGACAGGCTGAACGGGATAAACCTAAAAGGGCAGACCTCGATATTCACCGATTTCTCATTGCTGGAGCGCAAAGATGGATAAAGGCATTCTCACGAACAGCATAAGTGAGTCATCCATGAACGAAGATTACGGCAACGCGTGGAAAGTAGGTATCGTGCTTTGGCTTGTCCTAATCGCGTTTTTGCTCGCTTTGTTCATTGGCGGTTTAGTAGCAATCATCGTGCTTTCTTAACGCTTTTTATACAACGTAACAAAAATTATTAAAATTATCATTTAAATCTTAATAAGTTTTGATACAATAGTGTTGTTCATCAAGGAGGCAAACAACATGAACTTAGAAAGTTTATTATCCGTAACCAAGGGCAACGAAAACATTACATTGTTCTTGGACAAGAGCAAGACTTCTGCGGAGTTGGTTTATACGAATGACACCGTTGCCAACGTTCGCAATTACCCCAGTTTCAAAGATTACGCCAAACACGAAGTAGCGTTGGTTCAGTCCTCGAACTTCGGGTTGATCGTCACAATCAAAAAATAAAGCCCTTCGGGGCTTCCTTAATCAGCCAAGGCACGTTGCAAGCCGTGCGGAAGAATCGAGAGCAAGGAGGCAAATATGATTCTGCGCGATTTTCTAAACCTAATGTCGCTACGACAAAAGGTGAAGGTGGAAACCTATTTAGGCAACAAGGTAATCTATGAGGGATTTTTGGCGGATAGCCACCAATTCCAAGCCATGAAAGACGATTTCAATCGGAAGGTCGACCACATTTCGTGCCAAGACGGCGTGGTGGAAATCGAGGTCTTATGAGAGAGACTTTCAAGTTGGTCGCCAAGGACGGCTCGACCATCGCCTGCGTTTACTGCTACAAAGAGGAACTGGCGAAGTTCATCACGCTAAACCAGTATCTCCAACTGCAGTGCGTTATCCAGCTGAACCGAGCCACGGATACCGTTGACCACAGACCTATCACGCCAGCCGAACTTTTGGGATTCCGCGGCGTGACCTTCATCTACGAATGTTCGTATGGCTACGATTCGAGAACCTACAACGAATCGGACTTCGATGAAGGCGAAGCGTTCACGTTGAAGAGTTGCAGAGAGAAGTTCGCCAAAGACTTCAAACTCCCGATTTGCAAGGAGATTCTGCTATGAAGGTTCTATGGGTCGTGTCCTATCCGTTCTGCTTTTTGTTCCTATTCCTAATGTTCGTCATCGTTGCGTTCGTTGGCTTTTGCTACAACGCCACGATCGGCGCGGTCGAAGAGGCGTTCCATTGCCTGAAAGGAGACTCCGATGAGCCTGAAGCGAAATAGGGAGGTTTTCTTCGGCAAGAAGCAACCGCCGTTCAACGCCGTGAAGGTGACTTCCGACAAACAACTGGCAAACCTTCTTAAACTCGCGTGGAAGCGCGGTCGGAAGGTGAATGGGTATTATTTCCGCCTATCGGTCAATTCGATTCCAAAGTACCCTTTGTGGGTCAACAACTACGGAACCGCGATCGACCGATTCCCTAGAGGCTGGTTAGTCGAGGGGCGCGTGTTCTCCGCGAAGGAGTTGGGCTTATGATAGTCAAAGCGTTTGAAGCCTCGAACCCCGTGATGAAAAGATACCCGAAGTTCTATCTAGTCTCCGCCTATGACGGGTCTGACGAAGTGTACCTCACGGCTAGGGAGAGCAGGAATTATATGTCCCCTATCATCGAGGATGCGATTAGATTCCTGTCGCTCAAAACCGCGAAGGAACGGGCCGAGGAAATGTCCAAGAACTGCCCGAGGCTCAAAAAGTTCGAGGCGCTTGAAGCGCATGAGGTGAAACCATGATTTACATTGTCGAAATGAGCCTGAACGGTAGCGACTGGACACCGCTGACGGGAGGCGAAATCTACCTCACCGAAAACGGTTGCCGAGAAGAAATCAGCCACTACGAAGCAGACACGATCAAATACCGCGTTGCGCGGTACGAAAGGAAAGCATGAAAATCATCGACTGCCAAACAACCAAAACTGGCATTTACGCCATTATGACCGACCAAGAGAAGATCGACCTTCTTACCAAAGTGGCGCACTGGATTGAGTCGAATACTAAATCTGAAAGGCAATACCACACGAACTACGGGATAATCGAAGAAATCACGCACCACGGAAGCGGATATTCGTCCGCGATTTGCGAAGCACTTGGCGTTGACCCCGATTCCCACAAGTGGATAGCGGTCGAAGAAAGGAAAGCATGAATAAAATCAGCGAGTTCGGCGAAGAAGTCTTATCGAAAACAATCGGTGAGAAAACGAAGGCCGTCATTTCCAAGCACGATTATTCTGACGGCAAGTCGAACCTCGGGGCTTTCTCGGTCAAATACGTTTCAAAGGCCAGTGACGGCTCCGCAATCAAGACGGCCTTTTATGTCAAAGTCCTCGTGGTATCGACCAAAATCGACTTGAAGGAATTGAAATCCAAGTTGCCGAACGATATGGAAGTCTTCTTAGAAGAAGGCGAGGGCAAATGAGCACTTTTATGGAAAGCACCGTTGACGGAATGGTTAAAAGAATCACTGAGGCCAAAATTGAAGCCGTCAAGCGCGGAATCAATGCCAACGTGTGCGTTATCAACGAGAAATACGCCTATGTCGAACCCTTCGACATTCCGACCTGCCACGGAACTTCCAAATCTCCAGCCATGCTCGCAGGTATGCGCCTTTTTTCTACGAAGGTAGCGCCCGATAGGGTCGAGTTCCTTTTGTTTGAGTCCAAGAACGTGACCCCCACTTATTTGGAACTGCTCGCGGAGAACGAACGGCTCAAAGAGGTTGAGAAAAAGTACAACGCGTTGAAAGAATTATTCAAGGAGGGCTTATGAAATGGAAACTGACAAAATCATCTTTGGCAACGCCTACGAATTGATTAAGCAAGTACCCGATAAGTCGGTTGACTTGATCGTTACCGACCCGCCATACGATTTCGGAAGCGGTGGCGGAGGATGTGCTTTCGGCAAGAAGAAACGTAGCCATGAAGAAGTCAAAGTAGCCTCTTTAATCAAGATGAGAAGCGATACCACCAAGTGCGAGGAAAACCTCGTGCAGGGAATCGACCCGTCTATCCTCAACGAGTTTGTCCGAGTGATGAAGAAAATAAACTGCTATATTTGGTGCAACAAAGAGCAGATTTACGATTACACGACTTTCTTCGTCAAAGAGCGGAAATGTAATTTCGACCTCATAACATGGCACAAAACAAACCCTATTCCGACTTGCAACAACAATTATCTGCACGATACCGAGTATTGCCTATTCTTCCGAGAAGAAGGGGTGCAGTTGAGCGGTAATATGCAAACGCTCAAAAAATGGTATTCCACCGTGTGCAACAAAGCGGACAAAGAACTTTACGGACACCCCACAATCAAGCCCCTCGGAATCATCAGCAATCTAATCATCAACTCGTCTGGGGGGGGGCAACTCATATTCGACCCTTTTTGTGGGTCGGGTACGACTTGCGCCTCGGCTAAAATGCTAGGACGGCATTTCTTAGGATTCGAGATTGAGCCTAAATACTTCAAAATCGCCACCGACCGCGTTGACGGCATAACGAAGAAAGAGCGAGATAGCGGTTATCAGCAAACGAAATTGTTTTAGAAAGGAATCCATGGTGTTGGAAGAGTTCAAAAAGTTCTGCCTAGACAATTTCGTGGGCCACTTCGATAGCGATGACGATGATATGTTCAACAACGATGAGACTGGCCCCACTGGCTCCCCCAAATAAAGGAGAAAACATAATGTACGAGCAAACTTCGATATTCGACTTCGCTTACCCTTCGTTCAAACTGACGAAGCCAGTTAAACTCATCGAGTTGTTCTCGGGCTACGGCTCGCAGTCTTTGGCCTTGGACTATTTGGGCGCGGACTACGAGAGTTTCCGAATCTGCGAGTGGTCGTTGCCATCGTGCATAGCCTACAAAGCGATTCACTCCAAAGACCAAAACGACTATGGCAAAGGATTGACCAAAGAGCAAATCGTCCGATTCTTGGTTTCTCGCGGTTGCTCTTTGGACTGGAACACCCCAGCGAAGAAAGACCAGTTAAATCGGAAGCCGATCGAATGGCTGAAACTCGCCTACAATTCCATAATCGCAACCCATAACCTAGTCGATATTTCAAAGGCAAAAGGCGCGGACTTCGCCATGAGAGAGAGAGAGAGAGTTCAGGTCGTTATGACTTATTCCTTCCCCTGCCAAGATTTGTCTTTGGCTGGTCAAATGCAAGGAATGGACGAAGGAAGCGGAACGAGGTCTAGTTTGCTTTGGCAGGTTTCTAGAATCCTAAAGGAAATGTCAGAACTGAACCAACTTCCCGATTGCTTGGTAATGGAAAATGTCGTGCAGGTCGATTCTCACAAGAATGCCAATAACATAGGGAAGTGGCAAGATACTTTGTCAAAACTTGGATACAAAAGTTATATCAAGCATTTAAAGGCAACCGATTTTGGGATTCCGCAAAATCGCAATCGTTGTTTTATGGTATCGGTGCTTGGAGATTATTCCTATCAGTTTCCAACCCCAAAGCGCCTAGAGGCTAAACTAAAGGATTTTTTGGTAGAAGAAGCCGATGAAAAATATTACCTGACAAGCAACGAGATAAAATATATCCTCGCACCGCAAAAGACCTTTAATAAATGCCCTAAAATAAACAGAGAGATAGCGGCCACAATTCATAGCGATACTTCAATTCAAAGAGCGCAGTTCGATAACTACGTTCAAACTTCGGATAAGAAAAAAGACGATGAGGTTTCGTATCACTATGAGTTCGGGGAAATGCGGAAAAGCAAAAACGCGCAAACGATTCAGGCGTTATATTCGTCTTCCTATTCATTCAAGCACGGCCCCGTTGTCGGAAGCAACGTCAAAAGGTTAAGGCGGCTTGTTCCTTTGGAGTGCTGGCGATTAATGGGGGTCAAGGATTCCGATTTTGACAAGGCGAATAAGTTGCTGAACGACAATACGCTTTATCACCTTGCTGGCGATTCGATCGTTGTTCCAGTCCTTATGGCTTTGTTCGGTCAAATGCTCAATATTCAAAAAGATTGGTGGTTCAATGGGAACGCTCATTAACAACGGTCACGTTTCTGCCCATTTTGTAGACACTAGAACCCCACGGGATAAAGAATTGGACGAATGGCGGTTCAAGATGAGGCAAGCCAAAGCCAACGGCAATTGGAAAGCCTACCGAGATATCAAAAAACACTATGACAAATTGTGCAGTTCATATCGCAGGAAAAACGCTTCTTAATAATTTTCGTTTCAAAAAGTTATTAACTTTGCTATACTAATGGCGAACAGGAGGCAAACAAATGCCGAAAAAGAAGAACGTGGCGCTGACTATCCCCGAACTCGTGCTATTGAGAGTCGGGCTTCGTCAGGCCATGGCCTCGCAATGGGACAACCAAGAAGAGGCAAAGAAGTTCGGGGCGCTCGCGCCCGATTTGGACAAGAAACTCCAAACCGCCCAAAAGGAACTCATGGAGGACGAAAAAATTGCAAAAAATCACAATGCCTAAGAACGGCATGAGCCTAGAACTCTGCCGATTCGAGAGAAACTACTGGGCGCAGGAATACTACCGCCAGAAGATAGCGCCCAACGAGCAAAGAATCAGGCGGTGCGACCATGTTCATTGACATGGTTAAATACCAAGCCTGCCCCTGCAAAGGGTGCGTTAGGCCGCTGAAAAAGAAAAAGCCCATAGAGTGCCACGACACCTGCGAGGCTTACCAAGATTTCAAGAAAGGATTGAAAAATGCCAAATCGCAAGATAGGTGACGGCGTGTCGTTCATCGTCAGCACCTCGTTCACCGAAAGCCAACTGGAAGAACTGAAAAAGATTAAGGGGGTGAGCCGAAGCGCGTTCATCAGAAACTCCGCCATGCTATGCGCGGATTACCCCCATTTAGCCGAGGCGCTAGAAGCCATGAAAAGGGGCTTTTACTACAATACTTTAAACAAAACTTGCCCCGTGATAAGCGAAAACGCCTATATCGGACTCTGGGGAGGGCAACTCGCATTGTTCGATCGAGATATCTTCTGCGCTTACGTTTCCGACTACGGCAAGGACTGGACTTTATAAGTCAGAACAAGGAGGCAAATATGTTCACCGAAAAGACGATTAAGAGACTAGCCGATATGGGGTTCGATTCCAATGTTGTATTAGAGCAAGGGAAATTTCGGGAAACCGAATACTCAAAAGGGCGGGTTCACATTTTTGAAACCAACAATACTTGCTCAATCGAAATCAGCGTTTACTACAGGGAAAAACCGCAATTTTTAGAAAAACATACTTTGCGTTACGAAACCCTAAAGGCCCTTAAACTAGCCAAGCAAGCCGAGGAAATCATCAAGGAGAACGGAAAATGAAAAAGACAATCAAGTTGAGAGATTTGACCGAGAAGCAATACAAGCGTTGGGGATATGATAACTGCTATAACCAGAGTTGCGAAAAATGCCCCTTTCGTTTTGTTGCGTGCCGTTCCGCTATAGCACCATGGTACGACAACAAAGATAAGTTCACCGCTAATTTCCTTGACCAAACGGTCGAAATCGAGGTTCCCGATTTGCTCACGGAAGAAGAAAAGGCGTTGCTAAAAGACTTTGATTATTTTTCGCTCAATAGCCTTACCGCAATCAAGATAAGGCTGATAGGCGATTCCAAACTTTTGACTTTGTATCATGGAAGCGATGATTTCTACGTTGAGTTTTATGTTAAAAATTATTTATTCAAAGGTTTGACCGAGGACAATATCTATCGAGTTTCCGACCTTGGTTTGGAGGATAAGTGAATGGACATTAAGCAAATCCTGAAAGACAAAATCAACGCCTTGTTTGACGAGCGAAAACCGCTTGTCGAAGAGTTCGAGCAATACCACACCTACGTTAAATACCCCGATATCACGAAACTTAACGGCGAAATCCAAGCCTATACCGATTGCGCCAACTTAATCGAGCAATCCGAGAAGCCGATGAAAGCAATCCCAAATAGATTCTTCTTCGAGTGTCCTAAATGCCATGAATATCTCGCAAGCACATATCCGCATTGCCCATATTGCGGTCAACTTTTAGACTATGACCAAGGAGAAAAGAAATGAAATATAAAACACTGGACGAGTTAAAGAAAGACTATCCCAATGGGGTTACAACCATCGAGAACATGGAAAGGCTTGATGTCGAGTACATTGGCCATTTCAACTGCGTGACCCTAACAATGAGGTTCTACGGTTTCAGTCTGCTTCCGTTCGTCAACCTCAATGACGATTTGGGTTATGCCATTATGTTTTGGATGAAATCGTTTGGATTCGATAGCGAGGACGGCTCTCACCTATCCGATGTCAAAAACCAAAAAGTAATTGTGTTTTGGGAAAGACAATGCGGACGCGCGTTGGCCTTATCTTGCGGCAATTCCAATAAGTTTATCGTCATGGAAGAAAAAGTAGACCACAACGGTGATTATCCTCACTTAGAAGTTCTAAACAAATAAAGGAGAAAACAAATGAAAGCCTATATCTACTGCACAAAGCCTAAAAACAAATCCGATTTATTAATTATGGACAACGATAGCGGCAAATACTATTGCGAGGGTAGACATTCGGGTCGCCGCAGTATCACGATTCTACCGTTTGTGCCAATCGAGTGCGACTGCAAGGAAGCGTTCAAATATGACTTCGTTCATCGAAGTGGTGATTCGTCCAATTTTTACATCCGTGACCAAAGAACCGAAAGAATGAAAGACTGCCTTTCAAACGATGATTTATTCGACTATGGCAAAGGCAAAACGCTCTACGCCTACCATTTCGAGAACGTGAAGCCCATCTACCCGATGCCCATCACCTGCCTCTACAAAGACGAG
>Ga0183101_1000043_pt3 | contig 20262 bp, 17 predicted proteins | sample Biomet3_FD_127790 | JGI IMG/M metagenome (GOLD analysis project Ga0183101, IMG submission 127790) | Microbial communities from bioreactor (seeded with sewage sludge) at LBNL, California, USA - Biofuel metagenome 3 | ecosystem: Engineered > Bioreactor > Anaerobic > Unclassified ...
GAGTGACCTCCACCTCCGCGGTCACGCCCGCATAGGGATTCTGGAGTCCGCGAAAATAGGCGAACTGCGCCCTGCGGGGGTCGCGCTCCATATCCACGATCCGAAACGACATCCGATCTCCTCCATCCCGCTCGCCGGGCATCCGCCCCCGCGATCATATTCAATAGGTATTATCATAACACACTCCGAACGGTGGAAACAACCTGCCGCCGAAATTTTTCCGCGTCCGGACGCCGCGTTTCCGCCCTCGTTTTTTGCCGAAACGCGGCTTTTCGCATTCTGCGTCTGGGATCGCGCGGGGTTTTCCTTGCGTTTTTTAAGATTTCATGCTAAAGTAAAAAATTGCCGGAAAGTCCCCACGCGGGGATTTCCGGCAATTTTCAGAGCATCTTTTGCAGGACGGAGGAAATTGAATTGGAGCTTCAGGAAATTTACGGGCATCTGGGCGTCAGTCCCGCCGTGTACGAATACGGGGAGCGCGTGCTGGATTCCCTGAAAGAGCGGTTCGCGGCCATTGACCGCACCGCGGAATACAATCAGGGCAAGGTTCTGCTGGCCATGCAGAAAAACCGGGTGAACGCCACCCACTTTGCCGCCACTACCGGCTACGGTTACAACGACGAGGGCCGGGACAATCTGGAACGGGTGTACGCGGACGTGTTCCATACGCAGGCCGCCCTGGTGCGCCCCCAGATCACCTGCGGCACCCACGCGCTGACGGTGGCGCTGAGCGCCAATCTGCTGCCGGGGGACGAGCTGCTCTCCCCCGTTGGCCGGCCCTACGACACGCTGGAGGAGGTCATCGGCATCCGGGAGAGCAAGTGCTCTTTGAAGGAGTACGGCGTCACCTACGCCCAGGCCGATCTGAAACCCGACGGCACCTTCGATTACGACGCCATCCGCTCCGCCCTCAACAGCCGCACGAAGCTCGTCACGATCCAGCGCTCCAAGGGCTATGCCACCCGTCCCAGCTTTTCCGTGGCACAGATCGGGGAGCTGATCGCCTTTTGCAAGCGCGTCAAGCCGGACGTCAAGGTGATGGTGGACAACTGCTACGGCGAATTCGTGGAGACGCTGGAGCCCTCCGATCTGGGAGCCGACATGGTGGTGGGCAGCCTCATTAAAAATCCCGGCGGCGGCCTCGCGCCCGTGGGCGGCTATATCTGCGGCACGAAGGAGTGCGTGGAGCGGTGCGCCTACCGGCTCTCCGCCCCGGGGCTGGGACAGGAGGTCGGCGCCAATCTGGGGCTGATGCCCGCGTTCTACCAGGGGCTGTTCCTCTCCCCCACGGTGGTGTCCGGAGCGCTCAAGGGCGCCATTTTCGCCGCGAATATCTATGAAAAGCTGGGCTTTGCCTGTGTGCCCGGCGCGGGTGAGGACCGCCACGACATCATTCAGGCGGTAACGCTGGGCAGCCGGGAGGCCATGGTGGCCTTCTGCAAGGGGATTCAGGCCGCAGCGCCGGTGGACAGCTACGTGACTCCGGAGCCCTGGGCCATGCCCGGCTATGATTCCGACGTCATTATGGCCGCGGGCGCGTTCGTGCAGGGCTCCTCCATCGAGCTCTCCGCCGACGGTCCCATCCGTCCGCCCTACGCCATCTATTTCCAGGGCGGACTGACCTGGTATCACGCGAAGCTCGGGATTCTCATGTCTCTTCAAAAGCTGACGGAGGCCGGTCTCGTCAAACTGTAAGCGGCCGCCGCACCCAATTTAAAACAGAAAGTGAGCCGACTATGCCCAACCGTTTTTTTCGACGCCGGCCCCCTCCCTTTTCGCACGGCGATTCAACAGACATTCTTGCTTTGTGAAAAGGAGTAAAAAACTATGTGGTTCTGGCTTTCCCTCGCCGCTCTGCTGTGCTGGAGCGGCTCGGACCTGTTTTCCAAAATCGGCTGCCGGGACGGCAGCGACCGATATTCCCACCTGAAAATGGTCATCGCCGTGGGCACGGTCATGGGGCTGCACGCGGCCTATGAGATTTTTGTGGGCGGAACGGAGATCAGCCTTTCGATCCTTCTGACCTACCTGCCGGTCTCCCTTTTGTACATCCTCTCCATGACCCTCGGCTATCTGGGGCTGCGCTACATCGAGCTGTCCATCTCCTCCCCCATCTGCAACTCCTCCGGCGCGCTGGTGGCGGTGCTGTGCCTCATTACGGGCGGTATCGGCAGCGTCAATTCCTGGCAGCTTTTCGCCGTGACGCTGGTGTGTCTGGGCGTCGTGGGGCTGGGCGTCGTGGAGGCGCGGGAGGACGACGATTTGCGCAGCGCGCGGCAGGAGGCTTCCAACTACCGCTACGCCAAGTCCGTGCTGGCTCTGGCTCTGCCCATCATCTACTGCCTTCTGGACGCGCTGGGCACCTTTGCGGACTCGCTGGTGCTGCGCCGTCTGGACGAGGACTCCGCCAACGCGGCCTATGAGCTGACATTTTTGGCGTGCGCGGTAGTGTGCTTCCTCTATGTGGTGGTCATCAAGGGGGACCGGCTGGTGCCCAAAGCGGAGGCACCCAAGTACATCGGCGCCCTGTGCGAGACTGCGGGCCAGTTCGCCTATATCTACGCCATCGGGGACGAGGCCCACGTAATGCTGGCCGCGCCCATCATCTCGGCTTACTGCGCGGCCTCCGTGATCTGGAGCCGCATCTTCCTTAAAGAAAAGCTGTCTTTCAAGCACTATGCGGCCATCGCCACCGTGGTAGCCGGCATTGCGATCCTGGGCATTTTCGACGCCTGACAAAAAGGGTGCGGAGGGATAAAATCCCTCCGCACCCTTTTTTACTTTCAGACGTTGAACCGGAAGTAGATCATGTCGCCGTCCTGCACGACATACTCCTTGCCCTCGCTGCGGACAAGGCCCTTTTCCTTGGCGGCGTTCATATTGCCGCAGGCGATCATGTCGGCGTAGGCGATCACCTCCGCCTTGATGAAGCCCCGCTCGATGTCGGAATGGATCTTTCCGGCGGCCTGCGGGGCTTTGGTCCCCTTTTTGATGGTCCAGGCCCGGCACTCGTCCTTGCCGTATGTCAGGAAAGAAATCAGTCCCAGCAGAGCGTAGGAGCACTTGATGAGCCGGTCCAGGCCGGACTCCTCCACACCCAGCTCCTCCAAAAAGAGCGTTTTCTCGTCGCCCTCCAGCTCGGCGATGTCCTGCTCCATCTTGGCGCAGATCGGCAGGACCTGCGACCCCTCGGACTCCGCGATCTCCTCCACCTGGCGGAAATAGGGGTTGTCCTGCAAATGGACGAACCCGTCCTCGTCCGTGTTGGCGGCGTAGATCACCGGCTTAAGCGTCAGCAGCTCGGCGGTGCGCAGCAGGGCCGCGTCGTCCTCGTCGCAGACAAACGTCCGGGCCGGCAGGCCGTCGTTCAGATGGGCCTGCAGCCGGGCAAAGAGCTCCGCCTCATGCGCGGATTTCTTGTCTCCGGACTTGGAGGCCTTGGAGGCCTTGTCCGCTCTGCGGGTCACCATCTCCAGATCGGCCATGGCCAGTTCCAGATTGATAATGTCGATGTCCCGCTTGGGGTCGGTATTTCCCTCCACATGGATAACGTTGGCGTCGTCGAAGCAGCGCACCACATGGATGATCGCGTCCGTCTCCCGGATGTTGGCCAGGAACTTGTTGCCCAGGCCCTCGCCCCGGGACGCGCCCTTGACCAGTCCGGCAATATCCACAAACTCAATGACCGCCGGCGTCTTTTTATTCGGCTCGTACATCTCCGCCAGCTTGTCCAGCCGCTCGTCAGGAACGGCAACCATGCCCACGTTGGGGTCGATGGTGCAGAAGGGATAGTTGGCGCTCTCGGCGCCGGCATTGGTGATCGCGTTGAACAGGGTGCTCTTGCCCACATTGGGCAAACCCACGATGCCAAGTTTCATGAAAGGAACACTCCCAATCCTTATTCGTTGATTTAAAATTGTACCATCTTCCGGCTGAAAGTGCAAGGGCAGGGCAAAAAAGTCCGCTGAAAGTCCCCGGACAGCTCTCCAGATGCGCTGTCCGCCAGCACAGACTGCATTTTCATCGGCCGCGGCAATGAAACCGCGGTCAGCATCATCATGCTCTTTTGATGATCCGAATGCCTCGCTTCCGCATACCACTATCGGCGGCGCGGCCGTCACGGCACTCCATCCCGGGCGAGTGGATTCCAAGAGCCGCAAATCAGCCGTCTATGCGGAAGCGCCGAACCAGCCTCCGCCCCGCCGCCATGCGCGCTTCCGCCTTTTTCAGCTCCCTGGTTCTGGCTCCGGCCTTTTACGGTGTCTGTTCCGGAAGCGCGTATCTTCAATCCCGCCAAAGAAAACAAATAATCCGAACCTCTCTCCTGCGGAGAAAAGGTTCGGATTATGTTGCTTTGGTGCGCGAGGCGGGACTTGAACCCGCACGTCCGTAATGGACACTAGAACCTGAATCTAGCGAGTCTGCCAATTCCACCACTCGCGCGCATTTTGGGCCGGAACAGAGAGAAAAACTTGGTGCGGCTGACGGGATTTGAACCCACACGTCGATTCGGACACAAGCACCTCAAGCTTGCCTGTCTACCAGTTCCAGCACAGCCGCAAATCTCTGTTCCCTAAGGAAAGACTGCTTGATTATTATAGCCAGAACGGCGTGCTTTGTCAACCTTAAATCTCACTTTTCCCGGGAAAAATTTCTCGGGCGGGGAAAGGGGCAAAAGTCCCATTCCCCGCCCGGCAGACGCGTTACGCGCGTTCGTCCATGGGAACGTAGCTGCGGTGTTCCTCCACGCACTCATAGCGGGGCCGGATCAGCTTTCCGCCGGCGGAGAGCTCCTCCATCCGGTGGGCGCTCCAGCCGGAGATGCGCGCCACGGCGAACAGCGGCGTATACAGCTCCTTGGGCAGGCCCAGCATCTCATAGACAAAGCCGCTGTAAAAGTCGATGTTGGTGGACAGAGCGTCCTTGTGGCGGCGTTCCATCAAAAGCTCCTTGCCGATCTTCTCCACGCCGGCATAGAGCGCCAGCTCCCGCTCCCGGCCCTTTTCCGCCGACAGCTTTTTGACGTACTCCCGGAACACCTCGCACCGGGGATCGGTCTTGGTATAGACCGCGTGGCCCAGACCGTAGATCAGGCCGCTGCCGTCGAACGCCTGGCCGTCCAGAATCCGGACCAGGTAATCCCGCAGAGCGTCCTCGCTCTCCCAGTTCTGCACGTTGGTCTTGATGTCGTCCATCATCTCCATGACCTTGCTGTTGGCGCCGCCGTGGCGCGGGCCTTTCAGAGAGGACATGGCCGCCACGATGGCGGAATAGGTGTCCGTGCCGGAGGAGGTCACGACATGGTTTGTAAAGGTGGAGTTGTTGCCGCCGCCGTTGTCCGCGTGGAGCACCAGCGCCACGTCCAGCGTCCTGGCTTCTAGATCGGTGTAGTGGCGGTCCTCCCGCAGCAGCCGCAAAAAGTTCTCCGCCGTGGACAGCTCCGGCAGCGGCACGTGGATAAAGAGGCTCTCGCCCACGCTGTACCGATACGCCTGATAGGCGTAAATCGCCAGCACGGGCATATTGGCGATGAGCTGCAGGCTCTGGCGCAGCACGTTTGCAAGGCCGATGTCGTTGGGTTTGTCATCGTAGCAGAACAGCGTCAGAATTCCCCGCTGCATGGTGTTCATCAGGTCCTTGGGGGGCGCTTTCATAATCACATCCCGGAAGAAGTTGGTGGGCAGCGTCCGGTAGGAGGCCAGCTGAACGCAGAAGTCCCGGAGCTGCTGCTCCGTCGGCAGCTCGCCGAACAGCAGCAGGTACGCCGCCTCCTCAAAGGCGAACCGGCGGCCCACTGAGCCCTTGACCAGCTCCCGGCTGTCAATGCCGCGATAATACAGCACGCCGTCCGTGGGGACGATCTTCTCGCCCTGCGTCACGTTGTAGGACTGGATCTCCGCCACGCGGGTCAAACCGGTCAGAACGCCGCGGCCGTCCTCGTCCCGCAGCCCGCGCTTGACGTTATATTCCTTATAGAGTTTGGGGTCGATGTAGTTTTTCTTTTCCCACTGCTCTTTCAAGTCCATAATGGCGGGAGTAATTTCGCAGTAGGAATTTTCACGGTTCTCAGTCCAGATCATAACGCAGCGCGCTCCTTTCGGTGTTTCCTGAAACTATGTTTGCAATACTATCACGTTTAACTTTCATTTTCAAGTCCATTTTTGGGAAAAATAAAAAATATTTTTGCAATTTTTGCATCTTCAAAATTTTTTCTTGCATTTTTACCTGCATTCCGTTTTTTTTCCCTCCCGCCGGTCTTTTCCGCTCTGCGGAAGCGCAAAGGAGCGCGGGGAAAGCCAATTCTCTTCCCCGCGCCCCTCGCATACATTATTATATAATATAAAAGTTCCGCCGGAGAGTCCCGTTCAGATCTGGGACAGGGTCTCTCCAATGGGGTCGGTGATGACCAGGTCGGCATCCAGGTCCGCCGCCACCGCGGATTTATTGATGAGCACCAGCTTATGTCCCCGGTAATAGTTGATAAGGCCCGCCGCCGGATAGACGTTCAGCGAGGTGCCGCCGATGATGAGCATGTCGGCGTTTTCAATATACTGCACCGCTTCCTCCAGCGTGCGGCCGTCCAGCCCCTCCTCATAGAGCACCACATCCGGCTTGACCCGGCCGCCGCAGGCACAGTGTGGCACGCCCTCGCTGTGGAGCATGAAGTCCATGCCGTAGGCCCGGCGGCACTTCTCGCAGTAGTTGCGGTGAACGCTGCCGTGAAGCTCCAGCACCCTCTGGCTGCCGGCTGCCTGATGCAGCCCGTCGATGTTCTGGGTCACGATGGCCCGCAGCTTTCCCTGCCGCTCCAGCTCCGCCAGCTTCAGGTGGGCGGCGTTGGGCTTTGCGTCGGGCGCCAGCAGCTTGGCACGGTAAAACCGGAAAAATTCCTCCGGGTTGCTTTCGTAGAACGTATGGCTTAAAATAGTCTCCGGCGGATACTTCCACTCCTGATGATACAATCCGCCCGTGCTGCGAAAGTCGGGAATTCCGCTCTCCGTGGAGACGCCTGCGCCTCCGAAAAAAACGATGTTGTCGCTTCCGTCCACCAGTTCCCTGAGCTTTGCAACGGTTTCCTTCATGTTCGATACGCCCTCTTCATCCGCGAAAAACTCGCGGAAATTCAAATACCGGGGAGAAATTCCATATGAATATCCAGATTTTCGGCTCCTCCAAATCCTTCGACAGCAAAAAAGCGGAACGCTGGTTCAAGGAGCGGCGTATCCGGTACCAATATGTGGACCTGCCCTCAAAAGGATTATCCCTCCGAGAGTACCTCTCCGTCAAGCAAAAAGTGGGATTTGAGGCGCTGGTGGACGAAAAAAGCCGCGCCTATGAGCAGCTTTACATGGCCTACCTCACGCCGGAGGCCCGGGAGGAAAAACTTCTGGAGCACCCGGAGCTGTTTCGGACTCCCATCGTCCGGAACGGGCGGGAGGCCACGGTGGGCTATCAGCCCGAGATCTGGGCCGTCTGGGAGTAAGCGGCGGAAAAGCAGCGTCCCGCGAAGCGTCTTTGCTCCGCGGGACGTTTTTCACGTATAGGACTTCTCCACGTTCACCACGGCATAGTAGTTGCCGTCCAGCGTGCGCACGGCGGTCTTGATCTTCTGCTCCACCTCCGCGTCGCTGAGGCGGAACTTGAACGGCACCACGGCGTCAAAGATGACGTTGGTGTGCGTCGGTCCCGCAACCATGCGGAAATCGTGGATGTTGATTTTGTCGTCGATACAGTGGACCAGCGCCGACACCTTTTTCCGGGTTTCCTCCGTAATCCCGTCGTCCGTGACGATGGGGTCCATGTGGATAACGGCCTCGCAGCCCAGCTTTTCCCGCAGCTCCTTTTCCACGTTGTCGATCTCGTCGTGGAGCTCCAGCACGTTTTCAGACGCGGACACCTCCGCGTGCAGGGAGATCATAACCCGGCCGGGACCGTAATCGTGGACGATGAGATCGTGGATGCCCAGCACCTTTTCATGCGCCATGACGAGGTCCCGGATCTGTCCCACGAATTCCGCCGTGGGAGGCTGCCCCAAAAGGGGATTGAGCGTGTCTCTGGCCGCGTTGAAGCCGGACCAGAGGATGAAGCACGCCACCAGAATACCGCACCAGCCGTCGATCATCGCGCCGGTAAAGCGGCCCACCAGCGTGGCGACCAGGACCGCCGACGTGGCGGCGCAGTCGCTGAGACTGTCCATGGAGGTGGCGTGCATGGCGGGCGAGCCGATCCGTCCCGCGACGCGGCGGTTATAGAAGAACATATAGAGTTTCACGGCGATGGAGGCGCACAAAATGGCGATCACCAGCGCATCGGACTGAACGGGCGACGGATGGAATATCTTGCCCACCGAGGTCTTGGCCAGTTCAAAGCCCATGATGACGATCAGCATCGACACCACCAGGCCGGAGAGATATTCGATGCGCCCGTGGCCGAAGGGGTGCTCCTGATCCGCTTTCTGACCGCCAAGTTCAAAGCCCAGCAGCGTAATGCTGGAGGAGCCGGCGTCGGAGAGGTTGTTGAACGCGTCCGCCGTGATGGCGATGGAGCCGGAGAGCGTTCCGGCGAAAAATTTTCCGGTGAACAGCAGGATGTTCAAGAAGATCCCTACCGCGCCGCAGAGAATGCCATAGGCCTTCCGAACGGCCGGGGAGTCAAAATTCTCCCGATCCTTAATCAAGAGCCGGGATAAAAGGGAAATCATGTCCTCATGTCCTTTCCGACCGGGCCTGCCGCAGCGGCCCGCGCGCCGCCGCCCCGCTGCGCCGGCACGAAAAATTTTCGGGTAAAGAGATAGCAAAGGGGGATCAGATAGAGCAGCACCGCATAGGGCACCGCGGAGAGGTCCGCGTCCAGCATCTGCAGAGGGACCGTCAGGGCGATGCTCCAGGGCACCAGCCCCGCAATGGTCACGCCGGAGTTGGCAATGTCCATGGCCAGTTCCTCCCGGGAGGCGCCCCGGCGCTCATAGCTTGCGCGGAGCAGCTGTTCGTCCATCAGCACCATGACGCTCTGGTTGCAAAAAATCATGACGATCACCGTGCTGACGAGGGCGGCGGCGGGAAACAGTCCCAGTCCGGCCGCCAGCTTTTCCGCCAGCGCACGGGCGGGCGCGAGAGCGTCGATCCCCTCCAGGATCCCGGCGTACAAACTGGTGACGAACACCACGCCGGAGGAGGTGAGCATGGAGACAAGACCGCCGCCGGACAATATGGCGGCCAGCTCCGGCTGGGCGGGCGCATAGCCCAAAAGGGCGATCCGCAGCGTCTCCAAAACCGGGGTATGCTGCATCAGCACAGTCAGGGCAAACGCGGCGGCGGCGCTGACGGCCATGGCCCAGCGGACCTGAACCCGCGCCAGCGGAAGAAGCAGCATTGCCAGCGCCGGAAGCAGCACCGGCCAGGTCAGGGTAAAGCTGCCCCGCAGGGCGTTCAGCACCTCTCCGTTCACCGCTGTGATGGGGTTGCGGACAGAGAGCAGCGCGTATACGCCCGCGGCGAGCACCGTCGGCAGCGCGCCGGTGCGCAGCATTTCCCGCACGTTGCCATAGAGCTTCGTTCCGGTGCAGGCCGCCACCAGCGTAGCGCAGGAGGACATGGGCGAGCACCGGTCCCCGAAATAGGCGCCGGAGAGCACGGCTCCCGCCGTCACCGCCGCCGAAACGCCGCCGCCTCGGGCCAGTGTGATGAGTACCACGCCCGCAGTCCCGGTGACGCCGTAAGACGTGCCCAGCGCGAACGACAGCGCCGCGGAGAGCAGAAACGCCGTCAGCACGAACCACGCCGGCGCAAGCGAATGCAGACCAAGGTACAGGAAAAGCGATATGGTGCCGCAGGAGCGCCACAGCGCGGTCACTGTTCCGATCAAAAGAAAGACGGGGACGACGATCAGCGCCTCTCTTCCCTTCTTCCAGGCCATGGCGCAAAGCGCCCCCGCGGGATAGCCCCGCCGCAGGCCCAGCGCGAAAAACAGTCCCAGCCCCAGCAAAAGCGCCCACATCAGCGAGACGCCCAGCGTCAGGCAAGCCGCCACCGCGCCCAGGAAGCCAAGCAGACAGAGTTTCATTCCGCCCTGCCGGGAATGACCAGCTTCAGCCGGCAGCAGAGATTATCCAGATCTTCGTCCGTGGCGGCGGGAATGCGCAGCTTGGCTCCGCATTTCCGGCACACCAGGTCCACCGCGCTGCGGCGGATCTCCATACCGTACTGCGCGCTGCCGCAGCCGCAGGTGACTCCGCCGGGTCGGGCTGCGATCTCCTTGAGCTCGGAGAGCACCTCGTACATGATAACGCTGTCCGCGAAAGCCTCCGGATTTTCCTTCTCCGCCTTTTCTTTCTCCGCCAGGACCGCCAGCTCCCGCAGGCGCTTTTCCACCGTGCCCTCCGGCCCGATATAGCAGCAAAACTGCTTTGTCTCCGGGCAGGAGAGGCCGATGCCCGGGCCGCCGACGATCTGCGCCGGCTCGCAGGCGGCCACATGGGTCTCTCCGCACAGCCCGCAGGGAACCTCCACCTGATAGCGCCGGCCGTCGAATTCCACCCGCAGCGCCGAACCGCCGCAGCCGCACTCCACCTCGGCATTGGACGCCTCCAGCGCAAACACGCTGCGGGAGGCCATTACCGGCTGCCCGCACTTGGGGCACAGGTAGCCGAACGTTCTCATTTCATCGCTCATGTTTCTTTCCGATCCTCTTTCCGGGAGATTTCTCAATTAGGCGCTATTATACCACGCGCGAATCCGGCTGTACAGCGTTTTCCGGAATGTTAGGAGGCGCTAACACCGGATATTTCCGTGTTTTTTGGGCAAACTGAACCCGCCGGCGGATACTTTTCCTCCGCCGCGATTTGTGTCAGGAGGCGGTTTTTCTGAACAGCAAGAGAATCGGGCAGCGAACGGTGGCGCTCTCCGCGCCCCCCTCTGTTCTGGCATTCGCCAACATCGGCGGAAAATTTGAGGGGCAGGGTCCTCTGCGCACGCAGTTCGACGAGCTCTCCGAGGACTCCTTTTTCGGTGAAAAGACCTGGGAGGCGGGCGAATCCGCCATGCAGAAGCGGGTTTTGCAGCTGGCGCTTTCCAAGGCGGGACTCACGGCGGCACAACTGGATTATATTCTGGCGGGCGATCTTTTGAACCAGTGCATCGGCACGTCTTTCGGCCTGCGGGATTCCCAGATCCCGCTCTTCGGCCTCTACGGCGCCTGCTCCACCATGGGAGAGTCCCTGGCGCTGGCGGCCATGCTGATCGACGGCGGCTTCGCCGCCCGGACCGCGGCGCTGACCTCCTCCCACTTCTGCACGGCGGAGAGGCAGTACAGGATGCCGGTTCCATACGGCAGTCAGCGAACGCCCACGGCCCAGTGGACGGCCACCGCCGCGGGATGCACCATCCTGGGACGGGAGGGACCCGGTCCCTACCTCACCCACGTCACCTGCGGAAAGATCGTGGACAAGGGCGTGACAGACGCCAACAACATGGGCGCCGCCATGGCTCCCGCCGCCTACGATACCCTCACCGCCTTTTTCCGGGACACCGGCGCCTCTCCCCGGGACTTCGACCTGGTGCTTACCGGCGATCTGGGCGTTCTGGGCCACGAGATCGTGCTGGAATTCTTCCGCCGGGACGGCATCGACATGAGCGGCAACTATCTGGACTGCGGGATGCTGCTCTACGACCGGGAAAATCAGGATATGCACGCCGGCGCCTCCGGATGCGGCTGCTCCGCCTCCGTGCTCAACGGCTACCTGCTCTCCGGAATGCGCAGCGGCACCTGGAAGCGAATTCTCTTCGCGCCGACGGGCGCGCTGCTCTCCCCCACCTCCAGTTTTCAGGGAGAGTCGATCCCCGCCGTCTGCCACGCGGTCTGTTTCTCCACGGAGAAATAATGTTTCCGCAGCAAAAACACGATCATCGTGTCTTGAAATTGCACAAAGGTCTTTTTGTGGAAACTGCCGCTTTTGGCGGTTACTCTGAAAAACGGCTTCGGGGCGGCGCAAACGGCCCCGAAGCCGTTGACACTGCGCCGCTTTGCGCGATATAATTCAAAAAAGAGGGCAAGGGCGCTTCTCTTGAGGCGTCCTGCGCTCTTTTTTCATAGGCAAATTTCAATATCACTTTAAAGCGGCACCGGGAGAGAGGGGGCCTCTCCCGCGGTCCCGAACCGGCCGAAAGGAGACTGCGAAGCTATGAGCAGATATACCAGGGAAGACATTATCCGCATGGTACAGGAGGAGGACATCCAGTTTATCCGGATGCAGTTTACCGACATCTTCGGGCAGATGAAAAACGTGGCCATCACTGCCTCCCAGATTGAAAAGGCGGTTTCAAACCAGATCATGCTGGACGGCAGCTCCATTGAGGGATTCGTGCGCATCGAGGAGTCGGACCAGTATCTCTGGCCCGATCTGGACACATTCACCATCCTGCCCTGGCGGCCGCAGTACGGCAAGGTGGCCCGCCTGATCTGCGACGTACATAACCCGGACGGCACGGCCTTTGTGGGCGACCCCCGGGACGTTTTGAAGCGGGAGCTGGAACGGGCGGCGGAGATGGGCTACACCTTCAACGCCGGACCGGAGTGCGAGTTCTTCCTCTTTCAGACCGACGACAACGGAAACCCCACCACCCGCACCTCGGACGAGGCGGGGTATTTCGACCTGGGACCGCTGGACCACGGGGAGGGCACCCGCCGGGAGATCTGCCTGTCTCTGGAGGAGATGGGCTTTGAAATCGAGGCGTCCCACCACGAGGTGGCTTCCGGTCAGCACGAGATCGACTTCAAATACGCCGACGCGCTGAAAGCCGCCGACAACATTATGACCTTCAAGCTGGCGGTCAAAACGCTGGCGCAGAAAAACGGGCTCCACGCCACCTTCATGCCCAAGCCCGTCTCCGGCACCGCCGGCTCCGGAATGCACATCAACATGTCGCTGTTCCGGGACGGAAAGAACGTCTTTTTCGACGAGAGCGACCCCCGTCAGCTCTCCCCCACGGCATACAGCTTTATCGCGGGGCTGCTGGAGCACGTCCGGGGCTTCTGCGCCGTGACGAACCCGCTGGTCAACTCCTACAAGAGGCTGGTGCCGGGATACGAGGCCCCCTGCTATCTCGCCTGGTCGGCCTCCAACCGCTCCGCACTCATCCGCATCCCCGCTCCCCGGGGGCAGGGCACCCGGGTGGAGCTGCGCAGCCCCGACCCCGCCTGCAATCCCTATCTCGCCTTCGCCGTGTGCCTCGCCGCCGGACTGGACGGCATTCGGCGCGGCCTCACCCCGCCGGAGGAGATCACGGAGAACATCTACGAGATGAACGGCGCCGCCCGCCGCGCCCGCGGCATCGAGAGCCTGCCCGACACGCTGGAGGCGGCCATCGGCGCTATGCTGACGGATCAGGTGGTCACGGACGCGCTGGGGCCCCACGTCACGCCCCGGTACGCGGCCGGGAAGCTGAAGGAGTGGGACGGCTACCGCACGCAGGTATCCCAGTGGGAGCTGGACAGCTATCTTGTGACTTACTGAGCGCAAGGCGGCGCAAGGCCCGCCCGAAAACGCGATTTGACGGCCCGGAGGTGGTCTTTTGGACAGGATTGTGGTCGCCTTTGCCAGCGAGGAGGCGCAGCGGCGCATTGTGCGTCTGCTGGAGTCCGAGGGACACGTTCCCGCCGGCAGCTTCTTCTCGGGAGCCGACGTGATCCGCACGGTCCACCAGCTGGGTTCCGCCGCGGTGGTCTGCGGCTTCAAGCTGCGGGACATGACCGCCGGCGATCTGGCGCTGTCCCTGCGGGGCTCCGCCGCAGTGCTGACCGTCACGGCTCCGGCCTATCTGGATCTGTGCGGCGGTGAAAACCTTTTCAAGCTGGCAACGCCGGTCCATCGGGCGGATTTTTTCGCCTCGCTGGAGCTGATCCGGCAATTTGAGGAAAAAAATCTCCGTCCCATGCTCTCCTCCCGCCACGAGAGCGAGCAGAAGCTCATCTCCCAGGCCAAGGAGCTGCTGATGGACGTGAACCGCATGACGGAGAGCGAGGCCCACCGGTTTCTTCAAAAGCGCAGCATGGACTCCGGCCTCCGCATGGCGGAGACCGCCCAGCTGATTATCGATTCCTATCGCTGAGCGCCGGAAGCTCTCAGGCAGAGACGCGCAAGGCGATCTATCCCGGGCGGCCCGTCCGCCCGCAAAAAAAGAGGAGCAGCCATGGAAGTCAATCAAAACGGCGTCCGGCAGCAGCCCGGACTGTATCAGGCGAATTTTGAGCATGATTCCTGCGGCATCGGGGCCATCGTCAGCATCCACGGCATCAAAACCTACAAAACCGTGGACGACGCCCTGAAAATCGTGGAAAAACTGGAGCATCGCGCAGGCAAGGACGCCGCCGGCAAAACCGGAGACGGCGTGGGCATCATGCTCCAGATCCCCCACCCCCTCATGGTGCGGGCCGCGGCGGAGAACGGCATTGAGCTGGGCGGAGAGCGGGACTACGGCGTGGGAATGTTCTTCTTTCCCCAGGACCGCCTCAAGCGCGCGCAGGCCAAAAAGATGCTGGAGATCATCGTCGCCAAGGAGGGAATGGAATTTCTCGGCTGGCGGGATGTGCCCACGTGTCCGGAGGTGCTGGGCGAGCGGGCGAAGGAGTGTATGCCCCGCATCTGCCAGTGCTTTGTGAAGCGCCCCGCGGACTGCCCCCAGGGGCTTCCCTTCGACCGCAAGCTGTATGTGGCCCGCCGGGTGTTCGAGCAGTCCAACGTCAACACCTACATTCCCTCCTTCTCCAGCCGGACCATCGTCTACAAGGGAATGTTTCTGGTGGACCAGCTGCGGAAATTCTATACCGACCTTCAGGACCCGGACTGCATCTCCGCCATTGCGCTGGTGCACTCCCGCTTCTCCACCAACACAAATCCCAGCTGGGAGCGGGCCCATCCCAACCGCTACATCCTTCATAACGGCGAGATCAACACCATCCGCGGCAATGTGGACCGGATGCTGGCCCGGGAGGAAACCATGTCCTCCTCCGTGCTGGAGGACGATATGGACAAGATCCTGCCGGTGGTGGACACCAACGGCTCCGACTCCTCCATGCTGGACAATACGCTGGAATTTTTGATGATGAACGGCATTGAGCTGCCCAAGGCCGTGATGATGACCATTCCCGAGCCCTGGGCCAACGACCGCAAAATTCAGCGGGAAAAACGGGATTTTTACCACTACTATGCCACCATGATGGAACCGTGGGACGGTCCCGCCGCCATCGTCTTTTCCGACGGCGACAGCGTGGGCGCGGTGCTGGACCGCAACGGTCTGCGCCCCTGCCGCTGGTACACCACGGACGACGACTATCTGGTTCTCTCCTCCGAGGTGGGCGTGCTGGACCTCCCTCCGGAGCGGATCGTAAAAAAATCCCGGCTTCAGCCGGGGCGGATGCTGCTGGTGGACACGGTGCGTCAGGAGCTGGTGGACGACGAGGCGATCAAGCACCGCTACGCCTGCCAGCGGCCTTACGGCGAGTGGCTGGACGCCAATCTGGTCTATCTCAAGGACCTGAACATTCCCAACCGCCGGGTGGAAAAATACTCGCAGGAGTGGCGCGACCGGCTCTACAAGGCCTTCGGCTACACCTATGAAGAGGTGAAGGACTCCATCCTCCCCATGGCGCGGGACGGAGCCGAACCCACCTCCGCCATGGGCGTGGACACCCCGCTGGCGGTGCTCTCCGAAAAGCACCAGCCCCTTTTCAACTACTTTAAGCAGCTCTTCGCCCAGGTGACCAATCCTCCCATGGACGCCATCCGGGAGGAAATTGTCACGGATACCACCGTATACGTGGGCTCCAACGGGAATCTTTTGGAGGAGGAAGCGGAAAACTGCACGGTTCTTCAGATTCACAACCCCATTCTGACCTCCGTGGACCTGATGAAGATCCGCTACATGGACCAGCCCGGCTTTAAGGTGGAGACCATCTCCCTGCTTTACTACAAGAGCACGCCGCTGGAGAACGCAGTGGAGCGCCTGTTCGTCACCTGCGACCGGGCCTACCGCAGCGGCGCGAACATTCTGATTCTCTCCGACCGGGGCGTGGATGAAAACCATGTGGCCATTCCCTCGCTTCTGGCCGTTTCGGCCCTTCAGCAGTATCTGGTCCGCACCAAAAAGCGCACCGCCGTCTCCCTGATTCTGGAGAGCGCGGAGCCCCGGGACGTCCACCACTTCGCAACGCTTCTGGGCTACGGCGCGCAGGCGATCAACCCCTATCTCGCGCAGGAGTGCGTGGAGGAGCTGATTACCGTGGGCCTGCTGGACAAGGACGTGGGCGCCGCCATCGACGATTACAACAGCGCCGTGCTGCATGGCATCGTGAAGATCGCCTCCAAAATGGGCATCTCCACCATCCAGTCCTATCAGTCCGCCCAGATCTTCGAGTGCGTGGGCATCAACCACAGCGTCATCGACCGCTACTTCACCAATACCACCAGCCGGGTGGAAGGCGTGGGGCTGGGCGAGATCGGCGAGGGCGTGGAATGGAACCACAATCAGGCTTTTGACCCGCTGGGGCTGGGGTACGACTCCACCCTCAACAGCCTGGGCGTCCACTCCCTGCGCTCCGGCGCGGACAAAGAGGACCATATGTACAACCCCATGACCATCCTGCTGCTGCAAAAGGCCGCGCGGGAGGGCTGCTATGAGGCGTTCAAGGAATATACCGCCCTGGTGGACTATGCGGACAAGCCCCACACCCTGCGGGGTCTGCTGGACTTCCACTACGCCCCCGGCGGCGGCATCCCCCTGGAGGAGGTGGAGAGCGCCGAGTCCATCGTCAAGCGCTTCAAGACCGGTGCCATGAGCTACGGCTCCATCTCCGAGGAGGCCCATGAGTGCATGGCCGTCGCCATGAACCGCATCGGCGGCAAGTCCAACTCCGGCGAGGGCGGCGAATCCCGGGAGCGGCTGGGCGACGAGCGCTGCTCCGCCATCAAGCAGGTGGCCTCCGGCCGCTTCGGCGTCACCTCCGAATATCTCAACAGCGCCAAGGAGATCCAGATCAAAATGGCCCAGGGCGCCAAGCCCGGCGAAGGCGGGCATCTGCCCGGCACCAAGGTATACCCGTGGATCGCCAAGACCCGCTGCTCCACCCCCGGCGTGACGCTGATCTCTCCCCCGCCCCACCACGACATCTATTCCATTGAGGACCTGGCACAGCTGATCTACGATCTGAAAAACGCCAACCGCCATGCCCGCATCTCCGTGAAGCTGGTGTCGGAGGCCGGCGTGGGCACCATCGCCGCGGGCGTCGCCAAGGCGGGTGCGCAGGTGGTGCTGATCTCCGGCTTCGACGGCGGCACCGGCGCCGCGCCCCGCACCTCCATCCACAACGCGGGCCTCCCGTGGGAGCTGGGCGTGGCGGAGGCGCACCAGACGCTGATCCGCAACGGCCTGCGCTCTCAGGTGGTCATCGAGACCGACGGCAAGCTGATGACGGGCCGGGACGTGGCCATTGCCTGTATGCTGGGCGCCGAGGAGTTCGGCTTCGCCACCGCGCCGCTGGTCACCATGGGCTGCACCATGATGCGGGTATGCAATCTGGACACCTGCCCGGCGGGCATCGCCACCCAGAATCCCCAGCTGCGCAAGCGCTTCACGGGCAAGCCGGAATACATCGTCAACTTTATGATGTTTGTGGCGCAGGAGCTGCGGGAATACATGGCCCGCCTCGGCATCCGCACGATGGACGAGCTGGTGGGCCGCAGCGATCTTCTGCGGGTCCGGGACAAGCTGGTAACTCACCGGGCCGAGACGCTGGACCTCTCCCCCATTCTCAGCAACCCCTACGGCAGTCAAGTGCCCCACTTCGACCCCTCCACCGTCTACGACTTTCATCTGGAGCGCACGGTGGACATGAGCGTGCTGATGGAGAAGCTGGGCAAGTCCCTCAAATCCAAAAAGCACGGCGCGCTGGATCTGAACGTCTCCTCCACCGACCGGGCTTTCGGCACCCTGTTCGGCTCCGAAATCACCCGCCAGTGCGGCAATACCCTCAGCGACGACAGCTACGTCATCACCTGCCACGGCGGCGGCGGTCAGTCCTTCGGCGCTTTTATCCCCAAGGGCCTGACCCTGAAGCTGGAGGGCGACTGCAACGACGGGCTGGGCAAGGGCCTCTCCGGCGGCAAGCTCATCCTCTATCCCCCGCGGGAGAGCCGTTTTGACCCGGCGGAGAACATCATCGCCGGAAACGTGGCTCTTTACGGCGCCACCTCGGGCCGCGCTTTCCTCAACGGCCGGGCCGGCGAGCGGTTCTGTGTCCGCAACTCCGGCGCCGTCGCGGTGGTGGAGGGCGTGGGCGACCACGGCTGCGAATATATGACCGGCGGCCGGGTGGTCATTCTGGGGCCCACCGGAAAGAACTTTGCGGCCGGTATGTCCGGCGGCATCGCCTATGTGCTGGATGAACGCCACGATCTCTATATGCGCCTCAACAAGGAGCAGGTGCTCACCGACACACTGACGGAGAACCACGACATTCAGGAACTGCGCGCCCTGATTGAAGAGCACGTGGCCGCCACCGGCTCCCCCAAGGGAAAGCAGATTCTGGCGGCGTTCAAATCCTATGTCCCCTGCTTTAAAAAGGTCATGCCGCGGGACTACGACCGGATGCTCCGTTCCATCGCCCAGCTGGAGGAAAAGGGCATGACCCGCGAGCAGGCGGAAATCGAGGCGTTTTACGCCAACACACGGTCTTGAGAGAGGAGCGCGATCAATATGGGAAAGCCCACAGGCTTTTTGGAATATACCCGCAGGGACGACCCCGCCCGGGCTCCGTCTCAGCGGATCGGCGACTGGAACGAATTTCACATTGCCCTGCCGGACACGGTCCGGGCGCAGCAGGGCGCGCGGTGCATGAACTGCGGCGTGCCGTTCTGCCAGACCGGCATGACGTGGGAGGGCAAGACCTTCGGCTGCCCGCTCCACAATCTCATTCCCGAATGGAACGATATGATTATGTCCGGCAACCGCTCCCACGCCCTGTCCCGGCTGCTGAAAGCGAATAATTTTCCCGAGTTCACCGGCCGGGTCTGTCCCGCGCCCTGCGAGCGGGCCTGCGTCTGCGGCATCTACGGCAGTCCCGTCACCATTCGGGACAACGAGCTGTGCATCATCGAGGACGCTTTCCGGGAAAAGCGGCTCCGCCCCCGGCATCCGCCCCAGTACTCCGGCAAAAAAGTGGCGGTGGTGGGCTCCGGCCCGGCCGGACTGGCGGCCGCCGACCAGCTCAACCACAGGGGACACTCCGTCACGGTCATTGAGCGGGAGGAACATCCCGGCGGACTTTTGGTGTACGGCATCCCCAATATGAAGCTGCCCAAATCCATTGTGCAGCGCCGCATCGACCTTATGACGGACGAGGGCGTCAGCTTCGTCACGGGCGTGGACGCCGCGGAACCGAAAACGGCAAAGCGCCTGCTGGACGAATACGACGCGGTGGTGCTGTGCTGCGGCTCCGGAAAGCCCCGCCCGCTGGGATTTGACGCGAACGGGATCAGCGGCGTGTTCTTTGGTACGGAGTACCTGAAATCCGCCGTAAACCGCCAGCAGTTTCACAGGGAGGACGGCGTTCCCTCCGCGCAGGGACGGGATGTGGTGGTCATCGGCACCGGAGACACCGCCAGCGACTGCGTGGCCACCGCCCTGCGGCAGGGCTGCGTCTCCGTCACCCAGCTGGTGCGCCGCCCGGAGGCGGATTACCTCAGCCCCGACGGAACGCTTCCCGCGGACTACGCCCACGAGGAGGCGCTGGCCGCGCTGGGCCGCGACCCGCGGCGCTTCGGCGTACAGGTGAAAGAACTGGTCGCGGACGAGCAGGGCGCGCTGACCGGCGTCGTCACCACCGACGGCGACACGCTGCCCTGCGGGCTGCTGATTGGCGCCACCGGCTTTGCCGGCTGCGAGGAGAACGTCTGCCGTGCCTTCGGCGTTCAGTCCGACCGTGTGGTTACGACGGAAAAGGGCAGCTATGCCGCAAGCGCGGACAAGGTGTTCACCGCCGGCGATATGCACCGCGGCCAGTCGCTGGTGGTCTGGGCCATTGCGGAGGGCCGCGCCGCGGCAGCCGAGGTGGACCGCTATCTGATCGGCTACACCAATCTGGTATGACCGTTTCCCCGGTTTTCCGTAAGAGACGCGCGCAGCCGAATCGCCTGGGCCGCCAGGCAGACGGCCGTTTTTAAGGATTTCACGGCGGACGCGCGCGCAGGATTTTTGAAACGCGGGAGGCCCC
>Ga0183101_1001579_pt1 | contig 20233 bp, 18 predicted proteins | sample Biomet3_FD_127790 | JGI IMG/M metagenome (GOLD analysis project Ga0183101, IMG submission 127790) | Microbial communities from bioreactor (seeded with sewage sludge) at LBNL, California, USA - Biofuel metagenome 3 | ecosystem: Engineered > Bioreactor > Anaerobic > Unclassified ...
CGTCCGCGCACGTGGTGGCGCGATTCGTATCCAAAGAAAGCCCTTCCCAATCTCCCCCCGCCGCGGCGCTTCCGGCGAGGATCTCGCGCGGATCGATGCCCGCGCAGGCAATCGGGAATAAACCGACCGCGGTTTGCACGGAATAACGGCCGCCGATATCATCGGGGACCACGAAACGGACGTAGCCTTCTTTGACGGCTAAGGTATAAAGCGCGCCATGGGCCTTATCGGTCGTGGCGATGATGGCTTTGCGGGCGGCAGCGACGCCATCGCGCTTTTCGAGCATCTCCTTGAGGAGACGGAACGAGACCGAGGTTTCGGTCGTGGTGCCGCTCTTCGAGATGACGTTGACAGCGAACTTCTTGTCTTTGAGATAGTCCAAATGTTGCGCGAGATAGGTCGGATCAAAAGTCTGGCCTAAATAGAGAATCTCGAGTTTTTGATTCGGGAGCACGCCATTGATCGCTTCGATGGCTGCCCGAGCGCCCAAATAAGAACCGCCGATGCCGCAAACGACTAAAATGTCGTAATTCTTGCGGACACAATCGGCCTCTTTGATGATGGCTTCGAGTTCTTTCTTATCGTAGTTGATCGGCCAATCGACCCAGCCGAGGAAATCATTGCCCGCCCCCGTCTTCTTTTCGATCATCTCGTTAATCGTGTTAACGCGATTTTGATAGGAGGCGAAATCGATCTTGTCGACTAAGCCTTCCGTCTTTGTTTCAATAACCATGTGCCTGTCACTCCTTGTTATTTTCTTGTTTGATCCAATCCGGAAGACGTTTTTCGAGTTCCGTGAAATCAACATCCTTAAGTTCAACCCGCTTTTTCGTGAGGGGTTCGCGCTTCTCTTCGCTGGTCAATTGCTTCAAGGAGACTTTCATGAAGCTCTTGCTTTCGTCGTAGGCAATCACTTTGACCTTGTATATATTACCGACTTGAACGTAGCCGGTAAAGTTACGGACAAACGAATTTGAGAGTTCCGAGATGTGAAGAAGCCCGGTTTCGCCGCCATCGAAAAGCATAATCGCGTATTTGGGATAGACCCGGACAATGGTGCCTTCGAGAATATCGCCAATGGCTGAATGGTTCATCGTTCGCCCTCCTCAAAGGATGCTTGGTCCTCTTTCGTTGTGATTTTAATATTATTCTTATCGCCCTTCACAATATGAGGGTTAACGCCTTTGCACTGCAAGACCAAGGAACCTTCATCCGTATAAATCCGTTGGGATTTTGCAGCGATTTCCATCGCTTCGTGAAGCAAAGAGAGTTGAAAAGCCTGCGGGGTTTGGAGGAGATAGACTTCTTCCCGGGGAATATAGCCATCTAAAATTCCATCCCATTTGGAAATCGCGACCGAATCGCTGACGGGAATCGCGGTGACCGAAGCGCCGAAAGCTTCGGCATTTTTGAAATTGTCTTCGATATAGGATTCTTTGAGGCGAGGACGGTCGCCATCTTGAAGGAGAACCAGGGCTTTTTCATCTGCCCCATGTTCAACAAGATAATTGACGGCCAAATGACCCGAAGCTTGCCTCGTGTCGCCGCCGGTGATGATCAAAGCGTCTTTTTGATTGCCCGCCCGCGATAAAAGAAGGCGGAAGTTCGCTTCGTAACCGGCTGGGATCACGTAGACGATTAAATCGACGATGGGACTTTTCTCGAGAGCTTTGGCGCCATAAAGGCACAAGGCCTGTCCGCCCATGGGTAAGAATTGCTTAGGTTTGCTCGAACCAAAACGGGTGCCGGTTCCACCCAAAAGAAGGATGGCGATATGGTGATATTTCTTTAAGGGGAGCTCGTTCATGCCCCTTATTATAATCCGCTAAGGAAAAATTGTGGTCTTTCAACGAAACTTTTTTCGCTTTGGCATTGAAAGAAAAAGAAAGGGGGAGACCCTTTCTTAAAAATCCCTGCAAAATCCCCTTAGATTTTAAAGAGTTTCGCTTCCAATTCTTTCTTCTCTTTTTCCAAGGCTTCGACGTTTTGGCGGTAACTCCCGTATTGATAGGAGCTCGGCGCTGGGGCATTCTTGGCGAGGCTTTGAAGGCGGCTATCGATTTCTTTGAGGCGCCGCTCATCCTTTTGCCGTTCGCCTAAGGCGGCGATATCGTGAAGTTGCTTTTGATGAATCGCGGGATTGAGGACGTGGTTTTTCACCATGATTTCGCGGAAGAGATAGGCGATGTAAGTCAAAATGGCGCTTTCTTCTTCGCCATAGAAAGAATTATTCTCGCCCAATAACGCGATCACGTCTTCCAACAATTTGACTTTGTCTTCGCTTAACGACTTGAGATCGACTTTGCCCATATCTTCTTCCAAGGCAAAGAAAACCTTCTGGTCTTTGGCGATGAGCTTCAAATCCCCGCAATTGACTAAGGCGGTCGCTAAGAGTTCGCTTCGGGAGACGACTATGGCATAGCGGAGCGGTAAATTTTCGTTTTCCATTAGCGGCTCGCTTTCTGCGCCAATCTGCGGGCGCTCTTCAGCGAAGTCTTCGCTTTGAGAGAACTGCGTTCAGCGACGCCAAAACGGAGCGAAGAGAAGGAAACCCCTAAGGGCAAGGCGGTCAAAGCGTTTAATGTCGATAGGTAATCGCTCGTGAAACTGCTCTTTTTCATCCGCGATTGAAGGACGTAGAAAGAGAAAGACGTTTCTTCAGCGAAGCTCTCGACCATCGCCTCCGAAAAATAAGACGAGAGGACTTCTTTGAAGAAGGCTTCGTAAGATAGGGTAGGTAAATCCTTGACGTCATAGCCTTTTTCTAAGAGCTGATGGACCAAGACGCTCGGGAAAAGAATGCGCATGGTATAAGCGACAACAAAGGAGAGGTCAAGGCCTTGAGGCTCGCTCACGAATTCGCCAATGGAATCAGGGAACGATGAAGCCATACCGAGGGGAGAAGTGACGTTTTCGAAAGGGATTTTGTCAAGGTTTTTGCCTTTGAAGGTGCACAAAACGCCTTCGGGTGTAAACGCGACGATGGCGGTGGCGTTCTTATCGGGCCGTCCGGCTTCCGATAAGGTGGTGAATAATGGGCTCATGAGCGGTAATCCCCCTCCTCATAACGTTTGAGATTGTCGACATCTTCGGGGCTGACCGAACTCTTGACGAGTTCCGCTGCCTTATCGAGATCAGCATTGCAAATCAGTTCATCGCCGGCGCCAGAAAGCGCGCGTTCAATCGCCAAACTCTTCAATTTTTCGATGTAGCCATCGGAAACGTCCGCTGCGTTATATCCCGCGGTGAGGCTCACGGCGTGCTCCAAGTTCAAATCAGGAGCGCAGGGGATTTTGCTTAACTTGTTTTTAAAGATCGCCATTCGGGCGGCTTCATCAGGTAAATCGACCCGGATATGAATGCCAAAACGACCGGGGCGGAGGAAGGCGCTATCGATCATCCATGGGCGGTTGGTCGCGGCGAGAACGAGAAGCTCATTCTTGCTGGTTTTGAAGCCTTGCATTTGCGCCAAGATTTCTGGCACGAGAGCTTTCGTCGAGGCATCCTCATCTTCACGTTTGGAGCCGATGGCTTCAAATTCATCGAAGAAGATGATCGCGGTTTTGTATTTGTGGGCGGAATCGAAGAGATTCTTCACGTTTTGCTCGCTGCCGCCGACCCATTTTGAGAGAATATCGGAGCATTTGACACTGAAGAAAGCGGCATCGAGTTCGTTGGCAATCGCTTTCGCGACCATTGTTTTGCCGGTGCCGGGAAGGCCATAGAGCAAGATGCCCGTCCCCATCGACTTATTGAATTTGGCATAGAGTTCGGGGTTTTGATGTGGTCGAATGATTTGCTCATCGATTTCCTTTTTGACGTTATCAAGACCCGCGACATCGGCCATCGTGACACTGGGCTTTTCTTCCGGGGCAAAGCCGGTGAGGTTTTTGTCCATCTGTCCCGCCTCAAAGCGCTTGATGTTTTCAACATCGCTTTCCGAGACGGTGGACTTGATTGCGCGTTCAGCTTCTTCAACGTCGGTTTCATCAATCGCGGATTCTTGGTGATTCTCCAAGGAACGGTCGATGGCGGATTGCTTCATTTTCTCGACAAAGCCATCGGCGATATCGGCGCAGTTATAGCCGTCCGTGATTTCGGCGAGATGATCGAAATCGAGCTCGGGGGAAACCGGAAGATCTTTCAACTTCATTTTAAAGAGCTGGAGCCGGGCTTCTTTGTTGGGCAAATCCACGCGGTAGTGGGTGCCAAAGCGACCGGGGCGGAGGAAGGCGCTATCGATCATCCATGGGCGGTTGGTCGCGGCGATACAAATGCAGGTGTTCTCGTAGCTTTCGAAGCCTTGCATTTGGGCCAAGATCTCCGGAACGATGTCTTTTTGAGTCTTGTCGGTGTCTTCCCGCGAAGCGCCAATCGCTTCGAATTCATCAAAGAAGATGACGGAGACGGGGTATTGGCGGGCGGTGGCAAAAAGATTTTTGATGTTTTGCTCGCTTTCGCCGAGCCATTTGGAAAGAATGTCGGAGCATTTGACGCTAAAAAAGGCGCCATTGAGTTCGTTGGCAATCGCCTTGGCCATCATGGTCTTGCCGGTGCCCGGAAGGCCATAGAGCAAGATGCCCGAGCCCAAAGTCTTTTTGAAGCGGGCGTAAAGCTCGGGGTTTTCCCTCGGCTTCACCAATTGATCGTTAATCTGGCGTTTGACGTCTTCTTCTCCAGCGATATCGTCCATCGTGGTGGTCGGTCTTTCGCAGGGGAAGAAAGAATTCGCATCCTGATCGCTTTGGGTGCCGTTTTGCGGGGAATTTTTCGCCTGTTCGCTTTGCGAAAGGGTCTTGTCGGTCAAGATGATGCAATCCGCCATGAGCGAAAGCTTCTCGCTCCGTTGGAGGCAGCGTTCTTTTAAGGGACTCTTCGCGAGCTGGGCTAAACGATAAAGAACACGGGAAGCCTCATAGAGTTCTTCGCGGGCACTTTTGTAATCGCCGCTGGCAATCGCTTGGTTGGCCTTGTCATAGAGGGCGTCGTAAGAAGTGGATGCAATATCGATTTTTGCCATGACCCTTTACCCCTTGATTGAGAAAATGAGACACATCATTAACGGATCGTCAGGATAAAGCCTGCTGGCGAGGAGCGATTGGGTATAAAAAGTTGCTTGGCTCGCCGATTCTTTGAAGAGGAAGCAAATGATAAAACATAGAAAATAAGCGAAAGAAAGGTAGGACAAAAGATCAAGGATCACCGCAAGAGGTTTGTGGTTCGAGGCATGACGGTAAAGGAGACGGAACAAAATAAAGAAAACGAGGAAGGCAGCCAAGAAGAAGCCTAAGCAAAAGCACATTGGAGCAAGCCAAATGATGTCTTGAGGGAGCGAAGCTTCAAAATTCATAACGGTCTCATGATAACCGCTGACCTTGACGAACAAAACGCCATGGCAAAAAATCGCGATAAAGAAAGCGAAGATGGCCGAAAAAGCATCACCAGCAAAACGGGTTAACGGATGTTTGATTCCGCGAACGAGTGCCACGATAAGACAAATGACGAAGATAGCGATGACAATGAAATCCAAGATGTTCATGGTTATTGCTCCTTGCGCGGCTTTTGTAGCTGACGTCCTTCGTAAAGATGGAAGGTATAAATCGTATCGCCATCTTCTTTGGGATTATAAGGGAAGCTTCCGTCTTTGCGGTCGATGATTTTCTTGCCTTTTTCGATGCGGGGATCGCACTCGCGGTCCTCTTTTAAGAGCAATCGGATATCAGGGAAAACCGAGTACAGGGCATTGAGAGTCTCGCCGGCATCATAGGGCGAGGCGTTTCGGGATAAACGAAGCATTTCTTTGATGAGACCCGAGATGCCGATCACGACTTTGGCGCTGTTGTTTTTAACCCGGGAGGCTTCCGAGGCGTTATTGGCGACGACGAGAAGAAGCGGCGAGTAAATGGCACTGCGGGTAAAGAGGAGCTTTAAGGCGCTATTATAGCCATCGGAAATCCGACCAAGATTTTCTTGGGTTTTCTCGTTAAAGTTCTCTAACGGGACCGCCATAATCAAGGTTTTGCCAGCGACAAAAAGCGAGGGTTCACTACCATCCTCCGGCGGAGTGTAGAGGGTTTCGCTTCCTTCCGATAAAGGGAAATTGGCGAAAGCGATTTGCTTATTTTTTAAGGCGGGGGCTAATTCTTCACCATGGAGGCAGGAAATGTTATTTCCGCCAATGCCTTCGGTAACTTTGAAGGCTTTGTGAAGCGCGCGTTTCCGAACTCCGGCTTGGTGGATCTTGAGACATAAGACCGTCACGATGAGAACGATAACGAAAAGCGCCACGCACAAGGCGAGGAAAATGAAGAACGTTTGAGAAGGGAGAAGATCGAGGACCAATAAACTCATCATAATAGTTGATTATATTCACCTTTCCTTTACTGTTCAAATTGAGTTTAGCGTCGAGGGTCTTTTTTTGTCTCTTCATTGGATAAAATCGCTTTATCCCCCAAGAAATGGGACAATTCCTCGAAAAGTTTTTTCGGGTCAATGGGTTTGGTGATTGCCGCGTTCATTCCCGAGGCGCGAGCTTGGTTCAACTGTTCTTCAAAGGCATCGGCCGTCATCGCAATGATGGGGGTTGTCTTTGCATCGTCGCGTTCTTCCGAACGAATCGCCCGGCAGCTTTCATAGCCATCCATCACCGGCATGCGAAGATCCATCAAAATGGCGTCAAAACCATGAAGGGGCGAGGCTAAGAAAAGCTCATAGCCTTCTTTGCCATCGTGAGCCGGGGTGACTTGGATCCCTTTCTCTTCGAGAAGAATGGTAGCGATTTGACTATTGAAAGCGTTGTCTTCGACGAGGAGAATGTGTTTTCCTTTGAGCGTAGCAAGGGGGATTTGCAGGGATTTCTCCTAACTCAGCTCGTTTTGACTGGCTTTTTGAACAGGCAAAAGCACGACGAATTTGCTTCCTTTATTCATTTGACTCGTGACGCTGATGGTGCCGCCCAAAAGCGAAACGATCCTTTGAACGATGGAGAGGCCTAACCCCGTTCCGCCGACCCCCGAGGCTTCCTTGCGATGCTCTTGGGCGAAAGGCTCATAAAGGTGTTTTTGAAATTCTTCGCTCATGCCAATGCCATTGTCTTCGATGACGATGCGTCTTGTCATGCCATTTTCCGGGGGTTTCAGTTCGCTGATGCTCATTTTGACTTTGCCGCCAGATGGGGTGTATTTGACGGCATTCGAAAGGAGGTTGAGCAAGATTTTTTGAACCTTTAAAGCATCGACCCAAACCATTTCTTCGCCGTTCCGGTTCGTTTCGACTTCAAGGGTGATGTGTTTGGCCTCGGCTAAGGGGGTAATGGATGAAAGGACGCTGCCCATGACGGTATCGCAAGAAATCGCGGAAGGTTGAACCTCCATTTTTCCGCTTTCGATCCGCGAGAGTTCCAAGGTGTCGTTCACGAGGTCGCATAGGAGACTGCTCGAGGATTTGATGTTATTTAAATAAGCTTGTTTTCGCTCGGGATTTTTCTCTCGTAACGCCAAATCCGTGAAACCAACAATGCCGTTGAGCGGCGTTCTCAAGTCGTGACTCATGCTCGACGGAAAGGAGGGTTTGGCTTCGTTCGCTTCGTCCGCTTCCTTGCGGGCCAGTTCCAACTTCCGGGTAAAGCGTTTTTGCCGGAGAATCAAGAAGACCAGAATCGCAAGGAAAATCAGCAAAATGAGGAGAAGGAGCAGCGTGACCCCATTGGTACGGATGTAGTCTTCCAAGGTCCAATTCGGCACGACGGTCGCGTTTTTGACTCGGATCGTCTCCAACGCGGTTTTCGTCACGGCACCCGCCGCCTTATCTAGGGCGGTCAAAAGCAAGGGGCTGGCGTTAGCGGAAATGCCCAGGCAAAGACTCAGCGTCAATTCCGGTCGGACATAGAAAGAGAAGTCGCGATATTGGGCATGGTAGGAAAGCTGTTCATAAACCATGCTATTCATGGTAGCCGCATCGCAAGTGCCATTCGAGACGGCGAGCAAAACGCTTTCCGTGGTATCAAAAGGAATGGGGGTATAACCTAGAGATCGAACTTTTTCTGCGAGGTAAGTATCGCCCTTTTCATAGGCAACTTTCGTTAAGGAATCAATCTTTTTGGGCGAAGAGCCAAAGCCATAGGTTAAGCTCATATAAGGCTGACTTAACATGGCTTTCTGGTCTTCCGAGAATTGAAAATCATCGGGGAATTGGGCACAAAGTTCGCCTTTCCCTTCTTGAAAAGCTTTGAGCATTTCCTCGTGGTTTTTATAAGCAACGAGATCAAAAGAAAGACCACTTTTTTCTTTGAGAATCTCGAGATAATCCGGGACGATGCCACCGATCGAAGAGCCTTCCTGGTAAGCGATAGGTCTTTCATCGGTGCAAAGGAGGACTTTGGCGCTGACTTTGCTTTTGATAAAAGCATCCTCTTCCCGGCTTAAAGCGATCATCGAACCTCATCGTTATCCTCGAAATATTTTTCGAAGAGTCGTTCTTGCATAAAAATGTCTGAGGACTGAATTTGGGTCATCGCCTGATTGAGAAGATTGAGAATCCCCGGTTGATTTTTGTTGACGACAAAATAGAACGGATTGGGTTCCCATTCGGAGATGACGCGGTAGTTTTGGTAGCGGGCGACATTGCTGATGATCGCGGTGTCCGCCTCGCCCTAATCAAGGGCGGCAAACATCGCTTCATCGCTCGGATAAACAAGATAATTCACCGTGAAGTGGTGTTCGTTAGCTTCGCGGTCCAATAAACTTTTGCGGAAGGAAGAGGCGATGGTGGCGACTTTCATGCCATTGAAGGCTTCGTAATCGTTGTAGAAATAGCGATAGTCATTGCCTCGCGTGATCATGAGCATTCGGCTATAGCCATTGGGGTAAGTGCAGAAGTCGTATTTTTCTTTGCGGTCGTTCGTTTGGGCGACGTCGCCGAGAACATCGATCTTTCCAGCGATTAATGCCGTTTCGAGATTCGCCCAGGTGTCATAGACAAATTCGTATTTCCATCCGGCATATTGCGCAATTTTGGAAAGGTATTCGAAATTGTAGCCGCCGAGGTCTTCGTCTTTTTACCCATCTTGGAGCCCCGCCGAAGGATACCAACCTACCCGCACGCTCGTGGCATTGTCCGCTTGGGTAAAGAGCGGGGTTTTGCGAAGATTTTCAAAAGCAAATAACGAAAAGAGGACCGACAAAAAACCGAGAAGCGCTCGGAGAGAGGATTGGCGGTGATGTCTTGATTCCATGGGAAGGGGCCTTGAACCACAAAAGGGTTCGTTCGGGCGAAGTGATGGAAGGAATAATTCCTTAAGTTGTTTTGTTCATCCTTAGAATACTGATATTAGCCCAGCAAAACAAGAGAGGGCGGTCGGATTTCTCGAAAAAGGATTTTCGAGATTAATCGATCGGTTTATCGCGGTTTTCCCGTAAGCCAAGTCGCTCGTTGATCGCGACGCCTTGGATAATGAGTTGCAGAACTTTTTCTAATTCCATCCCCGAACGATAATCGGCGGGGCAAACGTAATTGACGCGGCCATCTTTATAAAGGTCTTGAACTTTTTCTTCTTTGCCGCGCGGATACACGGCAATCGATTTGCCGCCGTTATTCTTCGCGATAATCATCGCGGGAATATCGGTCATGCCATCGCCGATGTAGATGATGTTGCTATAAGGAACGCGCCGATCCGGACGCTTTTCGTTAACGCCGGCATCGTCGGTCGCATCATAAACGCCTTTGGAGATCCGGAAGAAATACTGAGTTTTTTGGGTGTAGTTGATTGCTAATTTCGGCCAAATCGGTTCTTTCGTGACGTCATCGAAGAGGAATTCGCAAGCGTAGACCACTTTGAATTCTTTGGCGATGGGACAGCCATCGACAATTTCTTTGTTGCCCGAAGAAATGAGGTAGTGCTCCACTTTGACGCCGCAGCTATCGCCGAAATCATTGATGCGTTTAAACCAGGTTAAGACGCCAGGGAAGAATTCGATGTTTTTGCCCTGTTCGCCCAACCATTCTTTGGTCATCTTGATGCCTTTTTGCTTGGTCATATAGGCCATCATATAAAGATAGGAAAGCGTCCGTTCGACGCCGGATTTGTTGGAGAATTCCGTGGTCTTGCCCCAAAATTCGGCCGGGGTCATTCCTAAGGAAGGGATGAAGCCGAAATTCTGCATGTCGGAGGTGGCCAACGTGGAGTCGAAATCGTAGAGGATGGCAACAATCGGTTTTTTGCTCATGTTCATGCGCCCTATTTTCTCCGGGCTTTCTAGTCTAAACCCCTTGGGACATTCCGTCAAATATCCCTCGTCCTATCGAACTTTTTTAACCGCGTTTTTTCTTTTTTTATCTCCAAGCCTGCCCGGAAGAAAAGCAAAAATGGCTTCTTCAGTTTGCCCTTTCTCGCGGAAGCCCCTAAAATTGTGCACATGGGATACCCCTGGCAAATCGTCGTTTGGATCGTGGTCTTGATGGCCTTAATCTATCTTTTTTTCGCGATCTACACCATCATCGTTCTCTTTGATTTTCGCGAAAAACTCCGCAAAAGGCTTGTGGCTTTATCGGTTTTGTTCGCTGAGAAGAAAGAAATTCTTCTTTCGCTATACGGTCTTTTTCATAAGGCAAAACTGCCGCTTGATGGCGATATCAAAGCCGTGGAAGATGCGGTTTCGAAGTTGGCCACCGACGTGACGAACGAGAAACAAGCGATGGAAGCTATTGGTTTATTGAATGACTTTCAGCGCCGTCTTTCCCTTCTTTCCGAAGAAGAACGCTATATCCAAAAAAGCCCGGATTTCGAATCCTTTGTCAATTCGCTCAAAGATCTTGAAAATAACTATCACCGCATTGTGGCAGCCTATAACACCGACCTCAATGGCTATGAATATTGGCGAAAAAGAACGATTTATATTTGGCTCACGTGGGTTTTTGGTTTCCGCAAACGGCAACGTTTAGCTTAAAAGACCAATTCGTAGTCGACTAAGCCATCGTAGAAATCTTTTTCGTGGCTGACGATAATGACGCCACCCGGATAACGTTCAATCGCATCGAAGAGGGCATCCTTGGCTTTCTGATCCAAATGGTTCGTTGGTTCATCGAAAACGAGGAAGTTGCTCTTTTTCAAAGTCATGACGGCAAAGCGGGCTTTGGTGATTTCACCACCGGAAAGTTCGCTCATCGGCCGAATCGCCAAATCTTTGCGGACGCCGACGGCACCGAGGGCAGAACGGATTTGCGTATTGGTCAAATCGGGATAAACGTTATGGACGTAAGCGAAAGGCGTTAACGAAAGGTCGATCTTCTCGTCTTGATTGTAGTAATTGACAATCGTGCCTTCGAGCCAGCGGAAAGAGCCTCCCAAAGAGGGGATTGCCCCTAATACAGTCTTAAGGAAGGTGGTTTTGCCCACGCCATTTTGGCCTAAGATGGCAATCTTTTCGCCTTGAAGGAGGATGAAACTGATCGGATCGAGAAGCGGATGGTCATAGCCGATCGAAAGTTCTTCGACTTGCAAGGGTTTTTCGCCGACATTGTGGGTGAAAGGGAAAGAGAAAAAGACCCGGCCTTCTTCTTTGCCCGGTTCATCGAGCACCTCAAGATGGGAAAGGCGAGCTCGGTGGCTCTTTGCCGCTTTCGAGGAGGTGGCACGGACGATGTGCTTGGCGATGAAAGTCTCTTCCTTTTTGATGTAGCGCTGCTGAGCTTCGTAGTTCTTCGCGTATTGCTCTTTATCGAGAGCGTGCTGGCTTAAGAAATAATCGTAATTGCCTTTATAACGGGTCAAACTCTGGTTTTCCAAAACAAAGACGACATTGGCGATTTTCTTCAGGAATTCCTGGTCGTGGGAGACGACGAGGAAAGCCTTCGGATAAGAGATGAGATAATCGGAAAGCCAACTGACTTGTAGCTGGTCAAGGAAGTTGGTCGGCTCATCCATGATTAAGACGTCGCGTTCTTCAAGGAGCATTTTGGCCAAATACGCTTTTTCCCGCTGACCCGAAGAAAGTTGATGAAGCGGGACGCTCAATTGCGATTTATCAAAGCCGAGTCCATCGGTGAGACGACCGACTTTTTCTTGAAGGGCATAGAAGTTATTTTGATCGAGGTCATCCTGAAGCCGCTGGGCTTTTGCGAGGATTTTTTCAAAATTATCAGGGTCTTCTGCGGATTTCTCATAGAGGAGTTGCATCTGCTTTTCTTCGTCAAAGAGGGTCTGATAAACCCCATAGAGATATTGTTCAACCGGCATATCCTGCTGGACTTTCAACTGCTGGTCCAAATAGGAAAAGGTCACGCCATTGGTCCAAAGGACTTTGCCTTCATCGGGTTTGATCTGCCCGACAATCATGTTCAAAAGAGTGGTCTTGCCCGAACCATTAACCCCGACGAGGGTGCAGTGCTCGCCGTTATTAATCTTCATCGAGACCGATTTGTAGAGTTCTTTGTCTGAATAGTTGAATTCGATGTTTTGGAGTTCTAAGAGGGCCATAACGGTGAAAAATATAGCATCTTTGGGCCTTGTTTGATAGGAATAAAATCAGAGTTTTCGCCCTAAAACGTAACTCCCGGGCCAGCGATAGAGAATTTGAAAACGGTTTTGCCGATAAAAAGCGATGGCATGGGGATGGGTTTTACTGACGGAAAGCGAGACGCCTTTGACGTGCTGAAGCCGAAGGTTCACAAGTAGCGTTTGCATCAAAAGGGTGCCGATACCTTGATGCTGATAAGCCGGGTCGATATCAATATGAAGATGAGCGGGATAAGAAGGCCAGAAGTGCATCGCCACCAAATAGGCTTTGCGGAGATGATAGAAATGAGGGTCGCTCTTTTTGAGTAACGGGAGGTAGCGCGCCTTCATCTTTTTTGCAAAATCTTTTCGGGATAAGGAAGAAAGGATATAGCCGACGAGATGACCCTCTTGAATGGTGACGTAACAATGGGTGGTTTCTTCGATAAGGTAATAGTCGGCATAAAGAAGATAAAGGACTTTCGGGTGCGATAAAAGATAGGAATCCGTGCAGGTCGCTAAACAAATGCGGCGAACCTCAGGGAGGTCGGACAGCGTTGCCTCGCGGATGACAACATTTTGGTTCATCGCTTTTTCAACTCCCAATCCACATCCTTAGTATAAGACACGAAATGAGAAATGCGGTGAAAGAAAGAAGGATTCATGAGGGCGAGATTTAGGGAAAGGGGTTTGCTGAAATAGAACGATGATTTCGCTTGCAAATCCTCAATGGTTTTTTCAAAAGTCGCTTTCTTTACTGACCAAAGCGTCCGGGCGATAATCGCCGCGCGAAGCGAAAACTCGAAATCAAATTTCTCAGGGCTGGTGCCGTATTCCGACCAATAACAGATCTCAGCGCCAAGCACATTTTGCTTCTGGCGTATTCCGGACAAATACGGATCAAAATTGTAGGCTTTCTTTAACGGCAAAACGCAATAGGGATTAGAGACATAGGTCGAAAAGAACGGGGCGATGATGGCGTTTTGGCCCTGATTGATTTGGCGAATGGCCCGGTGGCGGTTTCCGTTTTGATGAAGTTCCCAAACCTCGGAGATGACATGACCGTCTTTGGTTTTGAGACCGTCATTCCACACTATGGGAATCACCCCGCGGCGAAAAAGACGTTCTTCGATCTCTTTGCGGAACGCTTCAATCAGTCCTTCCTCGTTATGGAGGTGTTGCTCTTCAATGGCTTTTTGACAGCGTTCGCACTTTTGAAACGAAGCGTGTTTGACTTCATCGAAGCCGAGATGAAAATGTTTGGCTTTGAAGAGATAGGCGACGTCTTCGACAAGGCGCATGAGGAATTCCCGCGCTTCAGGATTTCCTAAACAAGGAGTGTGATCAAAGATGCCGAACTGATTGGGCATCGAAAACGGTTTTTGATCATGGGTATATTCGGGATATGCAGAGAGGATGGCGCTCAAATGGCCAGGCATATCAATTTCGGGGATGATTTCGATGCCCAGCGTCGCGGCATAGGAAACGATTTCCTGAATGTCGTTTTCGCTATAGGAATAGCCATAGCGTCCTTCGACAAAGCGTCCGGGTCCTAAAAGATAGCCTTCTTTAGTCCCATCGCGGTAGCAAGCTTCTTTTAAACGGGGATATCGTTCTAAAGCCAAGCGGAAGCCTTGATCGTCCGAAAGGTGCCAATGGAAGGTGTTGAGTTGGCATTTCCACATCAAGAGCAAAAGGGCTTTGACGTTCTCTTTGCCAAAATAATGGCGGGCTTCATCGAGAAGCACTCCGCGGTAAGAGAAACGGGGCTGTTCGTGGATTTTGAGGACCGGTAAAAAAGTTTGTTCGCCTTCTTTTTCAATGAGGCGGGCAAGATGGGATAAAGCTTGGGAGATTGAGCCTTGAATTCGAATGCCTTCTGGCGAAATCGAAAGGTCATATCCTTCTTTTAATGTGGGATCAAGGGCAACTGAAAGGCTGCCTTTCCCCGCTAAAAAAGGATTGAACAGCCCCGAAAGGGGGTGGTTCAAAAGCAAATGGGATACGGGAATTCCTGTTGTGCTCACCGCCCTAAGTATAACTGATTTCGTGGGTTTTGTTGTGCCCTTCGCACAACTTTGGCGGTCAGGAATTGCACTTCTAAAAATTCTTTTTTAGACTCTTGGCGAAAAAGAGGTACTTTATGAAACGTCGTCAACTTTTAACTGTGGTCCTTTCATCATTGCTCCTCGCTTCTTGCGGAGGAGTGAGCGTTTCAAGCGTGCTTTCGAGCATCACATCTTCCTCATCAGCGGCGAGTTCTTCCGCGACACCAACGTCAATTTCTTCTAGTGCTCCGGCTTCGTCTTCGTCAACGTCGAGTTCGTCAGCGGCATCGAGCGCCGCCTCGTCGAGTTCATCATCTTCGGCAGCCTCAAGCTCCTCGGGTTCTTCGTCTTCCAGCTCCTCGAGTTCGTCTTCCTCAAGTTCGGTGCCTCAAATCACCAAACTGGTGAACGTTTGCGACCCCAGCAATCTTACGGATGCTTTAAGCGCCGCTCTTGCCACCCCATACGAAGTCAACTCTGTCTTTGCGGTTATGCCGGGCTGCGTCACCGATAAGAATAGCAAAACATTGAGCTTTGCCGATGGCACCTCGGTCTCCGTGACTGGACGTATTAAAACGAGTGGTGTTGGCTCAGTGAGTTCGAGATCGATTCGCATCACTTCGAAAACGACGGGTGGCGTTTTGCGTTTCTTCGTCGCAGCAGCTGGCACCAGCGGTCAAAGAACTTGGACCATTGCCAAAGAAGATGGCACCATCTTGGAGACCTCGACCACGATTTTAACTACGGCCCCTTCGGAGTTCTCTTACACGATCCCGGAAGAGGGCGTTTACTTTATCTATTCAACAGTCAATGGCATCAATTTCCATTATTTGGATTACACCCAAGAAGTGGAATTAGGTACGGAGACGGGCTTCCAAGTTACGGCAACGAACGCGAAGACCTCCTATCTCCTTGGAGAAGAGTTCTCCAGCGATGGTTTAAGCGTTGAAGCCCTTTACTCTTCGGGCGTGAAAACGACGTTAAATCCCGCCGACTACACAATTGATTCGTCTCTTTATCAGAAAGATACGGCAGGTACCTACCGAATTACAGTCTCCTATAAGACCTATACGAGTCAAACTTATGACGTTAGCGTCCACGCTGTGAATTCTATTGTTCTTTATACGACTCCGATCCAAAGCGCTTCGGGTAACGTGAATGTCACAAGAACTCCAACCGTTTATAAAGTTGGTGGTAGTTTTACCTCAGCAGGTCTTTTGGTTAAAGCAGTGACGGATGAGAATAAAGAAGTGCTTCTTGATTCCAGCGTTTATACGCTTTCGACACCGGATTTGTCCACAGCTGGTGCCAAGAAAGTAACGGCAACGTACAAAACGTTAACATCAGTCTTTACAATTACTGTTATTGATTCTTCATTATTGGTCAAAAATGCGGCGGGAATTTACGACGTTAAAGTTGTGAAAGACGTTAACGATGGAACCATGGAAAATGGCTTCATGGAATTCCGCACTATCCAAAATGCGGTGGACTTCCTTAAAGTGGTGGCGACCTCCAGTGATTATTGCCACATTTCCATTGCCTCAGGGACCTATATCGAAAAGCTTTACATTGATGTTCCTAATCTTACGATAAACTCCGTGAGTGGTGCCAAAGCCGATGTCATTATTGAGTCGCTTGAAGACTCCGATAGTGTTGACGCCAAAGGGACGGCTTGGTCGACTTATGGTTCCTCTTCGACAACGATCTTAGCGGCCGCGAGCGGCTTCGTTGCTTCTAACGTCACCTTCAAAAATGTCAAGTTCACTACCATGGATGAGTACAAGGCCTCCAGTGGGAACCTCCAAGCTTGTGCCTTGGTGAATAATGCCACTAACGTTGCCTTCTCTCAATGCGGCTTCGTGGGCTTCCAAGATACGCTCTATCTCCATGCTGGCAATGCTTACTTCAATGGCTGTGAGATCTCGGGCATGACGGATTACATCTTCGGCGAAAGCAGCAATGCTCTCTTCTCGAATTGCACCATCATTTCGATGAACCGAGGCGATGTTAAGAATGGTGGCTACATCACCGCGTGCAAGCCGACCTTAGCGACTGGCGATGTGGGCTTTGTTTTCCAAGGCTGCACGGTCCAGGGCGAAACTGGGGTGACGGATGGTACCGTTAGCTTAGGACGCCCGTGGGGTGCGGCGGCAAAAGTGGCCTACCTCAATTGCACGATGAGTTCAGCGATCTCTGTCAGTGCCTATCCTTGCTCCACCAACAATGCGCGCTGGGAAGGCATGTCGGGGAACGTTCCGACCAAAGCAGATTTTGAAGAGTACGGAAACACTGGGGCGGGTTCGATTAGCGCCGCGGTGGCGGGTGGTACTCTCTTAAGCCAAGATGCTTATACGGCGTTCGACGCCAAAGTGAAGGCGGTCTTCGCCTGGGCGCTTTCTTAATAACGAAGCGTTAAAAGAAAGGGAGAAGCGTCAAGGCTCCTCCCTTTTTTCTTGGAGAAAATCAAAGCATTTTTTCAAAAGGAGTGGTTTTTTGCAGAGATTTCAATGTTAAAAAGGTTTGAGAGAGCGGGTGGCAAAGAAGGTGGGAATGTTGAGTTCTTTTAAGCGCCCTTCCCCATTGGTGTCCTCATAAAGATCTCGGAGAATGAAACCAGCTTCGAGTTGGCCACCGATTTGTTCTTCAAGAGTGTGGGAGAATTCGACCCCGTCATCGCTTTTTACTAACTCTTCCATTTGCTCTGAGTTCTTCAATGGGTTGAAGGGAAGATGGTTTTTGATTTCTTTTTCATCGTCGTCCGTGATGAAGTTAATGCCATTATCGAGGCCCGAAAGCAAGACCCCGCCAGATTTCAGGATGCGGAAGCATTCTTTGAAGACCGGCTTAGCTTCTTCGATATAAACATTACTGACCGGAAAGAAAATGAGATCAAAAAAATTGTCCTTAAAGGGCAAAGGCTTGCTCATATCGCCCCGAATGATTTCGATTGGATAGCCTTCCCGTTCCGCGACCATTTTTTCGGACTCTAATTGAGCTGGAGTATAGTCGAAAACCGTGCAGATCCCGCCTAAAGCGGCAAAAATCGGCATCTGTTGGCCGCCGCCGGAAGCCAAGCCTAAGATTCGCTTTCCTTGCAGGGATCCAAACCAGGCGTGAGGAACTTTCTTGGTAGGGGTAAGAAGGACGTCCCAACGTCCTTCTTTCGCTCGCAAAAAGGTTTCGTGGTCAATGGGCCTACCCCATTCCCAGCCTTCTTCTATCCATTTCGTTATGGCTTTTGCGTTGTCGTCTTGATAAGTGCTCATCGACTTATTATATCGAAAGGCAGGCTCTTCATAAACATAAAAAAAACCTTGACGATGTCAAGGCAATTTTTTAGTGGTGCGGGAGGTGAGAGTTGAACTCATATGGGTTACCCCACACGCCCCTCAAACGTGCGCGTATACCAATTCCGCCACTCCCGCGGCGTGCTCAATTATAGTAAGCCTGTTTTAAGGAAGCAACATTTTTTGAGCGATTAGTGAACAAACTGCAAAATGATGAGATACGCGACGAGGAAATAAACCAAAAGTGAGCTAACATCGACAATGGTCGTGAGCAAAGGCTGGGAGACGATGGCCGGATCCTTTTTGAAGCGAGCGGCGACCATCGGAAGAACGACTGCCACGATTTTGCTGAGGAATACGGCGCAGAAGAGAGCTAAGGTCACGGTAATGGAAACTTTCATCGTCGCATAGAAGAAATCGAGACTCCAGCAATTTCCGGCCCAAACGGAGACGACGACTTTATCGCTGCCAAAGAAGGCTCTGGAGAAATCTGGATTAATAACGATTCCGAAATATTGTTCGATCGTGAACCAGGCAAAGCCGATTAAGGCGACACCAGAAGCAATGATGACGGCACTAACAGTCTCGCGGCGGAGAACCTTCCAGAACTCTCGCGGTTCGAACTCTTTCATCGCCAATCCGCGGATGATAATGGCAATCGTCTGTCCGCCAGCGTTGCCGCCGGTATCCATCAAAACGGGGATGAAGGCAATCAGAATGGTGTAGGGCGCAAACTGGTATTGGAGTTTATCGACGACCATCGTTGAGAAAGTATCGAGAATTAACAAGACGGCAATCCAAGGCAAGCATTTCCGAGCCATTGACCAAGGATGGGTCTCAAGATAGGTGTCTTCCATCGGGGCGACGGCGTTCATCTTTTCGATATCTTCGTTGGCTTCGGCGGTGATGACATCGACCGCATCATCGACGGTGACAATGCCGGTTAAACATTCATCATCATTGAGAACGGCGACGGCGTTAAGGTCATAACGGCGAATGACGTTAGCGACTTCTTCTTTATCGGTTTGAGCGTGGACGCTCGGGGCGTCTTTGTTCATGATATCCGCGAGTTTTTGCTCTTGATTGGCGAAAATCAAATCGTCTAAGTCGACCGTGCCGACGAATTTGCGTTTATCGTTACGGACAAATATGGTGTAAACGGTTTCGGCTTCGCGGCCCTTGCTTCGAACGGCAGCAATCGTGTCGCCCACAGTTTGGCTTTCTTTAAACTCAAGATACTCGGTCGTCATGATGGCGCCGGCGCTATCGGGTTTGTATTTGAGAATTTGGTTGATGTCGGCTCGCATATCTTTTTCGGCGGCGTGGAGGACCTTAATGGCGAGGTTAGCAGGCATGTCGCCAACGGTGTCGGCTAAGTCGTCAGCCGCTTGTTCGTTGATGAGCTTGACCAGGTCTTTATCGGTCAAAGCCCGAACCAATTCTTCCTTCTTCTCTTGGCTTAAATCGTCAAAAAGAGGGGCGGTTTGCTGGGAATTTACGTCCCGGAAGAGTTTGATTAGATCTTTGATTTCCAGTTCGTTAGCGGCTTCAGCAATATCGATATCAGCGACTTCGGAAAAAATCCGGTCTAATTCCCTCTTGTCTTTGCGCCGTACAGCATCCGCCAAATAATCGGGCGTAATCGTCCTAACAACAACCTCTTCGGAGGTGTCTTGCTCATTCAGATCGGTACCCTCTTGGGGCGTGTCCAACGGTTTTTGCTCGTTTTCGTTATCGTCCATAGAAATTCCTCGTGCCTAAGTCTAGGCTTTTGGCACAAAAAAGTGTTAGCGATTTTTACTTTTGCGCGCTTTTCTTTCTCTAACGGGCGCGTTGTCTTATAATGAATCCGCTTAAAAGGAGCAAGAAAATCATGGAATTGAAATTCTTAGTGGAAACCAGCGCTCGTCACATCCACTTGACCCAAGAAGCCTTTGACTTCTTGATGGATCAAAAAGGCGCGCAACTCGTGAATCGGAAGGATCTTTCGCAGCCGGGACAATTTGTTTCGGATACTCGTTTGGACATCTATGGTCCGCTTAACCCCAAGACTGGCAAAGAAGCCTGCATCAAAGGTGTTTCGATCCTTGGACCTCTCCGGGATCATAACCAAGTCGAAATCTCCGGCACCGATGCCCGGACGCTCAAAATCAACGCTCCGGTTCGGGAATCAGGCGATGTCAAGGGCAGCGCACCGATTAAAATCGTGAACCCGCTCAACAACAAGGTTCTTGAACTCAAGGAAGGCTGCATCGTTGCTAAGCGCCACATTCATATGACGCCGGATGATGCCAAGGCCTTTGGCGTCAAGAATGGCGACATTGTCAAAGTTCTTATCACTGGAACTGGCCGTGAGACCATCTTCGGTGACACCGTGATTCGCGTTTCGCCGAAGTTCCATCTCGACA
>Ga0183101_1000043_pt8 | contig 20171 bp, 19 predicted proteins | sample Biomet3_FD_127790 | JGI IMG/M metagenome (GOLD analysis project Ga0183101, IMG submission 127790) | Microbial communities from bioreactor (seeded with sewage sludge) at LBNL, California, USA - Biofuel metagenome 3 | ecosystem: Engineered > Bioreactor > Anaerobic > Unclassified ...
ACAGCGGCGGGAAAGGCGCCGAAAGTGTTGATACTGCCCGGGCCACTTTCCTGTTTTGCAGCCGCCCGAAAATCCGACGGACGAATTCTGTCAGGCGCGCTCAGTTCTGGCCGGGGATTTTGGGGAGCAGCGCCAGACTCTGCTCCAGTTCGGCGTCGGTGGGGATGTAGTCGGACATCTCTCCGTCGTGGAACTTCTGATAGGCCACCATGTCGAAGTAGCCGGTGCCGGTCAGACCGAAGACGATGGTTTTGGCCTCGCCGGTCTCCCGGCACTTCTCCGCCTCGTCGATGGCCACCCGGATGGCATGGCTGCTCTCCGGCGCGGGCAGGATGCCCTCCACCCGGGCGAACTGCTCCGCCGCCTCAAAGACGTGGGTCTGCTCAACGCTGCGGGCCTCCAGAAGGCCGTCGTGATAGAGCTGGGAGAGGATGGCGCTCATGCCGTGATACCGCAGGCCGCCCGCGTGGTTGGGCGAGGGGATGAAGTCGCTGCCCAGGGTATACATCTTCGCCAGCGGGCAGACATGGCCGGTGTCGCAGAAATCGTAGGCGAATCTGCCGCGGGTGAAGCTGGGACAGGAAGCGGGCTCCACGGCGATGATCTGATAATCCGCCTCGCCCCGCAGCTTCTCCCCCATGAACGGGGCGATCAGTCCGCCCAGGTTGGACCCGCCGCCGGCGCAGCCGATGATTATGTCGGGGACAATGCCGTATTTGTCCAGCGCGGTCTTGGTCTCCTGGCCGATCACGCTCTGGTGCAGCAGGACCTGGTTGAGCACGCTCCCGAGCACATAGCGGTAGCCGGGATGGGAAACCGCCACCTCCACAGCCTCGGAGATGGCGCAGCCCAGGGAGCCGGTGGTGCCGGGATGCTCCTTCAAAATGGCGCGGCCCACGGCGGTCGTCTCGGAGGGGGAGGGCGTCACGGACGCGCCGTAGGTGCGCATGACCTCGCGGCGGAAAGGCTTTTGCTCATAGGAGCACTTGACCATGAACACCTTGCACTCCAGCCCGAAATAGGAGCACGCCATGCTCAGCGCCGTGCCCCACTGACCGGCGCCGGTCTCGGTGGTGACGCCCGTCAGGCCCTGCTTCTTGGCATAGTAAGCCTGGGCGATGGCGGAGTTGAGCTTGTGACTGCCGGAGGTGTTGTTGCCCTCGAACTTATAGTAGATTTTGGCGGGCGTTTTCAGCGCCTCCTCCAGCCGGTAGGCGCGCATCAGGGGCGAGGGACGGTACATCTTGTAAAACTGCCGGATCTCCTGGGGAATGGGGATCAGGCGGTCGTCGTTGTTGAGCTCCTGGGCGATCAGCTCGTCGCAGAACACAGGCCGCAACTCTTCAAACGCCATGGGCTTTCCGGTGCCGGGGTTCAGCAGGGGCGCGGGCTTGTTCTTCATGTCGGCCCGCACGTTGTACCAATTCTGCGGAAGCTCCTCTTCGCTCAGATAGATCTTGCAGGGAATGCTGCGTTCGGTTTCCATCATCATAACGCTCCTTTCAAAGTTGTTCTCTTTTGAAAGAAGGCCGCCCGGCGGGCATCAAAAAAAGACCCTCATCCACAAAGAGAACCTTGTCAGCTCTCTTGGGACAAAAGTCTTGAAACTTCTGCGGTGCCACCCAATTTGACGATTCCTCGTCCGCTCAGCGACGTGCCAACACACGTCTTTCCCTGGTAACGGGGGAAAAGCCCGTCGGCGCTTACTTGCTTTCGCGTTCAGCCCGCCCTCCGCAGTCCATTCGGCAACGTCGTTTCTGCTGCACTCCCACCCCCGGCAGCTCTCTGAGAGAAACCCGTGCTGCGTACTCGTCTGCGTCATCGGTTTCGTTCTTTTGAACTTGCGGTGAGTATACCCCCGGTCTGAATTTTTGTCAAGCGCCGGATTTCAAAATTATGACTATTCCCAATTTTTTAATATATAAGGCCCTGAAAAACCGGCAGAATGCAGTGTGAGACACCGCGCCCTCCCGCGCGGATTCGCTCTGGAAATCCCCAAAAAAACTGCTATAATCAAAAGATAAGAAAAGGCCGGCTCCACCGGCAGCGGCGGAGCTGGGAGAGGAGGCCCCTATGGAACGCAAAGACGCCGCGCCGCGCCCGGAGACTTCCGCGCCGAACCTTCCCACGGAGATCGAGCGGAAATTTCTGCTCTCCGGCTTTCCGGACGCCCTGCCGCTGACGCAGGAGTGCCGGGTGGAACAGTTCTATCTCTCCGTGGAGCCGGAGGTGCGGCTGCGCGCGGAGTACCGCGGAGATCGGTGCTTTTGCACGGAGACGGTCAAATCCTCCGGGCTTTTGTGCCGGAACGAAATCCAGACGGCGGTGGACCGAAAATTTTACGACGCCGCGCTGGCGCTGGTGGGAAAGCCGCCCATCCGCAAGGACTACCGCCGCTACCGTCTGAGGGGCGGGCTGACGCTGGAAGTCTCGCTGGTGGACGAGGCGTTTTATTACGGCGAGGTGGAGTTCCCCGACGCCGCAGCCGCCGCGGCCTGGACGGCCCCGGAGGCGCTCGGCCCCGCGCTTCTCCGGGAAGTGACGGAGGAGGCCGCCTTCAAGATGAAAAACTACTGGAAGCGGACCCGCTGTGCGGAGGAAAAGCAGTGAAAACAATGCGCGGCCCGTTCTGCCTTTGGCAGAGCGGGCCGCGCTGACTTATCAGTAGTTTTAGTCGCGGCGGTTGAAAATTTTGAAGATGTCGTCGAACGGGTCGTCCTCCACCTTGTCGTCCGCAGGGTCCAGCGGCGTGGGAGCCGGCACGGCGGCTGCCGCGGCCGTCTCCGGCGCCGCAGCGGCGGCAGGAGCGCTTTTCGCGGCATCGCCCGGCTGCTGCTGCGCAGGCTGCTGCGCGGCCGCCTCCTGCGCCGCAGGCTGAGCCTGAGACGCGGGATCGTCCCGGAAGAAAGGATCGTCCTCGATCTTCTTGTCGAACCCGGTGGCAATCACCGTCACGCGGATCTCGTCGTCCAAAGACTCGTCGAAAGTCGCGCCGAAAATGGTGAGGGCGTCGGGATGAACGGCTTTCTGCACCAGAGACGCCGCCTCCTCGACCTCCTCCAGGCCGATGTCCATGGAACCGGTGACATTGATGAGAACGCCGTGAGCGCCGTCGATGGAGGTCTCCAGCAGGGGGCTGGAAATGGCCATGCGGGCGGCCTCCTCGGCCTTGCCCTTGCCCGCCGCGCGGCCGACGCCCATGTGGGCAAGGCCCGCGTCCTTCATGATGGCGGTCACATCCGCGAAGTCCAGGTTGATGAAGCCGGTGTCCCGGATCAGGTCGGAGATGCTCTGCACCGCCTGGCGCAGAACGTCGTCCGCGATTTCAAACGCGTTGGCAAACGTGATTTTCTGGTCGGTGGCGTGCTTAAGACGCTCATTGGGGATGATGACCAGCGAGTCCACCCGCTGCTCCAGCTCCGAAATGCCGTCCTCCGCCTGCTGCATCCGGCGGCGTCCCTCAAACGCGAAGGGCTTGGTCACCACGGCCACGGTCAGAATGTTCAGCTCCTTGGCGATCTCCGCCACGATGGGCGCGCCGCCGGTGCCGGTACCGCCGCCCATGCCGGCCGTGATGAACACCATGTCGGTGTTCTCCAGCGCCTTGGCGATCTGGCTGCGGCTCTCCTCGGCAGACTTGCGGCCCACCTCTGGATCGGAGCCCGCGCCCTGTCCGTGGGTCAGCTTCTCACCGATCTGAATTTTATAAGTGGCGCTGGAAACGTTCAGCGCCTGCTTGTCCGTATTGACCGCGACGAATTCCACACCCTTCGCCCCGGATCGCACCATGCGGTTCACCACATTATTGCCGCCGCCGCCAACGCCGATGACCTTGATGTTGACCACGGTATCGGGTCCGGTTTCCAATCCGAATGCCATAGCGAATCCTCCTACCAAAAATTGGATAAACGAGGCTGTGGCCCCGCAAAATTCCTGAAATCATTTATAGTTTATTGTAGGACACTTTTCCACACAGGTCAAGTGTTCCCTGCGGATTTCCCTCCGGTTTTGCGCAAAAAACACGGGGCCCGCCGGGGTGGGTCCCATGTTTCCTCCCGTTTCCCCTCAGGACGGCAAAACGTGCGCCTCCCCGTCCTTGGTAAGATCGACGGTGCCTTTCTCGTTGCTCTCCAGCTGTTCCATGACCGCGGTCAGGTTCCGCAGCTTATAGGCGTAGTCCGCACCGTAGGGCATTTCCACGGCGAATCGCCCGGCGTAGTCCATTACCAGTTCGGACGCGTCGTCCAGATGGACGGCGTTGAGCTGATCCAGCAGCCCCGCGTCCTCCAGCGCTCCCAGCAGGGCGAGGAGGCTTTCCTGCTTCTGCTTTTGCTCCTTGGCCAGCGCCAGCTGGGAGCCCACGGAGGGCGCCAGGAGCTTGCAGCCGTCCAGCACGGGCTGGTCGGACGCCTCCGCCGGCGCGCAGCTGCCCACGATTTTTCCGCTGGGGCTGATTAGCCAGGCGGTGCCGTCCTGCACCGCGGCGATGGTGGACGAACACTCCGTCACGTCGATGAGCAGGGTATCCGGCAGCTTGCGGTTGATGCGCACCGTCTCAATATAGGGCAGTTTCTCCAAAAGGCTGTTGGCGACGGCGTATTTGTTCAGCAGGAACAGGTTCTCGCCGGTTTTCAGGCCGCTGGCGTCCAGCACCTGCTGGCTGGTATACCGGCTCTCGCCGCTGACCGTGATGGTATCCACCCGGAAAAACAGCGTCAGAGCGGCAATGACCGCCGCGCAGATCACCAGCACGGAGATCAGCTTATAGAGAAAGCCGAACCTGCCGCGCCGGTGCCTTCGATTGTAGTTTCCGCGTCGGGCCATGCCGCCCCTCCTCTCTTTGGTTTCTCCGCGCCCGTCAGGGCTCGGGCTCCTCCGTCCGCACGACCTGCGCGCCCAGCGCCCGCAGGTCCCTCCCCAGATCCTCGTATCCCCGGTCGATGTGGGCGAGGCCGGCGATCTCGCTGCGTCCCTCCGCCGCCAGCGCCGCCAGCGTCAAAGCCGCGCCGCCCCGCAGGTCGGCGGCCCGCACCCGCGCGCCGTGGAGACGCTCCACTCCCGTCACCACCGCAACCCGGCCCGACACGCGGACCTCCGCGCCCATCCGGGTCATCTCGTCCACATGGCGGTAGCGGTTTTCAAAAACGTTTTCCTCAAATACCGTCGCGCCTTCGCTTTTCAGCATGGCGGCCATCAGCACGGCCTGCGCGTCGGTGGGAAACCCCGGGTAGGGCGCCGTGCGCACCGGATGGACGGCCCGCAGCCGTCCGCTCCTGCGCAGGCGCAACGACGCGCCGTCCGCGTCGATCCGGCAGCCTGCCTCCCGCAGCACCGCGGTCAGGGTCGAAAGGTGCCGTTCCTCGGCCCGCAGCAGGCGTACGTCGCCGCCGGCGGCGGCCGCCGCGCACAGATAGGTGGCCGCCACGATGCGGTCCGGCATGATGGAATACGTACAGCCGCAGAGCGGATGCCCGCCCTCCACCGTCACGGCGGAAGACCCCGCGCCGCCGACCGAGGCGCCGCAGCTTCGCAGGAAGTCCTGGAGATCCGCGATCTCCGGCTCCCGGGCGGCGTTGACGATGGTCGTGGTCCCTGAGGCGCCGCAGGCGGCCAGCATCAGATTTTCTGTGGCGCCCACGGACGGAATGCCCAGCACCACCTCGCAGCCCCGGAGGCCTGCGGCGGTGCAGTGCAGGGTCCCGCCGTCCTCCTCCCGGATCTCCGCGCCCAGCGCCCGCAGCCCCGAAAGGTGCAGGTCGATAGGCCGCGGCCCCAGCTCGCATCCGCCGGGATAGGCGATCTCCGCCCGGCCGCAGCGGGCCAGCAGCGCCCCGAGGAACACCGCCGAGGAGCGCATCTCCCGCATCAAAAGATCGGAGATGTCCGCGCGGTACAGCCCCGCGGAGTCCACCGTGAGGGCGTCGCCCTCCCACTGGGCGCAGCAGCCCAGACGGCGCAGGATCCGGATAGACGCCTCCACATCCCGCAGGTGCGGGCATCCAAGCAGTACGCATTCGCTCCGGGTCAAAACCGTGGCCGCCAGAATGGGCAGCACGCTGTTCTTGGCCCCCTGGACCGCCACCTCACCGGAGAGGCGGCAGCCGCCCTCCACCAGAAATCGACTCATTCATGTTCCCTCCGCATACAAAGTCCTCAACAGTCCATCGTATGCGCAGGGCGGCGCAGGTGGTTACTCGCACAGCTCCCGGACCGTCCGGCAGATGCGCTCCGCCGCGTCGGGAATTCCCAGCCGGGACATGGCCCCGGCCATCTCCTCCATGTGTTTCGGGTCCTTCAGGAGCGAGCAGGTCAGGCGGAACAACTCCTGTCCGGAGCTCTCCGCCTCCGTCAAAACGGCGGCGCCGCCCGCCTCCTCCAACGCGCGGGCGTTTTTCTCCTGATGATTGTTGGTCACATAGGGCGAGGGCACGATCAGCGCCGGAACGCCCAGCGCCGTCAGCTCGCTGATGGTGGAGGCGCCGGCGCGGCAGAGCACCAGATCGGCTGCCCGCATCACCGCCGCCATGTCGTAAATATACTCCCGCACCTCAAGCGCGGGGTGCCGCGCAAGATCGACGCCCTTGCTCCGCAGCTGCTCCAGCAGCTTTGGATATCCGGAGACGCCCGCGCCGTGGATGTGGTGGAAGGGCTCGTGCGCGGCCTCCAGCTCCAGGAAATCCGCCATCTCGGCGTTCATGCCGGAGGCTCCCAGAGACCCCCAGAAGGACACCACCAGCGGCCGGCCGTCGTCCACGCCCAGGCGCGCCTTCGCCGCCGCCTTCGTCATGGTGAAAAAGTCGTCCCGCACCGGCGTACCTGTGACCACCACCTTGTCCGGGTGGCGGTAATGCCGGCGGCAGGTCTCAAACCCCACCATGATCCGGCCCGCATAGGGCTCCAGCATTTCGGTGGTCAGTCCGGGGACAATGTTGGACTCGTGGACGGCAGTGGGGATTCCCGCCTTTGCCGCCGCCTTTACCATGGGGTAGCTGGCGTAGCCGCCGGTTCCCACTACCACGTCCGGCTGGAAGTCCCGCAGAATCGCCCGGGCCTCCCGGGGCGCCCGAACCAGATTGCACACGGAAACCAGATTGTGCCGGATCTCCGCGGGGCGCATGGAGCGGTGAAAGCTGGAGATGTGGACGGTGCGGAAGTCGTAGCCCGCCTTGGGGATCAGGTCCTTTTCAAGCCCCCGCTCCGCGCCGACAAACAAAAACCGGATCTCCGGGTCCTGGCGGTGCAGCACCTGCGCCAGCGCGATAGCGGGATTTACATGGCCCGCCGTGCCGCCGCAGGTAAAGATCACGCGCTTGAGTTTTTCACCGTTCATAAAAGGACCACCTTACCTCAGATCATTGAAAAGCGCCGTTTTGGGACGCCGCGCCCCGCGCCGCTTCCCCGAAAGGGCCTCGCTTTCCCGAACACCGTCACGGCCCGCGGGTTCCGGCGCTTCGCGCTATCCTGCTTTTGTGGGCTTCATCTGCCTGGAGACGCTGAGCACAATGCCCATTTCCGCCAGCTGAATGGTCAGGGCGGTGCCGCCGTAGCTGAAAAACGGCAGGGAGATGCCCGTGGCGGGCAGCAGCCCCGTGACTACTCCGATGTTCAAAAACGTCTGGAGCGCGATCAGCGTGACGACGCCCACCACCAGAAGACTTCCAAAGCGGTCCCGGGCATGGAGGGCGATCCAGTAGCCCCGCAGGATCAGGGCCGCAAAGAGCAGCATGATGACGGAGGCGCCGATCAGGCCCAGCTCCTCACAGACGATGGAGAAGATAAAGTCGTTGTGCTCCTCCGGCAGGTAGAGAAATTTCTGGCGGCTCTTGCCGAGTCCCACACCCAGAAGTCCGCCGGAGCCGATGGCCAGCAGAGACTGGACCATCTGGTAGCCCTTTCCCTGCGCGTCGATCCACGGGTCTTTCCACATGGCGAGGCGGGAGTGGCCGTATTTGATGATGCCGCTGAGCATCAGCACTGCGCCGGCGCCGCCCAGGCCCAGCGCGCCCAGCACCCACGCCCAGTTGATTCCGCCCACCAGCATCAAAACCGCGCCGGTGCCGGCGATCAGGATGGTTCCGGAGAGATGCGGCTCCAGCATCATCAAAATGGCGATGACGCCCAGAATGAGAGCATAGGGGACGATCCCGTAACGGAGCGTCCGCATTTTATCCTTCTTTTTCGAGATCGTGTCGGAAAAGTACAGCACCACCGCCAGCTTGGCGATCTCAGAGGGCTGGAACTGGAGCGACGTGCCCGGCATTCCCAGCCACCGGGTGGCGGAGTTGCGGGTGATGCCCACATGGGGCACCAGCACCAGCATCAAAAGGAAAATGGAAATCCCCAGCAGAGGCTTGGAGAGGGCGCGGAACCGCTGGTAGTTGATCCGCCCGATCAAAAACATGGACGCGACGCCCATGACGGCGAAAATTGCCTGACGCTTGAAATAGTAGGTCGGATTGCCCGACTCGTAGTAGGCGGAGGGAAAGCTGGCGGAGAGCACCATGACCAGCCCCACGCCGGTGAGCAAAAACACCAGGACCATGAACGGCACATCCAGCGGTCCCTTTGCCAGCTCCCGGCTCTCCTGCTCCCGCAGCTCCCGCTGCTGGCGCCGGGCCTGGCGCGCCAGAGCTTCTTCCCGTGTCATGCTTCTCCCCTCCTCTCACGGAATCCTGAGGCGGCCGGATGGTTCCGCCCGCCTCAAAAGACCTGATTTTAAAACCGGTTCCGAATCCCCAGCCAGGCCAGCGCGCAGCACACGAGCGTAATGCCGGCGAACACGGAGACGATCTTGACCTCGCTCCAGCCGGAGAGCTCCAAATGGTGGTGCAGCGGGGCCATTTTGAAAAACCGCTTGCCGTGGGTAGCCTTGAAATAGGCCACCTGAATGATGTCGGAGGCGGTTTCCGCGATATAGATGATGCCCACGGGGATCAGCACCAGCGGCATATCCAGAGCAAAGGCCATGGCCGCCACCGCGCCGCCCAGAAACAGGCTGCCGGTATCTCCCATGAACACCTTTGCCGGATGGTGGTTATAGACGAAGAACGCCGCCAGGCCGCCGGCCAGCGCCGCCGGAAACAGCGACCGCGGCATGGCGTGCCACACGGCGGAGGCAACGGTGAAGAACACCATGACCACAAAGGTCACGCTGCACGCCAGCCCGTCGATGCCGTCGGTCAGGTTCACCGCGTTGACGCAGCCCACGATGACGAAAGCCGCGAACGCCAGGTACACCACCCAGTTGATGCGGAAGGACACATTGAAAAACGGCACGTACAGGTCGTTGGTCAAAAGCCCCTCGTAGCGCATCAGGCACAAAAACAACACTGCCGCCGCCAGCTGAAGGGCAAACTTCTGCTTGGCGGTCAGGCCCTCATTCTGATGCTGGCGGATCTTGCGGTAATCATCCACAAAGCCGATCAGGCCAAACACCAGCGCGAAAAGATACACGTACAGGTGATCGAACCGTCCCGCCAGCATCTCCCGCCAGCCGAGAAGCAACACGGTGACTCCGGTGCCCAGAATGAACATAATGCCGCCCATGGCGGGAGTTCCCGCCTTTCCGGCGTGCCAGGTGGGGCCGTCCTCCCGGATGCTCTGTCCCGCTTTCAGGCGCCGCAGCTCCGGAATCAGGAACTTGCCGATGACCAGCGTCAGCAAAAAGCTGACGGCCGCCGCAGTGATGTTGGAAATTTCCATGATCTTCTCCCTCTTGCCGGCACGCGCACCGGCGCTTTTGTAACGGCCGCAGGCCGGGCGCTCAGTCTGCCCGGTCCAGGTATTCCGCCACGATCTCCCGCTCATCCAGATGATGCTTGACGTGGTTGATCTCCTGATAAGTCTCGTGCCCCTTGCCGCACAGCACGATCACATCGTCCTTCTCCGCGTGGTCCATGGCGTAGTGGATGGCCTCCACCCGGTTTTCCACCACCGCGTACGGGGTTTGGGTCCCCTCCATCCCCGCCAGAATGTCGCGGATGATCTCCCCCGGCACCTCGGTGCGGGGGTTGTCGGTGGTGACGATCACAAAATCCGCGCAGTCCGCGGCGATTTTTCCCATCTTGGGCCGCTTGGTCTTATCCCGGTCGCCGCCGCAGCCGAACACCGCCACGGTGCGGCCTCTGGCAAAGCCCTTCACCGAGGAGAGCACGTTTTGCAGTCCGTCGGGCGAATGGGCGTAGTCAATGAGAATGGTGTAGTCCTTTCCCGGAGTGGGCACCACCTCAACGCGGCCCTTGACGTGGGGGACCTTTGCCAGCGCCTGCGCGCTCCGCTCCAGGGAAACGCCCAGCGCAAGGGCGGCGCCCAATACATCCAGCGTATTATATACCATAAATCTGCCGGGAATGCCAACTTTTATTTTGACGCGCTCCTGCTCCGTGACGGCGGTAAACGCCACATGGTCGGCGGCCAGCTCCACATCCTCGGCCCGCAGGTCGGCGGAGGCGCTCTGCACGCCGTAGGAGAACTTCCGGCACGAGGCGCCGCGCATCAGCCGCTCCGCCCACTTGTCGTCCGCATTGTAAATGCCCCGCTCGCAGTTTTGGAACAGGATCGCCTTGGCGTCGCAGTAGTTCTCCATGGTCTTGTGGAAATCCAGGTGATCCTGGGTCAGATTGGTGAAAATGCCCACCCGATAGTGCACGCCGTAGACCCGGTCCTCATACAGCGCGTGGGAGGAGGTCTCCATCACCACATGGGTGCAGCCCGCATCCCGCATTTGGGCAAACAGCCGCTGGAGCTCAAAGGACTCCGGCGTGGTGCGCTCCGTGGGCAGCGCCTCAGCGCCGATCATGTTCTGATTGGTGCCGATCAGCCCCACCTTCGCGCCGGCCTCCTGCTCCAGGATGGCTTTGAGGAGATAGGTGGTGGTGGTCTTGCCGTTGGTGCCGGTGACGGCCGTCATAATCATGGCGTCCGCCGGATGGCCGAAGAAGTTGGCGCCCAGCACCGCCAGCGCCCGGCGGGAGTTTTCCACCTGCACGTAGGGAAGTTCTCCCTCCGGCAGGCGCTCGCACACCACCGCCGCCGCGCCGGCCTCCGCCGCCTTTCCGATATAGGCGTGGCCGTCGGAGGCGTAGCCGCGGATGGCCACAAACAGTTCGCCGGGCCGGGTGGTCCGGGAGTCGTAGCTGACGCCGGAAATATCCGCGTCCATGTCCGCCGTGGAGGCCACGACGGGGATTCCGGCAAGCAGTTCTTTCAGTTTCATAGTGTACTCTCCTTTACGGCGGCATGGCCGCCGGCAGTTTCGGCGTGTTCAGGACAGCCGGTCCCGGAGCGCGCAGCGCCCCGGCAGACATTCCTTATTATAGGCAGTCTGATTTGCGGAGTGTACGGGAGAATGTGCTGGAAAGTATGCAAAAAATGCCGCTCCTGTGCTTTTTTCAGTCCAAAACGGAGTTATCTCCGAACCGAACCGTCACCACGGTACCCGCAGCCACCTGCGCCCCGGCCTCCACGGACTGAGAGATGGCGTAGACGTTTCCGGAGGCCGCGGTGGTGGCGCCGGCGACCTTCATGATGAGGCCCGCGTTGACCAGCGCCTTGTTGGCCGCGGAGGCGGAGAGCTTCGTCACGTTGGGCACCGTGCAGAGGGCGCTGGGTTTCTCGGCGCCCAGATAGAGGATGATGTTGGCGTTGTTGGGCACGATGCTGCCGCCCACCGGCGTCTGATCGGTGACGGCGGCGCCGTCGCCCACGGTCTTGCAGGTAAAGCCAAGCGCGGTGAGTTTTGTCTTGGCGTCCTCCGCCGTGCTGCCCACCACATTGGGCACCGTGATGTCCGCGCCGGCCATATCCGTCCCGCTGTAATCGGGTTCAATGCCGAGATACGGCAGGATCTCGCTCATAACGGAGCTGGCCGTGGGGGCTACCATCTGGCCGCCGGAGACATAGGTGCCGGTGGAACGGCTGGGAGAATCCATGGTGATGAGCATGATGATCTGGGGATCGTCCGCGGGGGCGAAGCACATGAAGGACACCACCACGTCCTTGTTCTTGTCGCCGGTCTTATCGGCGGTGCCGGTCTTGCCGCCGATGCGGTAGCCCGCCACCTGCCCGTTTTTGCCGGTGCCGGAGGCCACCACGTATTCCAGGCACTCCCGCACCTCATCGGAGGTCTCCTTGCTGATTACCTGCCGCACAGGGGTGGAATCGTGCTGATAGACCACATTGCCGTCGTCGTCCAGCACCTGATCCACCAGATAGGGCGTGCGCAGATACCCGCCGTTGATGGTGGCGGCCTGCGCGCGGATCAGCTGGAGCGGCGTCACGGTGAACGTCTGGCCGAAGGCGTAAGACGCCAGCGACACCACGTTGGAGTTGAAGCTCTTTTCGTCGGCGAAAATGCCGGTGGTCTCGCCGATCTCGTCGATGCCGGTGTTTTCCATCAGTCCGAAGGACCGCAGCGCCTGATAGTATTTTTCCGTTCCGATCTTCAGGCCCATGGTGATAAAGGCCGGGTTGCAGGAGTTTCCGGTGGCCACCTTCAGTGTCTCCAGCCCGTGGCCGCTGTGTTTGGAGCAGTAAATGGGCTTGCTCCAGCCGGGTACGTGGATGGAGCCTGTGCAGACGAAGGTGGTGGCCATATTCACCACGCCCTCTTCCAGCGCCGTGGCCAGCGTCACGGGCTTGAACGTAGAGCCGGGCTCGTAGGTATCGTTGATGCACTTGTTGCGCCACTGCTTCAGCCGGGCGGCCTTCAGGGCTTCGGAATAGGCGTCGCTCCCCTGGGTCAGCCCCTCCAGCGAGGCGGTGAGCTTCTGGTCGTAAATGTCGCTGGGACTGTTGAGGTCGTAGGTGGGATAAGACGCCATGGCCAGGATGCCGCCGGTGTTCACGTCCATCACGATGCCGGTGGCGCCGTTTTTCGCGTCGAATTTATCCACCATGCTCTCGATGCCCTTTTCCAGATAATACTGGATGTTGGTATCCAGCGTCGTCACCAGGTTATCGCCGTTTTTCGCGTCGTAATACTGCTCATACTGATAGAGGACGTCGGTCCCGGCGGCGTTTTTCGCCGTCACGGTCAGGCCCGAGGTGCCGGTGAGCACGTCGTCATATTTGGCCTCCAGCCCATAGAGGCCGGTATTGTCGGTGCCCACGAAGCCGATGACCTGCGCGGCCAGCGTACTGTACGGATAATAGCGCTTGGAGTCGGTGTTCAGGTAGACGCCCTTGATCTTCTGGCGGTTCGCCTCGGGCACCTCGTTGCCGTCGGCGTCGATCTCCCCGTTGATAAAGCGGCGCACCTCGTCCGCGACGCTCTGCTCCGCCCGCAGCTTGATGACCTCGTACTGGGAGGAGGTCTTTTCCATCTTTTTTAATATTGTGTCCTCGTCTACGCTGAGAATGCGGCTCAGACCCCGGGCGATCTCGTCGTGGTCCTCTTTGCTCTCCTCGATCTCCGCCGGGGAGACAAACACGGTCTCCGCCGTGGCGGAGATGGCCAGAGGCCGCTCGTTTCGGTCGTAGATCGTCCCGCGGGAGGCCGTCACTACCGTACTGCGGGTCTGCTGCGTCACGGCTTTTTCCTGCAGGTCCTCGTGGCGGATGATCTGCAGGTCGTAGAGCTGGAGAAACAGCAGGATAAAGGTGACGACGCCGAAGAGCAGCATGACCAGCACCGTCCGGCTCCGGATGGTCCAGTTGGCCTGCCGGGCCGCCTCACTGTTTCTGTTCCGCCGCTTTGCCATGTGCGTTTCCTCCCATGAATCCCCCGCCTTGCGCGGGAACACCTCGTTCCAATAGCCGAACGGGGAGTAAGAAGTCACCTTCTTACTCCCTACTTCTCAATCATATGGCGCCTCAGTCAAAGTATTCCATCACGGCGTAAAAGCCGTGGCTGAGGGAATCCGTCAGCCGGGTCAGAATCCCGGCGTCCTTTTTTTCATAGACCACCGCGCTGTCCCCGTCGGACAGGTCGATGTAATAGATCTGGCTGGCGCTGGGCTTGGCCATACCCACGCTCTGCGCCGCCTCCTTGACCGCACTCAGGTCGTACATCTTCTCGTACTGGGCGGTCAGCGTGACGTTCTCCGTCTGGAGCGCCGTCAGCTCGCCACGCATCTTCACCGTCTGGGCGGAGAGCTCCGTGAGCTGCACATAGCTCATCAGCACCAGAATAGACAGCGCAATGACCGCGCAAAAGCCGACGACGGCCAGCGCGGGGATCTTCTGGCGCTCCCGGACCTGCACTCTGGAAATGCTGCGCACCTGGGGCTCCGCCTGGCGCAGACGCTCCTCCGTCTCCCGGTGGGGCTGACGCACCCGGACTTCCCGCTCCAGATCGTAGGCAAGGTTGCCGTATACGGAACCGCCTCTCCCATAGTGCAGTTCCCGTGCTGTTGAAGCCATGTTGTTTCTCCCTCCTCGCGTACGCGGTCTCTCCAAACCGCGCTCCCATGAGCCGTCCCGCTATTCAGCGCAGAGGCGGACCTGCCGTCCGCTTACAGATCCATGGGGTCGCATTTTTCCGCCACCCGGAGCTTTGCGCTCCGGGCGCGGGGATTTTCCTCCAGTTCCGCCGCGCCCGACACGATGGGCCGGCGATTGACCAAATTCATTTTTGGCTTTCTGCCGCACACGCACACCGGAAATTCCGGAGGGCAGATGCAGCCGGTGGCCAGTTTTTGCAGCGTGTGCTTCACGATCCGATCCTCCAGGGAGTGGAACGTGATGACTGCCAGCCGTCCGCCGGGCCGCAGTCCGTCCGCGGCGGCGTTGAGCATCGGCTCCAGCGCGTCCAGCTCGCCGTTGACGGCGATGCGGATGGCCTGAAAGCTGCGCTTGGCGGGGTGCTGCTTCTCCCGCAGCGCGGCCGCCGGCATAGCGCCCCTGATGATCTCCACCAGTTCCAGGGTGGTCGCCACCGGCGCCGTCTCCCGAGCCCGGACGATCGCCCGGGCAATGGCGGGCGCGTACCGCTCCTCCCCGTATTCGCTGAGGATGCGGCGCAGCTCCTCCCCGCTCCACTCATTGACGATCTGATAGGCCGACAGGGGTGCGGATTCGTCCATCCGCATGTCCAGCGGCGCGTCGTGCATATAGGAAAAGCCCCGCGCCGGATCGTCCAGCTGAGGGGAGGAGACGCCCAGATCGAAGAGCATCCCGTCCGCGCCCTCCGGCGCATACTGCCGCATGATTTCGGCGAGGTCGGCGAAATTGCGCCGCACCAGCGTCACACGGTCCTTCCACGGCGCCAGCTTTTCTCCGGCGGCGTCGATGGCCGCCTGATCCCGGTCGATGCAGATGAGCCTTCCCGTCTCCAGCCGCCGCGCGATCTCCGCAGAGTGTCCGGCGCGGCCCAGGGTCCCGTCCACATAGACGCCGTCGGGTCGGATTTTCAGGCCCTCCAGGCACTCATGCAGCAAAACGGGTTTGTGAATATAAGTCTCTGCCATTCAAATCCCTCCCCCGCGCGTGTGATTTTCGGATGCGGAACGTTCTTCCGCAGGGTCAGAAGCCCAGCTCCTCCATCACGGCGGAGAGATTCTCCGGATTCAGTTCCTCGGCCTCCAGCGCGTCCCAGGCGGCGGCGTTCCAGATCTCGGCGCGGTTGCTCACGCCGATGACCACCACGTCCTTTTTCAGGTCCGCGTAGTCCCGCAGCTTGGCAGGGATCAGGATACGCCCCTGCGCGTCGGGTTCGCACTTGGCGGCGTTGGCAAACAGCGGGCGCATGGCCCGCGTCTTGGTATAGGGCAGACTCTCGAATTTTTCGGTAAAGCGGGCCCAGGACTCGTCCGAGTAGACGGACAGACACCGATCCACGCCCATCGTGACGTAAAAGGTGTCGCCCAGCTCCTCCCGCAGCTTGGCGGGAATGAACAGGCGGCCCTTGGAGTCGATGCTGTGCTGATACTGCCCGGTCATGCCCGTCCCTCCCTTTTGGGGGATTTATGTACCACTTTGCTCTACTTGGCACCACTTTTCCCCACCCGCAATTTTGAGTATACGCAAATTTGGATTTGTTTGCAAGGGGTTTTTTCGGTCGCTTTTCCCAGAAAACGGAAATTATTTCTGTTTTTCATGGAAATGGCCTCATTTTTCAAACAGGCGTTCTACTATTTTCAATTTGAGCGCAAAAAAAAGCGGCGCCGTTTGATACAACATCTTGTGTCAAACGGCGTCAAACGACGGTCTTATTTACGAAATCTTGCGCAATGCAAAAAAGTTGCGTAAGATTTTTCGTCACTTTTTACAAACTTTTCGGTTTGGACTCTCCGCTCCCGTCCTGATCCTGCGCGGGCTTCCCGGCCAGCTTGTCCCGCTGCTCCTGCAATTTGGCGGCGGAGGCGGCGCGAAAACGGACGCGGGACTGCTTGATCTCGTCCAGGGCCGCCTGAATGGCCTCCTCGGTGCGGGCCAAAGCGTCCTCGGCGTATTCGTTGGTCACCTGATACATCTGGCGGGAGCGCTCCTCCGCGTGAGAGACGATGGCTCTCCCCTTCTCCTTGGCGGCGGTGAGCACCTCGCTGTCGGAGATCTTGGACTTGGCCTCCAGTTCGGCCTGGCGCATCATGCGGTCCACGTCCCGCTTGGTATCCTCCACAAACTTGTCCCTGGCGGCCAGAAGCTCCTGGGCGCGCTTGATTTCGATGGGAAGCTGCGCCCGCAGCTCATCCAGCAGGTCCAGCATCTCGTCGCGGTCCACGATGCTCATACCGGGCTTCAGTGCCGGGGACTTGGCCTCTTCAATCTTCTCGCACAGCATATCAAGCAGGCGGTTGATGTCGTCATTCGCAGCCATGTCTCTCATCCTTTCTCATCTCATGCACCAAAGGCAGGATCTCTGCCGGCAGATATTTTTCCAGCGGCTGGCCGTAGCGGATCATCTCGCGGGCCATGGAGGAGCTGAAATGCTGATATTCGGCGGCTGCGGGCAGGAAAAACGTCTCCAGCCCGCCGTCGATGCCGCGGTTAATCAGCGCCATCTGATATTCCACGTCAAAATCCGTGACGTTGCGCACGCCGCGCACGATTACGGACGCGCCATGCCGGGCGGCGAAGTCCGCCAGCAGCCCCGGCCAGAGCTCCGCCTCCACATTTTCCAGCGGCGCCACCGCCGCCTGCACCAGCCGGAGCTTTTCCTCCGGCCGGAACATCTGGGAGACTTTCTCGGCGTTGGGCACTACGCAGACGCACACGCGGTCGAAGCAGGCGGCGGCGCGGCGGATGATATCCATATGTCCCAGTGTGATAGGGTCAAAGCTGCCGGAGCAGATCGCAGTTCTCATGAATCGCTGTCCTCATTTTCTCTCGGCGGATTTCCGCCTCAGTCTGCGGCGCGGCGGTACACGGTAAGTCCGATCCGGCCGTAGCGGTAGGTCCGGGCGATGCCGTAGGGCGGCGCCAGCTCCGGCAGCGCTCTCCCCGCCGGGCATTCCGCTGTCATTATACCACGGGGCGAGAGAATGTCAAACTTTGCAATGTGAGCCAGCGCGGGTTCCAGCAGCCCGGCTTCATAGGGCGGGTCCAGAAAAATAAGGTCGAATTTCTCCCGCACCCGGGTGAGATATTCCATGGAATCGCCGGCAATCACCTGTCCCCGGTCGCCAAGACCGGTGAGCTTCAGATTTTCCCGGATCAGCTGCACGGCGTCGGGGCGGCGGTCCACAAAGACGGCGGAGGCAGCCCCGCGGGAGAGCGCCTCGATGCCCAGCTGGCCGGTCCCGCCGAAGAGATCCAGCACCCGCCGGCCTTCCAGTTCAAACTGGAGCGCGCTGAAAAGCCCCTCCTTCACCCGGTCGGTGGTGGGACGGGTCTCCATCCCCGGCAGCTCCTTGAGCCGCCGTCCCCGGGCGCTTCCGGTAATAACGCGCATCTTGCTTCCTCCCTTTCCTTTTGAAAGTCAGTCAGTATATTTTACGGCACCGGGCGCTTTTTTTCAATAGGAATCTCTCTTTTCTCCTTCGGAGCGCCTTTCCATTTGGGACTTGTACTTTACGGCCGATGCGTATATAATAAATGTCTAAAAGTGCGCGGGTACGCGTCACATCACAGAGATACAATGGGAGGAGCCAACAGGGGCACCTCTCCGCCAATACCGGGAAAGAGAGGACGTTCTCATGATTCAATTCAAGTCAGACCAAGGTGAAGTTTCCGTCAGCGGCGCCGTGTTTTCCAACATCACCGGCATGGCCGCCACCAATTGCTACGGCGTAAAGGGCATGGCCTATCGGTCCATGACCGACGGCCTTGTGCATCTCCTGCGCCGCGAGGCCATGAGCAAGGGCGTCAACGTCACCTGCAACGACGATAACTCCATCTCCATTGAACTCCACATTATCGTGGAAAACGGCGTCAACCTCCCCGCGGTCTGCCGTTCCATCATGAATGAGGTGCGGTATGTCGTGACGAAAAACACCGGTGTGGAGGTCAGGGCCGTCGATGTGTGCGTCGACTCCATGACCCTGTAAGGAGGAAAGCAGTCAATGAACGAACAGGTGAGCGGCGCTCTTTTCAAGCGCATGGTTCTGCACGGCGCCGCGTGTATTACCCTGCAAAAGCAGGCGATCAACGATCTGAACGTGTTCCCCGTCCCGGACGGCGACACGGGTACCAATATGAGCATGACCATCGGCACCGCCGTGACGGAGCTGAAAAAGTCGGAGCCGGCCACCCTCGACCAGGCCGCCTCCGTCACCGCCTCCGCCCTGCTGCGGGGCGCCCGGGGCAACTCCGGCGTGATCCTCTCGCTGCTGTTCCGCGGGATCTCAAAGAGCTTCAAGGGACTTGAAACGGCGGACGCCGCCGCTTTCGCCGCCGCCATGCAGGAGGGCGTTTCTTCGGCATACAAGGCGGTAATGAAGCCCGCGGAGGGCACGGTGCTCACCGTCTCCCGCCTGGCCGCCAAGCGCGCGGTGGAGACGGCCGCCGCCACCACCGACGTGGAGACCGTGCTGGAGGAGGCCATCCGCGACGGCCGCAAGGCGCTGGAGCAGACCATCGACATGAATCCCGTGCTGAAAAAGGCCGGCGTCGTGGACGCGGGCGGCAAGGGCTTCCTCATCATTCTGGAGGGAATGCTGGCCGAGATGCGGGGCGAGCCCATGCCGGAGCTTGGCGAGGAAGAAAAGGTCCAGACGGGCGCGGAAAAGGCCAACTTCGGCGTTTTCTCCGCCGGGGAAATCACCTTTGCCTTCGACACCGTGTTTATTGTGCGCAAAACGGTGGAAAAATCTCTCGGGCCGCTGCGGGCCTATCTCGGCAGCATCGGCGACAGCCTGGTGATCGGCGAGGACGACGAGGCGTTCAAGGTCCACGTCCACACCAACACGCCGGGCGACGCTCTGACTGAAGCGCAGAAATACGGTACGCTGGAACTGGCCAAGATCGAAAATATGCGCACCCAGTACGACGACGTGGCCGCGGGCAAAAAAGCCCAGAGCGTAGACGATCTGGAGGCGGAGGAGAACGAGGCCGAGGCGGCCCCTGCCGCTCCCGCCGCGCCGGAGAAAAAGTTCGGCTTCCTGGCAGTCTGCGCCGGCGACGGCCTGGCCGCCATGTTCCGCGATCTGGGAGCCGACGGCGTCGTCTCCGGCGGACAGACCATGAATCCCTCCACAGAGAGCATTCTGGAGGGAGTCGAAAAAATTCCCGCGGAGACGGTGTTCGTGCTGCCCAACAACGGCAACATCATCATGGCCGCCCAGCAGTGCGACGCGCTGACGGAAAAAACCGTCGTCGTCATCCCCACCAAGACGGTGCCGCAGGGCATCACCGCCATGATGAACGTGGACTTCGACGCAGAGGACGCCCAGTCTCTGGTGGACGCCATGACGCAGGCCATCGGCGGTGTCGTCACCGCGCAGATCACTTACGCCGCCCGGGACTCCGATTTTGACGGTTTCAACATTCGGGAGGGCGATTATCTGGCGCTGGAGGAGGGCAAGCTCTTCGGCACCGACGCGGATCTGAACGTTCTTCTGGAAAAGCTGGCAAAGGACGCCGCGCACCGGAAATCCTCCTTCATCTCCCTCTATTACGGCGCAGACGTCACCGAGGAAGCCGCGCAGGCCGCCGGCAAGGCGTTTGAAACCGTCTGTCCCGGCGCGGAGATCTCCATTCTCTCCGGCGGACAGCCTGTTTACTACTATATCATCTCTATGGAATAAATTTTGCAGAACTGCAAAAACCAGCGGCCCGGCGGGAATTCCCGCCGG
>Ga0183101_1000064_pt2 | contig 20166 bp, 23 predicted proteins | sample Biomet3_FD_127790 | JGI IMG/M metagenome (GOLD analysis project Ga0183101, IMG submission 127790) | Microbial communities from bioreactor (seeded with sewage sludge) at LBNL, California, USA - Biofuel metagenome 3 | ecosystem: Engineered > Bioreactor > Anaerobic > Unclassified ...
TTACGGGGGACAGACATATTCCTCCCTGCGGAGCGTGCCCGGAATGCCCGGAACGCCAGCCCGCCAAACAGGTTACGGCCGCAATCAGCCTGTTGCGCAACGATAGCCAGCAGCAGGTGCTTTGTCCATTGCGCGGGCGCGGAAAGGTTGCTTTTACCCCCCTTGTGGGGCATGCATAGCTGCATGGCCGCTGCCGCGGAGATGCCGCCCATGCGCCCGTTATTCCAGGAGGATGCCATGACCAACTATCCCCGCTTTTTTCGGGCCGCGAGGTTTGCGGCGGCGTGCATTCTTGCCCTGACCCTGCAACTGACAGGGGCGCAAGCGGCAACGCCCGCCGGTGCAGAAACGGAGAACATTGAGGACATAGCGGCGCAGGGCTATATTTACGGCCTGCCGCTGGTGATGCACTACGCCATCACCTATGCCTATGCCGTCGATCGCAATTCCGGCCAATACAAAGCGCCGTTCAACGCCATCCACAACGAATCGCAGGTTTTCACCTACAAGGACACGACGGTCATCACGCCCAACAGCGACACGCCCTATTCCTTCGCCTGCCTCGACCTGCGGGCGGAGCCAGTGGTTCTCAGCGTGCCGCGCGTGCCGGGCAACCGCTATTTCAGCGTGCAGCTCATAGACGCCAACACCTTCAATTTCGGCTATATCGGCAGCAGAACCACCGGGAACAACGGCGGCAGTTTTCTTGTGGCGGGGCCAGACTGGAAGGGCACGCCCCCCAAGGGCATGCGCGTTTTTTACGCCAGCACGCAGTTTGCCATGGCCATGTACCGCACGCAGTTGTTCGCCCCGGCCGACATGAAAAATGTCAAAAATATTCAGGCAGGCTACCGTGTGCAGCCGCTTTCGGCCTTTCTTGGCAAAACGCCGCCCCCGGCCCTGCCCCTGCCCGCCTTTCCGCCGATGGACGCGAACTATCTGACGCCGGAATTTTTCGGCCGTCTGGCCTTTGCCCTGCAATTCGCCCCCGCCGGACCGGAAGAAAAAGCCATCCGCGCCCAGCTTGAACGCCTGGGCGTGCGCGCGGGCCAGCCGTTTCGTCTTGACGCGCTGACGCAGCAAGATCAGGCGGCCCTGTTGCGCGGCATGCACAAGGGCGCGGAGCAAATCAAGGCCGCCCTCAGCCGCCCCGGCGTGCGGGTCAACGGCTGGAAAATGGGTTCGCCTTTCGGCGACCGGGCCTTTTTCAACGGCAACTGGCTGCACCGCGCCATGGGCGCTCAGGCGGGCATATATGGCAACGATGCGGCGGAAGCCGTTTATCCCATGGTCAGAACGCTTGCCGACGGCACGCCGCTTGACGGCAGCCGCCACAACTACAAAATCACCATTCCCGCCGGGCAATACCCCCCGGTGCGGGCATTCTGGTCCGTCACCATGTATGACGGCGGCACGCAACTGCTCATCAAAAATCCCATCAACCGTTATTTGATCAACAACGCCATGCTGCCGAACATGCGCAAAAATCCCGATGGCTCCCTGACCATTTTCATCCAGCGCCAATCGCCGGGCAAGACGCTTGAATCCAACTGGCTTCCCGCGCCAAACGGCCCCATATACCTGGTCATGCGGCTCTACTGGCCGCGAACGGAACAGCCCTCCGTGCTGCCGCTGGGCAAGGGAACATGGCAGCCGCCCACAATTGAACTGAATGACTGAGGCGCGCCCGCGCGCCGTGAGGATGCCCATGACGTTACGCTGTTGTTGCCGCGCGGCCGCGCGGCTGCTGGCAGGGGCCATGATGCTGGTTGCCGTTTGCCTGCTGCCGCACGCGACGCCTGCGGCCGACTATGACTGGTTTTCCCTGGATCTGCCTACGGGATGGCGGGCGGAAACGCCCACGCGCATGGGCGAAACCTGGGTTCTTGCACTGGCCGGGCCAAAAGAAGCCGTGCGCGTGCGCATCATGGTGGGTAAAACGGCGGGGCCGCCGGACGCGGCGGACGTGGCGGGCCTGTTGCGGGCGGCTGCCGGAGTGCGCGAACCCGTGCGACGGGCCGACGGACAATATATCTTCAGGGGAAAAGACGCGCTGGGGGTGGACACGGCCTGCGTTGTCGGCTCGGCCCCCACGGCGGGGCTGTATATGGCTGTGCTGTGCAGCGGCGCTGTGGACGAGGCCGAAGAACTGCTGGCCGCCCTGCACGGCGGCAAAACTCCGGCCATGCTGCCCCTGCGCCACGAAACGCGCGGCAGCCTTGCGCCGCGTTTTTTGCCTGCGGCGCAACCCTGAGGCAGCAGCCGGGAAGCTGCGCATGACGAAGGGGGCGCCCATTACCGAGGGCCACCGGCACGCCATCAGCTCCAGCGGCCCCTGCGGGGTTTTCTCTTTTTTCGCGATGTGCGCGCCAGCGCGGAACAGCCCTGATTGCAGGGAACAGAAGCACTCAATATTCAGGTCTTACAGCGGGTTTCTGGTTCCTGCTGCGACAGCAGCGGCCTACTACCGAGCGGCCTTGCGGCTGCGCTGAATCGGCTTGCCCAGCCCCATGCTTTCCGTGGTGTGCTGCACTTCCGCAGCCCTGGCTTCGGTGCCGCGCAGCATCACCAGCACCACATAAAGCTTGCCGGAGCGTTCCATGCGGGTGCGCAGCCCGCGTCCCTCAAGACGCTGGCGCAACGAATCCACGGAATCCGCATCCTTGAAGGCCCCAACCTGAAACACATAATCATACATGCCCGATGCTTGCGGCTCGGCATGCGGCGCGGCCTGCCCCTGCTGCGGCTGACCTTGCGGCTGGCCCGAAGCCTGCCCCTGGGCCTGCGCTCCAGGGGCGGAGGGCTGCGTCACCCCGCCAGGCGTCGGCTGCGCGGGCTTCATGGGTTTTATGGGAGCCAAAGGTTTGAGGGGGGCGTCACCAGTGGCAACGTCATTGCGCAACACGCGGGCGAAGCGCAGCTCTTCCGGCGCAAGAACCTTTTGCTGCCCGTCCTCGCCAGCGCCGTCGGGCGCTTGGCCATCCCCATCCGCAGCGTTCGCGGCTGCGGGCGAGGTGCGCGCGGCAACCTGCGGCGCATGGGCTTTCCAATAGGCCCTGCCGCTCATGACACCGCCCAGATAGGCCAGCACCACGGCCGCCGCCACCAGAAAACCAGCCGCCAGCAACGACGACGGGCGCAGACACAGGCATTTTTTTTCGTTTGCCTGATCAGGCGAAGACTGGCGGATCGAGGGAGGCATGGGTTCTCCTGGGTTTTTTGGTGTCGGCTTCGGCGAAAAAAATGGAGACGGAAGCGGCAGGAACAAGGCGCAGAGCATACCAACGCTTGCGTCAAGCGTAAAGAGCGCGGCCCTGCCGCGCAACCAAGCCTGCCGACGGGCGCGCGGGTTCCCCACGGCTTGCGGGCAATGCCCGCGCTCTGCTATAATGAAGGCGTCCGCAACATACCATGGAGTAAAAACATGAGCAAACTCCTGAGGCTTTTTCGCATATATGCCGTTGTCGGCCTTGCGTTGTGCGCCTTTTTCACGGTCAAAGCGGCCCATGCCGCGCATATCGCGCAGCCGGGGCCGGAACCGCAAACGCTGTCCATTGCCAACAACAGCGGCGAGGATGTGCTGAGCATCGGCTTTCAGACCGGCCGCACCATGCAGTTTGTGCGGCTCGACCTGCCGCCCGGCGGCAAGGACGACATGGAAAACCCGGGCGGCGTGGTCAATCTGCGCGTAGACACAGGCATGGCCTTGTGGCTCTTTAAAAAAGTGCCTTTGGCCCATGCGCGCGGCATAAGCCTGCGCTCTGCGGCGACCCCGGTTCTGGAACTATCGCTGCTGAAGGGCGAACCGCAACGCATTGAGGGCGAAGTGCAAAACCTGCTGCCGGGGCCGGATGCCGGGCCGGTGTGCGCGCTTGACCGCTTTCGCCCCGGCATGACCATGAAAGACGTGTGCGCGCTGCTCACCCCCAACCCGCCCAGAGACGACAACGACGCCGTGCTGACCAGCCTGGGTTTTGCCGGTCTGGTCTGGGCCGCGCGGCTTGAGCCGGTGCAGCCCGACGAAGACAAAAGCCCCAAGGCGGCAGCGGTGCTCGACCACATGGAACTGCGCCGCAAGCTGGACGCGGAAACCCTTGAAAAACTTTTCAACACCCTTTACGCGCAAAAATACAGCCCGTGGCAGGCCGAGTTGCCGGGGCTGGACATCAACTTCACACAGATGCCCTCCATGGATCTGGACAAGCAAAAGGACATGCTGCGCCAGATGCTGGAGTATTTTCTTTCCACGGGCAAGGGCGAGGCCTCCATTATGCTGGCCCCCACGGACATGTTGCCCAAGCTGGCCGATGCCGATGCCCCCAGCAGCGATGTGCAGCTCTTCACCATCACCTTGCGCCCTGTTTCCAAAAATATTGTGGTGGATGTTGCCGCCTATCAGGAAGGCGAAGGCTCACGCTGACACGCGGGGGAAAGCCCCCTATAGCCCGCCCACTTCCGCACAGCACAAAAAAACGGCATCCCCTCGTGATCAGGGGATGCCGTTTTGCATGCAGAACAGCGCCGCACAGGCCGCGCAGCCGGGCTAGGAAAGGCGGCCTTCCTTTTTGGCCGCGCGCATGCGCCGCAGCCAATCGTACCAGCCATTGAGGCCGTCGCCCTTGCGGCAAGAAACCTCAAAGATGTCCAGTTCTTTGTTGAGCTTGGTGGCGAAGTCGCGCGCGCGCCCAAGATCAAAATCCACATAGGGCAGCAGATCAACCTTGTTGAGCACCAGAGCTTTGGCAAGGTTGAAAAGAAGCGGGTATTTCTCCGGCTTGTCGTCGCCCTCGGTCACGCTCAGCAGGGCCACTTTGGCGTCTTCGCCGCAGTCAAATTCCACAGGGCACACAAGGTTGCCCACATTTTCGATGAACAGAATATCCACGCCGGAAAGGTCAAGACTTTCCAGGGAGGTAAGTATCATATTGCTGTCGAGGTGGCAGCCGCCGTCGGTGTTGATCTGCACGGCCTGCGCGCCGGTGGCGGCCACGCGGCGGGCGTCGTTATCCGTTTGCAGATCGCCTTCCACCACCGCCATGCGAAATTCACCGGCAAGGTCGCTCAGGGTGCGCTCAAGCAGCGTGGTTTTGCCCGCGCCGGGCGAACTGATGAGGTTCAGCGCCAGAATGCCTTTTTCGGTCAGCAGCCGCCGCACATGGCCAGCCATTTTTTCGTTTGCTTCCAGTACATTGCGAACCACGGGAATTTGCATTCAATTCTCCTTGCTTGCCACGGGCGAGGCGGCCTGTGCGGACGCCGAAACCGCAACCGCGGCGGGAATAAACCAGGGGAAAACAGCAGCCGGAAGCGCTTTCAACTGGCTTCCAGACGGTTCAGATAAAGTTCTTTGCCCTGCTCCACCACATGCCCGAATTGCTCGCCGCAGCCCGGGCAGGGCATCCACAGGGCATCCTGCCCCTCGCCGCCAAACACCTTGCCGCAAGACGAGCAGCGCAGGCGCAGGGGCTGCTCCACGAGTTCAAGACGAGCCCCTTCGTGCGGGGTGCCGTGTATCATGGCTTCAAAGCAGAATTGCAAAGATTCCGGCACAACTCCGGAAAGCGCGCCAAAGGTCACGCTAACGACCTCAAGGCGCGTGCAGCCATTGCGGGCAATCTCGTCTTCGGCCATCTGCAACAGGCTTTGCGCTATAGACATTTCGTGCATGATGGTATGCTAGCCCAAAGCCCCGGCCGCGTAAAGGCCGGACGCAAATCTTGCTATTCGGAGCAAATGATGTACATTTTGGACATGCGACGTTCAAAATTCTCTGGCGTCTACTCCTTCTCCGCCACCTGGACGCAGAACCGCGGAAAAACGTACTACTTCGTCTGGGAGCTACCGGACGGAGCCTTTGCGGTGCAGGAGCTCAATGCCGCGTTCCAGCCTGTTTCCGAGGTGGAACGCATCAGCGCCAAATCCTTTTCCCGGAACTTTGCGGCAGAGCCCAACATTCTGGCCATGCCCATTATTTCGCCGGATCTGAGCCATTTTGAACAAGCGGCCACCGCCCATTCCACTGAAATTTCAAGCTTTGAGGCCGCAACTTCCGCCCCTGCCCAAACGCTCGCTTCCGGCAAGCCCGCCGAAGCGCCCACGAAACAGCGGCCCAGAAATGATCGGCTTCCCGAAACCGTTGCGGTTGCTCCCGCACCTTCCGCCCCGCCCGCAACCCAGAAGGCTTACGATCTGGAAGCAGCGCGCAAGGCCAAGGCGGTGGAATCACAGCTGCGCGAAACCTTTCGGCAAACGCTGCTTCGCCTCAAGCGCCCACGCGAACGCCAGGCCGCGCTGTTGGCCCTGGAGCAAATGGCCAACGCAACGGAAGGCATTACATCTTCACACAAACACATGTTCCGTGATTTCGGCGTGCGCCTGCGCCAAAATTCGCAGCCGGATCTTGCTTTGCGCTTTACCCGCAAAGCCGTGGAACTGGCGCCGGAGGACGATCACGCCCATTTCAACCTGGCGCGCATTCTCTGCTCGCTCGGCATGTACGACGAAGCCGCCGCCCACATCAGCACAGCCCTGAGCATGGCTGGCGACGAACCCCTCTATTTCAAGCTGTTGACGCACATCCGCGAGCTCAAGCAAAAGAACGGCGCGGCGCAGACCAAGCGCCCGCGTTAGCGGATCGGGCCCAACTCCAAGTCATCGGCAGGAGCCTTTCGGCATGAACAAAGTTATTCTCAGTCTTCTTCTGGCTGTCTGCATTCTGGGCATGGCGCTTATCATGCTCAACGAACGCCTGCGCAAGCCGGAACCCGCAACCGCGCCCGCGGGCATCATCGCGCCCGTAACCCCGCCGACAGCAGCGGAAGGCACGCCCCCCGCCGAACCGGCCGGGGATGCATTGCGTATGCCGCCCCAGGGCCAGGGCAAACTTCCCGATCTCAACGCCAATGGCGAATCCCCGGCGCGTGCGCCGCTGCCCAGCCTGAAGCCAGAGGAAAAAAGCGCCCCGGCCAGCAACGCTTTGGCCAGCAGCGCCCCTTCATCGCCCCAACCGGCGGTTGCCAAACCGGCGGTTCCCGCCAAACCCGCCGCGCCCATGACGGAAAAGCCCGCCCCAACTGCTGCGCACAGCACCCCAAAGGCGGAAAAACCGGCTGCCGAGCACAAGAGCGTGACCAAATTTGTGGTGTTCACCAGAGATAAGGGCGTTACCGTGCGCATCAAAGGGGCCGCGCCCCTTATCTATAAAAACATGACGCTCAGCAGCCCGGAGCGCCTCGTTATTGATCTTGACGGCAAATGGCAGATCAAGGCCCCCGGCGTGCCCAAAAATTCGTTGATCAAGAACGTTCGCATCGGCAAGGCGGACGACAAGACCCGCATTGTCATCGACCTTTCCGGCAAGGCCAAAAGCAGATTCACGATTTCCAAAGACCAACGCACCCTCGACGTTCACCTGGACCATTAGTCAACGGCTGACCTGAACTGTTAGCGGAAAAAGCTCCTGTAAAATGGAACTTTTTCCGCTTTTTTTATTCAGGCCTTTCTGTTCGTCAGCGGTTTGTTTTCTCTCTGACGCGCGGAAGGCCAGACCATAAAAAAGGGGAGGCCCCGCCCATGTTGGGCAAAGCCTCCCCGATACGCGCATTCAGCCGCAGAAGCGGCCGAAAAAACGCGCGCTAGCTTTCCATTTCACGGCCGCGTTTGTCGGCGGCCAACACAGCCTCGACCAACAGCCCGGCCAGGCCAGCGCGGTCAAGCACATTCACGCCCGCCATGGTCAACCCGCCGGGCGAGCACACGTCGTCGCGCATCTGCATAAGCGGGGCTGTGCCCTGCTCTGCCATGCGCGCGCACCCACCAAACAGGGCCGTGACCATTTCGCGCGATTCGCGGTGCTGGAACCCCAGCGTTACCCCGGCCTGCACCAGCCCTTGCATCATGGCAAAGACATAGGCCGGGCCAGCTCCGATAAGCGCGGAAAACGCCGTAAACTTGGCTTCCGCCAACTCCACGCAAACGCCCAGCGCCCCGAACAGATCCAGAATGTTTTTCTTGCTGGCATCGGAAAGGGCCGGGTCTTCAAAGCAGAGGGCGAACACCCCCATGCCGACCAGCGCCGGGGTGTTGGGCATGCACCGCACAACGGGGCACCGTTGCTCCACGGCCTGCGCAAGCCGCTGCCGGCTTACGCCAGCGGCAACGGAAACCAGCGTTTTTTCCTTGGTCAATCCGCCGCGCATCTGCGCCAGCACATCCGCCGCCTGGTAGGGTTTTACGCCCAACACCAGCACGTCTGCGGCCTGCGCGACGGCCAGGGGGCTTTCCATAACCCGCACGCCAAGCTCCTCAAGCGGGCGCATGCGTGCAGGGGTGCGGTTATAACCGCACAGTTCATATCCACCCTTGCGGGCAAGACCGGCCAGGATGGCCCCGCCCATGTTGCCGCAACCGACACAGCCGATAGTGAGCGCCATTGTGTTTACTCCGTAATTTCCAATCCGCTGAAGAAGTAGCCTATCTCAAAAGCCGCGGTTTCCGCGGCATCAGAACCATGAACGGCGTTGGCTTCCAGGCTTTGCCCATAGGTGTGGCGCAGCGTGCCCGGTTCGGCCTGAGCCGGATTGGTGGCCCCCATGAGGGCGCGCCAGCGGGGCACCGCGTCTTCGCCCCGCAGCACAACGCACACCACCGGGCCGGACGACATATAGTCCGTCAGGCTGTCGAAAAAGGGGCGCTCGCGATGCACGGCGTAAAAACCCGAAGCCTGAGCCTTGGAAAGACGCAAACGCTTGAGGGCCACAATTTTGAGGCCGGAAGCTTCCATGGCAGCCAGAATTTCCCCGGTCAGGTTGCGCGAAACCGCGTCGGGCTTGATAATGGCAAAAGTGGATTGCATGCTTACTCCTTGTCCATAGTGATGTTGGGGGAATGCGAATGCGCCGCCGCTGCGGCGTCCTGGGCCAGCTTCCAGATAATGCGCCGCAGGGGCACCACGGCCGTTCCCTCTTTGTCCTGCCAGTCGCTCAGGGCGCGCAGGGTTTCAGGATAGGGATGGACAATGGCCACGGCCACGCCATGTGCGCGGGCGCGGGCTGCCGCCGCGTCCAGCGCCTTGAGAACAGCCGCGACATCGCGGCGCGTATCCAGAAAAACATCGCGCTCAAGGGCAACCAGCCCTGCCTCGCGGGCCGCCGCAGCCAGTTGCGGTTCCGGGCGCGTCACGCTGTCAAGAACGGCCAGCCCGCTGCCCCGCAGCAGGCCGCAGAGCGTTGCGCACAAGGCGGCATTGCCCGTAAAGGCCGACCCCATGTGGTTGTTCAGCCCAATAACCGTGGGCAAAGAGCGCAGGTTGGCGGCAAGCGTTTCGCGCAATTCCGCCTCGCCCATATGTGTGAACAGCGCCCCTGGGCCAGGGTCCGGGCGGCGTTTGTCCGCCCGGGGCAAGGCTTCCATGGGTTGATGCAGCAGGCAATCAAGCCGCCGCGCGGCCGCTGTCATTGCCGTTTCGCGCGCATGCGGCGACCGTGGCCAAATGGCCATGGTCACGGGAAACGGCAGGGAGGCCACATCGTCCGCAGCTTCGAGCTTTTGGCCCATGTCGTCCAGCACCAGGGCCAGCGCGGCGGGCGGCAAGGGTTGCGCAAGGTCGGCCAGCTCGCCCTCGCGGCCGGGAAAAACAAAAACATGACACACGCTGCCGCGCAACACGATTTCCAGCGTGCCCTCCGGCGTCCAGCGCACAGCGGCCTGGCCCGGTTTGAAGGGCAGCGCCCGCGCCGCCGCAGCCTCACGCAGCCCGTCAAGCAGGGCCAGACCCAGACGCAAAGGCGCGCAGGGGCCCGTTATGGTAAAGCGGCGCACATCGGCGGCAAGGGCCGTGGCCTCCAGGGCATCACCCGGCGCAGCAGCGGCCCCCAATGCAGGCTGAGCGGCATTTTGCCCGGTCCCCGCCATCAAAGAAGCCCCCGGCATGCTGCCGGAAGCACCGCCCGGCGTGTCATCCTTTTGCCAATGGGCCTGTGGCAGAGCGAGGGGCAGCGCCCGTGCCGCCAGGGCATCCAAAAACACAAGGGCCTGCGCCCGGTCCACGCTTTGCCCTTCCGGTTTTGCGGCGGTAACAGGCTGCGGCCCCGCGCTGGCGGGAACCTGCGCCCGTTCTTCGCGCTGCAGCACGCAAAAGGATACGGCAAAACTGCAGACAAGCCACAGCAGACCGCCTATCGCCAGTTTCGCAGATGCGGAAAGCCTTCCGCCGGGCCGCAAGGGACCGGCCGGAAGGCTTTCTGAATGCTTTGTGTCGCGCAACGGCAACACCCTGTTTATTCTGCCCGGCCGCCTCGCGGCATGCCGGGGTTATTCTCTGATTTCCCGCATTCTGGGCAGGCTTTTGACCATCTGCAAGGCCATGCGCAGCTGGTTGTCGCGCGCCAGTTGTTCGGCGGCGTCTTCCTTGGGTGTTTTGGCCTTGCCAGCCTTTTTGTCCTTACCGTTCACGAGGTGACGGTTAAGATCCTGCTCACGCACCAGCAAGCGGGCGCTGTCCTTGTCCTTATCGTCCTTGCGCGGCGCTTCAAAGGGCACATCCACATCGGGCACAATGCCCTCGGCCTGAATGGAGCTGCCATTGGGCGTGTAATACAGCGCCACGGTCAGCTTGAGGCCGGAGCCGTCGGAAAGCGGAATGATGTTCTGCACCGAGCCCTTGCCGAAGGAGCGTTCACCCACGGTAAGGGCGCGCTTCTGGTCGCGCAGCGCACCGGCAACAATTTCGGAAGCGGAGGCGGACCCGGCATTGATCAGCACCACCATGGGGGCATGAATGTCGTCGCTCTGCTTTTTGGCTTCAAACACACGGTCGGTGCTGTCACGCCGCCCCTTGATGGAAACGATGACGCCCTTATCAAGAAACGTATCCGAAACGCTTACGGCCTGATCAAGCAAGCCGCCGGGGTTGTTGCGCAGGTCAAGCACTATGCCCTTGATGCCGCCGGAATTTTTGGATTCCTTTTCGGCGGCCTTGAGGGCCTCGCGCAGCTCCTCTGTGGTGCGCTCGGAAAAACGCGTAAGACGAATCCAGTAATAGCCGTCTTCAAGTTTTTTGGACTTCACGCTGATAAGCGGAATGGCGTCGCGCACAATATGGACGGTCTGCGGCGTTTTGGCATCGCTGTGCAGGATAACCAGCTCCACCTCCGAACCCTTGGGGCCGCGAATGCGTGAAACCACTTCCTGCAACGAAAGTTCCTGCGCCGGTTGCCCGTTGATGGAAAGGATAACGTCGCCCGGCTTGAGCCCGGCTCGGTAGGCTGGGGTGTCCTCAATGGGTGTTACAACAGTAACCTGCCCGTTTTCCATGGAAATTTCTATACCAACGCCAAAGAATTCGCCGGAGGTCGTTTCCTGCATTTCTTTGTATTCTTCGGCGTTCATAAACGTGGAATGCGGGTCAAGCCCTTGCAGCATGCCCTTTACCGCGCCGTTGATGAGGTCGCCCTGCGTTACGTCGCGCACATAATAGCGCTCCACCAGGTCAAGAACCTGGCTGAAACGCTTGAGGGCGTCAAACTTACTGGGGGCTTCCTTTTTTTCGGCGCACTGCGGGGCGCCCGGAAGGGCGGCCAGACCGCTCACGGCAAGCAAAAGCACGAGGATCATACGGACAAGAAGACGCATAACAACGATCTCCACACGGACGGAATGACAAAAACGACGTAGCGGGCCGCAAAAGCATGACGCGACTGTACGCGAGCCCATAGGGGCAGGGACCGCGCACCAGCCGGATAGTGACCCTTTTCAGGTCAAATTGCAACGCAAAAGGCACAGGCAGCGCCTGTTTGAGGGCAAGCGTCAAAGCCTGCAAGACAACGGCGCTAAAGGTGGAAAACAGCGGGTTTCAGATTCGTCAACGCTATCTGCGGCACGGCCGCACGCCGGGAAGGCCAGCGGACAAGCCGCAGCCCTCCCGGCGCATGCGCGCGCTCGCGCGCGTCGCTCAACAGGCGTTGTTAGGCTTCAACCTTGAAAAAGGCCGCAGCGCCGCCGCCGCACACGGGGCAGGCATCACAGGGGCCTTCATGGGTGTAACCGCAAATCTTGCACACATAATAATCAGTGGCGGGCAGACCGGCGGGATTTTCCAGGGCCTTTTTATACAGGTTGGCGTGAACTTCCTCCACCTGATTGGCGAAGTCGAAATACTTGGCGATGGCAGCCTGGCCTTCTTCCTTGGCCTGCTTGATCATTTCGGGATACATGGTTGTGAACTCATAGGTCTCGCCTTCAATGGCGGACTTGAGGTTTTCCATGGTGTTGCCGATTTTACCGGCGTTTCTCAGGTGCGCGTGGGCATGCACGGTTTCCGCGGCAGCCGCGGCGCGGAACAGTTTGGCCACCTGATGCATGCCTTCTTTTTCCGCCGCGGTGGCAAAGGCAAGATATTTACGGTTGGCCTGGGATTCACCGGCAAACGCCGCCATGAGATTTTCTTGGGTGCTGCTCATCGTGTTTCTCCTTTGGTGGAACAATTAATCAGGAACAATTACTAATTAAAGAATTCCATACGGCTTGTAAAGCTTTTTTTCAAAAAAAACGTCCCGCCTTACGGGCGGGGGCCCACTGCCCCCGTTGCGCAGAAGGCGCGGAAACGCTAAAAGGGGCTATGAACGCCCAAGAAATCATATCCCATTACGGCATGCGGCCCCATCCCGAAGGGGGGTTTTTCCGCCGCACCTATGAAGCGCCGCAAACGCTTTCGGCGGAAGAAATGCCCTGCGGGTTCACCGGTCCACGGCCGGTTTCCACCGCCATTCTCTTTTTGCTCGAGCAGGGGCAATATTCGCGCCTGCACCGCATAAGGCAGGACGAGCTGTGGCATTTTCATCTGGGCGGTCCCCTGCGTCTGGCGTGCATAGACACGCACGGACACCCCAGGGAAGTGCTGCTGGGGCCGGACATTCTGGCCGGACAGCATGTGCAGTTTCCCATTCCCGGCGGCTGCTGGTTTGGCGCAACCCCCGCGCCCGGTTCGCCGTTCACGCTGGTCAGCTGCACGGTCGCGCCTGGCTTTGCCATGGAAGACCTGCATTTTGCCTCGGCTGAAGAGCTTACCCAGCGTTACCCCAGCGCAAAAGACTGCATCCGCGAATTCTGCCCGCAGCTCGACACAGCCTGTTGCTCTGCCGAAAAAGGATGCGGGAGCGACGGATGACGCGCTATGCCGTGCCTGATGTTGCGCCGCAACACCCGCACAGCACGGAAATTATCATTCGCCGCAGCCGCTTTCTCACCCAGTGCGCCCACACTGCGGGCCCCGCAGAAGCTCGCGCCTTTGTGGACGCCGTGCGCCGCAAACACGCCGACGCCACGCACAACTGCTGGGCCTATGCGGCGGGCGCGCCAGGCGATACCGCCCAGATAGGCTCATCAGACGATGGCGAACCCCACGGCACGGCTGGCAGGCCCATGCTGCAGATTGTGCTGCACAGCGATGTGGGCGAGCTGTGCATGGTTGTGAGCCGCTGGTTCGGCGGCGTCAAACTGGGCACAGGCGGGCTGGTTCGGGCCTATCAGGATTCCGTGCGCGAAAATCTTGCCACGCTGCCCCTGCGCCAGCGCGTGCCCCTGCGGCGCATGCGTATCACCCTGGCCTATGCGCATCTGGACGCCCTGCGCCGCCTCATGCCCACCTACGAAGCTGGCGTGGAAGATGAAGACTATCAAGCCGAAGCCCACTTGCGGCTGCACCTGCCCGCCGAACACCTTGAAACGTTTCAGAAGGCCCTTGCTGGCGTAAGCAACGGCACGGCCAGATGCGACGTTGATGAGGATGCCCCCACCGTCTGATTCACCCTTTGTGTACGCAAAAGGCCCGTCGACGTGCTTCGCCGACGGGCCTTCGCAAAACTGGCCAGGCTGCCGGGCAGCCCGCCGAACGCACACGCCTAATCAGCAGTGCGCCTTCAGTTCTTCAAGAAAGCCCTCGGGAACTTCAAAACCCAGCGCCTGCGCCTTTTTGGCGGATTCAGCCGCGTCGGCGTATTGCCCGGATTCAAACTGGGCCAAGGCCAGGTTGTTCCAGGCCGGGGCAAAGCCAGGCTGCTGCTTCAGCGCCTCTTTGCAGGCCGTTTCGCAGGCCGCGAAATCGCCCTTCATGTAATAGGCGGTGGCCAGCGCGTTTCTGGCCTGCACAAAGTTGGGATCCCAGTTCAGGGCTTTGGTCAGGGCCTTGATGGCCTTGTCGGGTTCGCCGCGCTGCAAATGCACAAAGGCGATGTTGCTCAGCGGCACGGGGAACTTGGCGCGGCAGTTGGCGGCCTCTTCGTTATAGCGCAGGCAGCCTTCAAGGTCGCCACGCTCAAGGCAAATGCCGCCCAGCTGCACATACGCCTCGGCCAAATGGGGCGAATTGCGCACCGCGTTCAAAAACGCTTCTTCGGCGGCCACAAAATCACGCTTGGTCAGCAGGGCCAGGCCAAGATTGTAATAGTGGTTGGCGCATTGATCGTTTTGGGCAATTTCCGCCTTGAGGTCGGCGATGTATTCATCCAGGTCATCGTAGCGAGGTTTCATGCTATGTGCCCCTCTTTTTTCAGAAGATCATAATACCAGCGGCAAAAATCAAAGATACCCAGGTATTTCTCGTCCTTGTTGATTACGCCCAGGGCGCACTCCGTGGCGCCCTGGCTGTAGGCCTTGCCATACGGCCCTTTTTGGGCCGCATCGTGCAGAAATTCGTTGACCAGTTGCTGGGTGGTGCGGCGGGTGGCGTCGGTGCGCATGTCCAGCGGCTCGTTGGGCTTCTGAAAAGGATCCCAAACGTCGTAGCCGATACGGTCCACAAACTTGCGCCTGCGCGGGTTCATGCGCTCGTAGATTTCGCGCTTAAGAACTTCCTGCTCATCCGTAAGGCTTTGCGGCGTTCCATCGCGAAAAACGGTGGCGGGAATGTTGCTGTACATGCTGGTTCCTTCTTCTCAGATCAGGCCTTTTCCTTCTTGGCCGGGCCTATGCCCAGATAGGCCTCGTCATATCGGGTAAGCAGCGCCATGGAAAGCGGCACATACACTTCGTGCAGTTCGTTAAAGCGGCTCTGCACGGTTGTGGCCACTTCGCGGCTCAGATCTTCCAGCCTGTCCTGAATTTTATCCATGTGGATGGTGGGATAGGGCTTGCCTTTTTCGAAAGCCGAAAAACCGCACACATGACCCTGCCCGGCAATGGCCGTGGGCACGCCGTAAACGCGGCAGGTGATGGGCCGCGCGGCATACAGCGAGCAGTGGTCGTTTTCGTCCAACAGGGGGCAGCGCAGCTTGACCTGCGCGGCGCGTTCCATGATGGCCTCGGGGCTTTCGCCGTCCTTTTCCGCCCGAAAAAGTTCGCGCTTGATGCGCGTTGCGCGGCGGTCCACATCGGACGCGCACTCAAGAATGGCGGAACGCTCGGGGCCATAGCCAAACGTGGCCTCAAAGGCCTTGCTGATATACATGGCCTCAATCAGCGAAAGATCAAAAAGTGCGTGGCAGCAGTCGCTGCACCCTTCTTTGCAGACGACGCACTGGGGAAACGCCTCGCGCACCCTGCCGAAAAGGCCGTCAACTTCGGCCCGCAATGCCTCATAGCGGGTAAAAATGGAGCTCAGATCAGGGATCATGGTTATCCTGGGTAGTGCGGAAGACTATGGAGGGGCGGCCGCATGCGGCGCGCCCTTATGAAAATGCCGCCTGGCGCGTGCGCGCCGGGCGGCACAATGAAAACTTCAAAGGTTTGTTGACGGCTTGCCGTTGCCGACCGCCGCGCAAGCCCTAGTTTTCTTCAACAGTGATGGCGCTGACTTCGCAAACTTCGACGCAGGACTCGCAGCCCAGGCATTCTTCAGCGTTCACGGGTTCGGACTTGCCGTCCTTGATTTCATAAACTTCAACAGGGCAAACGTCCACGCATTCGCCACAGCCCACGCACTTGTCGGTGTCGACATTCACATTATAACCCATGGTGTCCTCCCAATTGGCAGTAACTTGCCTGATTTTCACGCGGGTAAAATCCGCTTGTGCAATGGATAGCTTTAGGCATCCACCCTGTCAAGTGCCGATCCCGAAAATGCCGGAAGGGCTGCGGCATACGCGCCCACGCCTCGTTCCCAACCTGCCGGTTGCGGCACAAAACAAAAACCGCTTCCATAACAATATGTTGCAGCTCGGCCTAACGCCTATGGCACCAGGCGGGCATAATATCCCCTGCCATTGCGCACGATCTGCAGCAGCACCTGGCCGGACATGCGCTCGCGCCTGAAGGCCTGCAAAAAATCCTCCATGCTCCGCACCTCAGCCGACCCCACCCCGGTGATAAGATCACCTTGGTGCAGGAATCCGGCAGGCCCATCGGGCCGGGCCTTGCGCACCACCACGCCCTGCCTGCCCTGCGCCACGGCAAATCCCCAGCGCCGCTCCATGAGCGAACGGGCCTCTTCGTCGCCAAAAGGCGCGGGCACAACCTCAAGCCGCAGGGCGCGGCCCTCGCGCAGCACCTGAAGCCGCAATGACGCCCCGGCCGTCTGGTTGCGCAGAATATCCAGATAATCGCGCCGGTCACGCACGGGCGAAGCATTGATGCTTTGCAAAATATCACCCGCCACCAGCCCCGCCCTGGCCGCGGGAGAACCGGGAAACACCGCCGTTGCCAGCACGCCGCCCGCATCCTTGAGACCCAGGGCCATGGCTGTGCGCCCGTCCACATTTTGCAGATCCAGCCCCAGCCACAGCGGAGCCACGCGCCCATTGCTCATGAGATCCTGCATGACGCGCCGGGCCTTGTTGATGGGAATGGCAAAGCCGATGCCCTCGGCGCGGGCGTCCACGGCGGTGTTGATGCCGATGAGCGCGCCCTCGATGTTAAGCAGCGGACCGCCGCTGTTGCCGGGATTGATGGCCGCGTCGGTCTGGATAAGGTCGGTGAACGCGCCCGCCTTGTTGCGGATGGTGCGCCCCAGGGCCGAAACCACGCCCGTGGTCACTGTGTGGTTGAAACCAAAGGGATTGCCGATGGCAATGACCGTTTCACCGGGCATGATGTCGCCCGAATCGCCCATGCGCACGGCGGGCAAATTGGAGGCCCCCCGTATTTGCAGCACGGCTATGTCAAAATCCGGGTCCGCCCCTTTGACGGAGGCGGGGAATTCCCGGCCGTCCAGCAGATGCACCATCACCTCGTCGCCGCCCTCGATAACGTGGGCATTGGTGAGTACAAGGCCCTTGGCCCCATCCACAATAACGCCGGAACCAAGGCTGACGCGCTTTTGCCGCACTGGCCGCCCACCGGGATGGTCAAACCCCGGCAGGCCGGAGAAACCCGGCCCGAAAAACTGTTCCAGCGGCGAGAGGCGCTGCCCCTCCACAATATGCGTGCTGGTAATGTTGACGACCGCCGGGGCCACGGCCTGCACGGCGCGCACAACGGGGGTGATGCGGGGGCTGTCTGGCGCAAGGGCCCTGGCCCGCAGAGGGGCGCAAAGCAACAACGCGGCCGCCAGAAGCAGCAACACGACCTGACGCGCAAAAAAAGAATCCGCCGCGACGGCGCGAGCACAGGCGGGCTTTGCGCGCCTGTCCGCATATTTTGACATGGAAGTATATTGCATAAGTATTCCTCTTTGATGGGCACCTCGGTAACATAAGCACCGTGACCAAAACGTAAAGATTTTTTGTCCATTTGTGCGGATGGCCGCCCCCCATCTTGCGCGCAACCCTCGGAAAGGATACACAGACGGCATGAAAACTACCCCAACCGACCTGCTGAAAACGATTCTGCCCGACCTGTGCATCGCGCCCCTTCTTGCCAAAGATATGGAGGCCGCGCAGGCCCATCTGGACGACCTTACCAAGCCGCGCGGCAGCCTTGGCCGACTGGAAGACCTGGCCCAGCGCCTTTATGCCATGAGCGGCGGGCAAACGCCCCTCAATGTCGCCCCGGCCATCATGCTGACAGTGGCGGGCGATCACGGCGTGGCCGCGCAGGGGGTTTCCCCTTTTCCCAAGGCCGTGACGCGCCAGATGGTGCTCAATTTTTTCAACAACGGCGCGGGCGTCAACGCGCTGTGCCACGCTTCAGGCCTTGACCTGCGCGTGGTGGACGCGGGCTGCGACGGCGGGCCCTATCCGCCCCACGACATCCTTATTGAACGGCGGCTTGGCGACGGCACCGCCGACATGAGCCAGGGCCCGGCCATGAGCCGCGAGGTTTGCCTCAAGGGCCTGCGCATGGGCGTTGAGCTGGCCCGCGAACTTGCCGACAAGGGCTACCGCTGCCTGGGCGTGGGCGAAATGGGCATTGCCAACAGCACTTCGGGCACGGCCCTTTACTGCGCGCTGCTGGACCTTGACCCCGCCGCAATGACCGGCCCCGGCGCGGGCGCGGACGCCGCCATGGTGCGCCATAAAACCGACATTGTGCGCCGCTCGCTGGAAGTCAACGCCGCCCTGCTGCGCGATGGCGACGCCATTGACGTGCTCGCCGCCCTGGGCGGTTATGAAATTGTTCTTATGGCAGGGCTGATGCTGGGTGCCGCCTCGCGGCGGCTGCCCGTGCTGGTGGATGGCTTTATTTGCAGCGCGGCCTATGTGGCGGCCCTGCACATCTGCCCGCAGCTTGCGGACTATGCCGTGCTTTCCCACGCTTCGGCGGAGCCGGGCCACGCCCGCGCCCTTGCCCGCCTGACTGGCGGCGAAGCGCGCAACAACCCCCTGCTGCACCTGAATATGCGCCTGGGCGAAGGCACGGGCGGCGCTGTGGCCTACAACCTGCTGCGTTGCGCCGCCGCCGTGTTCAACGAGATGGCCACCTTCAGTTCCGCAGGCGTGGCGGAAAAGACATGCTGAACCCTTCCGTGCCGGAAACCCCTTCAGACGCGGCCCTGCTGCGTCTGGAGGACGTTGCTCGTCTTTTCGACGTCCGGCGCGGACTGTTTGGTGAAAAACGCTCTCTCGTGGCTGTGGACGGCGTAAGCCTGAACCTTTCGCGCGGGGCCAGCCTGGGCCTTGTGGGTGAATCTGGCTGCGGCAAGTCCACCTTGGGGCGCATGGCCTGCGGCCTGCTTTCCCCTTCACGCGGGCAGGTGCTGCTTGAAGGACGCCCCCTGCCGCCCGCAGGGGCGGGCAGCTGGGCCGCCGGACGCATTCAGATGATCTTTCAGGATCCGTTTTCGTCCCTCAACCCTCGCCTCTCAGTGGGCGCTTCCGTGGCGGAACCGCTGGCAGCGCGCCACATGCCCAAGGCCGAGCGCAAAGCGTTGGCCGACGCCATGCTTGCTACCGTTGGTTTGGGAGGGATGGGCGGAAGATACCCGCACGAATTCTCCGGCGGGCAGCGCCAGCGCATCGCCGTGGCGCGCGCCCTCATCACCAAGCCGGATGTGGTCATCTGCGACGAGCCCGTTTCCGCCCTCGACGCTTCAGTGCAGGCGCAGGCGCTCAACCTGCTGCGCGATGTGCAGGAGCAGTTTGGGCCAGCCTATCTGTTTATTTCCCACGATCTGGCCGTGGTGGGCTTTTTGTGCCGCCACATCCTCGTGATGTATCTAGGGCAGATTGTGGAGGAAGGCCCCACGGACGCGCTGTTTGACGGTGCGGCCCATCCCTATACCCGGGCGCTTATGGCGGCCATGCCCACAGGCAACCGCCGGGGCGCGCCCCTCCCAGCGCTGGAAGGCGAATTGCCCAGCCCTCTGGACCCGCCGAAGGGCTGCCGTTTTCACCCCCGCTGCCCACAGGCGAACGACCAGTGCCGCCGCGAAGCCCCGCCCTGGAAGGAACTTGGCCCCGATTGGCGGGCACGGTGCTGGATGGCGTAGGGAGTGGGGTTTGCGCCTGCGCGGCGCGGGCGATACTTGCCCTGAGAAAGCCGCACAGCATGAAGACGCCTGCGCGGCGCGCGGCTGTCAACTTGCTCCCCCCTAGGTTGGTTTTCTTTTCACAGCATTCAGCAACAGGCATCACTCCTTTTCCGCTGCGTTGCACAATGCCGTCAGTCCTTTTTAGCGCTTAATTTTTGCCTGATCGGCAAGGAGACGCCTGCGCGGCGTGCGGCTGTCAACTTGCTCCCCCCTAGGTCGGTTTTCTTTTCACAGCATTCAGCAACAGGCATCACTCCTTTTCCGCTGCGTTGCACAATGCCGTCAGTCCTTTTTAGCGCTTAATTTTTGCCTGATCGGCAAGGAGA